>JGI24721J44947_10002724_pt1 | contig 25188 bp, 24 predicted proteins | sample YelNatPaOPGAMG01_FD_44947 | JGI IMG/M metagenome (IMG submission 44947) | reverse complement strand
TTTTCTGTGCAATGCAGGCTAACTCTTTGGCTATTTTTTCAGCTTTAAATTGTTGGTAGCCCTCTTTTATTTCATTTTCATTCAACCCTTTGCCCACTTCCAACGTATTAATGTATTCAATCATATCATCCCGATCATCCATCAAGTTAGCACTGCTACTCAGCAGGCTAATCAATTGATCGCGGGTCATTTTCTGCATTTTTGGTGTGCCTTGTGTGTATGTGGCAATCAGCTTCATGATGTAATCATAGTCAATCAAGGCAGAAGCAAACAACACAAACTCAAAATCGAGTTGCTGAACATTCTCAGGAACTTTGTCGCCTTCCTTTTGCTGAACTTCTTTGAGTTGTTTGGCAATTTCGAGGTACGAGCTGCGGAACGAACGCAACTGCTCTTCGGGCATCAGCTTTTCAATGGTTGCTTTTTGTTCTTCGTTCAGGTCGGTGTATTGGTCAAGCTGTGTTTTCAGCCGTTGCACTTCCTTAAAACGATTGATAAACTCTACCCGAGCTGCATCTCCTTTGATGTTGTAAACTTCTTGCGGTTCTGCCACCATGTCTTTTGATTCCATCCATTTTTGCATGGCTTGAACGGCTTCCTGAAATTTCTCAATCACTTTCGGGGCTGGGTCAACCAACCAAATTTCTTTGGCTCGTCCGGTATCTTCGCCGCTAAACAAGGCAATGGCTCTGTCCACTTCGGCTTGCTGTTGCCTGAAATCCAAAATGTTTCCGTATGGTTTTATCGTTGCCTCAGTTCCTGTGGAGTGCAAAGTTCGATTGGTGCGACTAAACGCTTGAATCAGTCCGTGAAATTTCAGGTTCTTATCCACATACAACGTATTCAAGTATTTGCTGTCAAAGCCCGTGAGCAACATATCCACCACAATGATTATATCAATTTTGTTTTTGCGTGGATAGTCGGCATTGCTGTATTTCTGAAACTTGATGCGTTGCTGCACATCCTGATAATAGAGGTCAAACTCGTTGATGCTGTGATTGGTGCCGTATTGCTTGTTGTAATCGGCAATAATGGCTTGCAGGGCGTTCTTCTTCTTTTCAGGCTCCACTTTGTTGTCCTCTTTTTCCTGCTGTAAATCTTCCTGCAACTGTTGCACATCTTTGTTCCCTTCGGCTGGCGGCGAAAACACACAGGCGATTTGTAACGGGATCAATTCAGGATTATTTTGAGACAGTGCATGCAACGTCTCTACAAATAAATGATAATATTCAATGGCATCATTGATAGAGGCTGTGGCAAAAATGGCATTAAAACGTCGGTTGTGCGTAGCGGCATCGTGTTTTTTCAGAATGGCATTGACAACGGCCGTTTTATGTTCCGTGCTGCCTACGGTCACATCCTTCTCGGGTTTGAAATAGTCAATATGAAAACGCAATACATTCTTATCTTCAATGGCATGTGTGATGGTGTAGGCGTGCAGTTGTTTTTGAAAAATATCTTTGGTCGTTACAAAAGAGCCAACGGTTCCGTCAATTTGTTTGTACGTGGCATTATCTTCAAATATGGGCGTGCCTGTAAAGCCAAATAGTTGGGCATTCGGGAAAAATTCTTTGATGGCTTTATGGTTTTCGCCAAACTGCGAACGGTGGCACTCGTCGAAAATGAAAACAATGCGCTTATTGCGAAGTGGTTCTAATCTTTCTTTGAAGTTGCTTGCCCTGAGCGAAGTCGAAGGGTTCGCGTCTAAGGCAAGCCCTAATTTCTGAATGGTGGTAACAATCACTTTATTGGCATAATCGTCCGAAAGCATGCGCCTGACCAGCATTTCGGTATTGGTGTTTTCTTCCACGCACCCTTCCTGAAATTTATTGAACTCCTCACGGGTTTGTCGGTCAAGGTCTTTCCGGTCAACCACAAACAAACATTTTTCAATGTCGGGATTATCTTTGAGCAGGGTAGATGCTTTGAAAGAAGTCAGCGTTTTTCCGCTTCCGGTGGTGTGCCAAATGTAACCATTGCCTCTGTTTTGATGAATGCAGTCAACAATGGCTTTCACTGCATAAATCTGGTAAGGTCGCATTACCATCAGCTTTTGTTCGCTTGCCACCAAAACCATGTATTGGCTGATCATCTCGCCTAAGGTGCATTTGCTCAAAAACTTCTCGGAGAAGTCGTCCAAGTGCGTGATTTTCTTATTGTCCTCACCGGCTAATTGATAAATGGGCAAAAACTGTTCGTCAACATTAAAACTGAAATGCGAAGGATTGTTGTTGGCAAAGTAGTAGGTATTGGCACGATTGCTCACAACAAATAACTGCATGAAGCAGAGCAATGAATTGGTATAGCCATTGCCCGGGTCGTTTTTATAATCCACAATTTGCTGCATGGCTCTGCGCGGGCTCACTTCCAACCCTTTCAACTCAATTTGCACCACCGGAATCCCGTTGATCAGTAAAATCACATCATAACGTTGGAAGCTGTTTTGGGTGTTCATCCTCAGTTGATTGATCACTTCAAATTCATTCTTGCACCAATCTTTGATATTTACCAACGTGTAATGCAAAGGAGTTCCATCCTCACGCAAAAACGTATTGATTTCTCTTAGGCGTTTTGAAGAAATAAAAACGTCAGCGTTTATCATATCATCCCGCAGTCGTGCAAATTCTGAATCGGTTAAATGAACCCGATTGAGTGCCTCAAATTTGGCACGGAAATTATTTTCAAGCGAGATCCTGTCTCGAATGTCCGGCCTGTAACTGTATTTCAAGTCAGTCAACTTCGTGATGAGGCTTTCTTCTATTTGAGCTTCTTTTATCATGATTCTTCAGTTAATAAATCTTTAAGATTGACACCCAATGTTTTTACTATCTCATAAAAGACTTCAAACCTTGGTTGTTACCGATTTTGGACAGAAGCGTTGATCCTATGTTCACTCTTCTCATGCCACTCAACGAACCAAGTATGGTTGATTCTTCTTTCCTCTCAGACTTCCTTTGTTCAATGTATAAATTCCTAAATTTTCAACCAACAAAGATAATCATTTGTAATATTTATCTAACAAGGCAAAATGAAAAATCAATCCATGTCTTGCCAATCGACGGCAAGGCGCAACGGGCAACAAAAAGGGTGCCTTTCGCCAAGACACCCTTCCTATTTTAGAAAAGAAATGATACCTATTTTACCATATTGGGTTTTTCCAATCCATATCCTTTTTTCTTATCTTCCGCCTTCAGCAGAACGCCGAAGAGAACCGATAAAATGCCGAGTAACACAAAAATCAAAATATCATTTTCGTAATTGTATGTGATATTCAGTTTATTTTCCTTGATGATGGGATAGGTTTGCTGAGCAAAAACATCGCCCATCGCCAACAATGAAGCCTTACTTCCGTTCAGCACCACTTTTTCTTTCACAGCCTGCACATTGGATGCCACCATTTGCTGTTGCAACGCTTCGGCATGAATCGTTTTTTGCAATGCCGGCGTGTAATAGGTATGTTGCACAATGGAATCGACAATGTTTTCGGTCGTTTTATCAATGGCATCGCTTACTTCTTTCTCCTTGAACGCAACCGGCGAAGTTGCCAAAACCTGATGATAGCTTTGTTCAATGGACGATTTTATCAGCAACTTATTCGGCGAGACATCCGGGTTGGAAGTTGTTAAAACAAATCCCAACAACATGGGGATAACCACTAACCCAATATTTTGAATGTAAAAGATCACGGCATAAGCAGTACCAAGCTGCCTTTCGGGAATGATTTTCGGAACAGAAGGCCACATAGCCGAAGGAACCAACGAAAAGGCAATGCCCAAAATAATAACCAACACAGCAGCAATGATCCAATTGCTTAAAAACGGAACGGCCAAAAATCCATGCACAAGAAGCAACAACACGGCGCCAATGATCATGATGGTAGCACCTTTGCCTTTCTTGTCGTAAATGCCTCCAAACAGAGGCGTCAAGAAAATCGTTCCAAAAGGTAAGAGCATGGGAATAATGCCGGCAAATTGCGATGAAACATGATATTTATTAATCATGAAATCAGGGGCATAAAACAGGAATGGAAAGACAGCCCCATAAAACAACACACACAACACGGCAATGTACCAGAATGCTTTGTTGCTGACAATGGATAAAATATCTTTCACGCGGAAAGGTTCTTCTTCAGGCAGTTCCAAGCCTTTTTCCGAAGCATCCAATTTTTTGTCTAACAAAATGTAGGTAATAAAGGCAATCAAACCAACCAACATGAGTACAAATGCCAAGAGAATGGGAGAACTGTAATTAAACTTGATGGCCAACGGCAACGAAATGGCCAACGCCAAAGCTGTACCCAAACGAGCAATAGACATTTGCAATCCCATCGCAAGGGCCAATTCCTTCCCTTTGAACCATTTCACAATGGCTTTGGAAATGGTGATTCCGTTAGCCTCGCTACCAATGCCAAAAATGGCAAAACCAAGACACGAGAGGATGACTTGCGTTTTAATGTCGCCAAACAATGGCAATGTCACCATAGCAAGGGAAGAGATAGATGTCATCGCCCAATAGTTGATAGCAGTACCCACCACCATAAAAACAGCGGCACCCAACCCTGTAATACGAATTCCCAACTTGTCCAAAATGATGCCGCTGAAAATCAACATCAAAAAGAAGACATTAAACCAACCGTAAGAGCCCGTGTATAAACCAATATCACTGCTGGTCCATCCTAAGGCAGTTTCAAGGATCGGTTTCACCGACGACCCTGCATAGTTGAAATAATACGCACCAAACATGGACATGGAAACCACAAACATGGCCGTCCATCGTGCCACCGGAGATTCTCTGAGCGATTTCTGAATTGCTTCTGTCATAAAAATTAGATTTTTGTTGTTAAATAAAAACGATAAAACAATGACTCGATTCTCTACAAAATAAATAAAACGTCAATCCGATGTGATACGCTGCATCGTCGGATAGCAACCAATGCCTTACACAACCTCTTCGTCACGTTGAACCCTTGACCATTGACCGTGCGGAGTAATCTCTTCAAAAACAAAGAGCATAAAACATTTCAACCGACACAGGCCCGAACGATGCATCATAAAACGGATTTGTTGGATTCAAAACGGCTCAATCTTTCTTTTTGGCAAACATGAGTTTTAAGAGAAGAATAATGAACAAGGCCGACGAAAGATACAAAATAAACTGACCATAAGGACGTTCCGGTGTATTGATGATCATAATGGATCCGCCCACAAAGATGCCTATGATTAAAAGCGCCGACGTCAAACGATAACCAATCAAACGCATCACCTGAGCAATGGAATTCTTTTCGTCAATGTGCACCTGATGATGAATGGTCCCTTCTTTTAGTTTATACAAAATTTCGTTGATGTTCCCCGGCAAGGTATTGACTAAAGTGACATAATCCAACAACGTATCATAAATATTGGAAGCAATTTTTCGTGGCGCATATTGCTGCATCACCAGTTTTTTGGCAAACGGAATCACAAAAGGCGTGAGTGACAACGTAGGATCCAATTGACCTGCAAATTTTTGCAACGAAGCCAACGCTTTCGCCAACATAAAAATACCGGATGGAATCATCAATTTGTACTCAATCATCACATTAAGACAATCCTGCACTATTTTGGAAAAATCAATTTCTTCAATCGTAAAATGCTGATATTGTTTCAAAAGTTGATCTAAACTAAATTCCAAATCATCCATGCGATCATAAAACTTCACATTGCACAACGTCAACAAAGCGGAAGCAATTGCCTTTGCATCATAACGAACCAACCCAACAGCAAATTGAGCCAAAAAGGTCATTTCGCGAGGACGCAACACACCAACCATTCCGAAATCAATCATTCCGACCACATTGTTAGGCAAAATGAACAAATTGCCAGGATGTGGATCGGCATGGAACAAGCCTTCTTCCAGAAACATTTTCAACAACGCATTCACTCCGTTCACCGCAATTTGATGCATGTCATATCCTTCTTTTTTCAACAAATCGATATGATCAGGGGTGATGCCGTTCAATTTTTCCATCACCAACAACTTACGGGTGGTATATTGCATAAATACTTTCGGGATATGCACCGTAGGATCATCCTGAAACATAAAACTAAACCGCTTGATGTTAGCCGCTTCCTGATTGTAATCAAGTTCTTTGTGAATTTTGTCTTCAAACTCATCAATAAAACCAACTACATTAATGGCTGCCAATTCAGGATAATTTTTTACAAATTGTTTGGCAACATAATGCATCAAGACAAGATCCAGTCGAATTTTTTTCTCAATGTGAGGCCGTTGAATCTTAATCACCACTTCTTCGCCCGTGAGCAAACGACCCTGATAAACTTGTCCGATGGATGCGGAAGCCAAACAATGACGATCGAACTCGGAAAAGACATTTTCTATCACATCGCCCAGTTCATCTTCAATCAACTTGATCGCCGTCCCATCGTCAAACGGGAAAGCCGTTGATTGCAATTTCTTCAGTTCAAGCCGAAAACGTTCCGAAATCATATCGGGACGATCGGCCAAAATCTGTCCAAACTTAATGTACGTCGGCCCTAACTCTTCAATGGTGATGCGTACACGTTCCGGNGTGGTGTGTACTTGGATCTGCGCCTTCGGATGACGTCGCATCCGACGTCGCAAATAAGAACGTCCGATTCGGGATCCATAAAACCATTCCCGAAGGGCATGTTTTAACAAGATCCTTAAAATCTGCATTGCACGAATAAACTGCAACAAATTGGAATAAATACGAAAAATTTTCATCTTTTTGTCCGAAATTCAATGGTGACTGATGCTGTTTCAGGCTTGATGTCTCTTGTTTTGATCCTTGCGCATTCGTGATGACTGATGGGTTGGATCTCTCCAATGCCATTCTTTCTTGATTTCATCCTTGAAATGCCGCTGTAAAAACTGTATAAAGGTAGAAATAAAACCAATTCAAAGAAAATAAATTTACATTCTTCCAAACGAACACCTTACAGATGACTGATTATCGTTCAAACAACGAAAGCTGTTCATGATCATCAAGGGCAACAACGGGCAACACGTTCTTTTCGGGCACGTAACACAGAAACGCAGACACCTGATAACCCATCGATTCAATCAATTTTTTGTAAGTCAAAACCTGATGTCGGTGCGAAGCACGATAGGTCCCGAATTTATAATCGACCACCAGCACCTTCGTTGTGACTGAACACAACCCGATCGGGAATATAACTTTCGCCTTCAGGAGTCAAAATGGGCAGTTCGTTTCGAGAGCGAAAAGCAGGATCAAACCATTGTGATGTTTCTGGAATGCTCCAAAAATCAACCAACATCTCTTCAATCGCTGCCTTTTCCTGTTCCGTGATATGACCTTCTCTTTCTAAGTCGTTCAATACAAAACGGCTGTCATCGCGACTATGAATTCTGCGCAACACATCGTGCATTAAAATTCCATAATTCAAGTTGGACTCGATTCCTTGATTTTCAACCACATCCCAAACATTGCGGGCATAACGTTTCACTGACAAAACAGGTTTTTCTCCCGACTGTGAATGATACAAGTAATCCACCGTCTTTGATGATTCAATGGTGCTGCTGCCTTGCGCATGACTAACCTCTCCCAAAGTAAAACGGAGCAACGACTCATCCCACACACACGGAAAGTCATCCGAAGGTGTTTGTTTTTGCGGATCGAAAGCATCGTGTTGATCAGTAACAATTTGATAAAGCAACGAAGATAAAGAAAGAATGTCATCATTTTTTGTTTTGGCAGGAAGAGGCGCAAACACCACCAGCATCTCTTTTGCCCTTGTCATAGCAACATAGGTCACATTTAAACTATCGATCATGGCAGCCGTCTTTTCTTCCAAATAATCGACATCAAAAATAGTATCTTGCAATTTCGAAGCATAACGAATCGGAACAAGGGGCAATTGATCAAAAGGAGCCTCATGCGGTTCACACCACAAGATGGTTTCTTTTTGATCTAATTTCCAATCGGTGAACGGAATGAAGACCACTTTGAAGCCAAGTCCTTTGGATTTATGCACGGTCATGACACGAATGGCATTGGTTAACTCCGGCGCCGGCACTAACTTTTTATAGCCCGTTTCATCCCACCATGAAAGAAATCCGTCAATGCCTTTCGGATCAGTCACTGAAAAATGATAGACCCAATCTTGAAATGCCTGAATGAAAAGCGCTTCTTTGTTCACACCATCGGGCGGCAACAGGTGAATGAATGCCTCCGTGAGTTCAAAGAGCGAACTGTTGCGAGCCTCATTGGCACATTGCACGACCTTTTTTTCGAACGCCTCAAAGTCCTGTTGTTGCTGCTGATCGGGATTGAAAAACGCGGTCACCTCATCGCCCGAGCTCATGCCGTGGGAAAGTTGAAAATAGGTCATTGCCATTTTAGCCCTTAAAATGGACTCATCAGGCTGAAGTAAATAGCGTAGCAGCAAAATGAGCAATTGTACCGATGTCGCATTCCCTATCACCAACGCCTCGTCCGATAGCATCTCATAGCTGTAACCCGTTTTCTTTTGATCGCTGTTCTGATAATGCAAAAAATAATTGACAATCACGGCCGCATCTTCATTTCGCCGGACCAACACAGCCATGTCACCGGGTTGATAGCCCATATCCTGCAGTTTTTCAACCCACTCTACCAGTTGAGACAAGACAAATGACTGATCTTTGGACTCATTGGCGTAAAATTGAATGGTGACATTGCCTACCGGAGCAGAATCAGGATAAGATTGCTTTAATTCTTTGTAAGCATGCAAGATCTTATCTTTCAGCGGGTCCAACCGTTCATTTTTCTCAAAATCAAATGGCAACAACCGATTGATTTGTTCTTGCAATTGATTGGAAGCCAGTGTAAAAAATAAATTGTTGAAATGAATGACAGAACGTGCACTTCGCCAGTTTTCATTCAAAAACGATTCCTGAATTTGCTCACGAGGAAAATCCTCAAAAAGCTGTTGATCCAGCAGTTCCCAATTGGAATTTCGCCAACGATAAATGCTTTGTTTAACATCGCCAACAATTAAATTATCGTAACCTGATGATAAACTATTGTTTAAAAGAGGTCTAAAGTTATGCCATTGCAAATCGGACGTGTCTTGAAATTCATCGAGCAACAGATGATGAAGATGCACCCCGATTTTTTCCAAAACAAAAGGAGTGTCGCTTCCGTCAATAATTTTTGAGAGCAGCTCCGACGTCTCTGTAATCAGCAATCGATGCGTTTCTTTGGAATCCAACTGAATCTGTTGATCGAGATCCATCAAAATTCCCAATGCAAACAATTGATTCATAATTACTTTTGCCGTAGCGTACGCTCGATAATGGTTGTCAAAAAGCGCTAACACAGCTCCTACGGCTGCATTCAATCCGCCTGCATAAGCTGCTTCAATCATGGCTTTTTTGGGAGAATCATCCTTTCGCCATTCTTCAATTTGATTGTAAAGACGCTTAAACGAGTCCTTAGGTTTCTCATCAATCTCTTTGTTGGCGTATTTTATAAAATAACCGAACGGCGATCGCGTTTTCTTTTTAAAATCTGATACGGAAAGTCCATATTGCTGCATGATTTGATTGGCTCGTTGCGCTTCCTCCGAAACTGCTTTTTCAAATCCGGAAATCATTTTATGCAACATGTTCTGATACGAAGTCAGAAACTTTTTGTCGCTCAACTGAACTTTCACTAAAGGCAATTTCTTTTTGAAGTTCTCCTTCAGCAATTCATTGGCTAACCTTCGAAGTTGAAAAGTAAGATCCCAATGCTTTCCTTCCTCAATTTGATGAATCGTCAACCGCATCAACCATTCAAAAAGTTGTCGATCTTCCTTTTCATCCAATGTCGAAAGCAAGTCGCCAATGGCTTTCTCTAACACTTCATCCGTGTCGATCTCAATGGAATAACCTCCATGCAAACTCATTTCGCGGGCAAAATTGCGCAGCACTTGCTGAAAAAAACGATCAATAGTACTGACGGCAAAAAAAGAATAATCATGCAAAATCTCTTTGAGCAACTGTTCAGCCCGTTGATTAATTTGTTCCGCGCTTTGAGCATATCGTTGCATGAAATCCTCCCGAAAATGAGAATGCAACCCGCGTGCCAACTGATAAAGCTCATTGACAATACGCAGCTTCATCTCATCCGTTGCCTTGTTGGTGAACGTGACAGCCAAAATATGCCGATGAGCATCGGCTGAAGCATCTTCAAAAAGCATTTGAAGATAATGTTGCGTCAGACGAAACGTCTTTCCTGATCCTGCAGAAGCCCGATATAAATGAAGCATAAAAAAAATCTTTGACTGCAAAGATAGCACAAAACAAAAAAGGACTCACTTCTGAAAGCGGCCCTTTTTGCGAAACAAATCATCAATGCCTGCGATTTGAAAAACGCATGGTGTCGGTTTGCTTCATCCCATCGTTAAACCACATTATTTTTCATGTAAATAACGCTTAACTGTAGCTCTTTTTTTGGTTTCACGATAAATGTAAACGGCATAAACGGAAGCAAAAAGCAACATAGGCAAGGTAGCATCTCCTACAGGCATCGGCTCACTGGGATCATTTAGCCATCCGTCTCCATCATAATTCCCATTGTTTCCTGTTGTTTCACCATTATTTTGGTTGGAAGTTCCGCCTGTATTATTATTTGTAGTATTATTAACCGCCGTCACTAAATTACTTCGAGGGAAACCTACTGCAAACAATGCAACGCCGCCGGCAGATGATAGGCCACCGGAAGAACTTCCGGAGCCACCACTGGATCCGCCACTTCCGGCATTGATGGTTCCGCTGCTTTGCATAGAAACCGTTGAAACCATCGAGAAACTAAGTGTGCCGACACGTTGAGATGCATCATTGGATGATCCTGCAGAACCCGATGAAAAAGAAGAAGAACGACTGTTGGAAAAATTCCACACAGATGAAACCGGAGACTCGGATGAGACCGCTTCATGAATGGCATGTGGTGTTGTTGTGAGGGTCGAAGTCGATTGAAAGTCCTGTTGATGATACAATGCTCCAGGGGTTGTACCGGGAATACTCACCACCGTCGGCTCCGCCTCTCCGCCTGTAAAAAGATTTTTTAAAAATTGGATGATGGATGATGAGCCTTCACTACCTCGATAAATCACAGCGTAACTATTCATACTGCTTGTAAACAAAAGCAATAAAAGAATGATTTTATATGATTGAAATCGTCTATTCATCCCATGTTGCTGCTGAAGAATCCGGACTATAAACTACGTTATCCTTTACTTCGATTCACTTTGATTAAATATATCACAAAGATATATCAAAATTTTTGCAAAGATACATCATAATAAACACAACTTCAAATAAACCGATCAAAATAAAAGTGGAATGAATTTTTCTATTCTTAAAAGTTGACTGATTTTTGCAAAAATCACAATTAAACCATAGCTTTGTATGCTTCAAATTTTATTGTTTTTTACCCATGTATATCCATTTGCAACACAGGAATCATTGGAGAATAATTTTTGCATTCGTGCTGATGATGGAAGCTATCGTTTTCAACGGATGCAGCAATGGTGATCAACAACGCGCACAGCATTTGCTAAACCAAGCACAACTCCTTTACCANCAAAAACATTACAATCAAGCTAAAACAACGCTTGACAGCATTAGCCTACTTTTCCCGCAACTGATTCCGATGCGACAAAAAGCAGACACCATCATGTTTCAAATCAGACTGCAAGAGGCTATTCGCAATCTCAGTTATGCTGATAGTTTGCTGAAAGTCAAACAACACATTGTTGATTCGTTGGCGAGACCTTTTTCATTTGAGAAAAACACCAGATTTGGCGAACCGGGTCAATATACCTACAAAACATTGCAGTCCACATCGTATGCAACTCGTTCTTATTTAAAACCCATCGTTGCCGAAAATGGAACAATTACCCTGATGAGCATCTATTGCGGAACTCCCATCCACCATCATCAGGTTAAAGCTTCAGCAAACCAGGTTTTTACGAACACTCGCGTCGCTGATCAGGGAAGTTGTTTCAGCTACACGAATCAAGGTCGATCATGGGAAAATGTAAGTTTCACCGGAAAAGATATCAACGGGATACTTCAATTTATCACGAACAATCTTCATACACCGGTAACCATCACCTTGATAGGAGACAAAAAAAACTACCAATATGTGCTCGATCCTGTCGATAAAGAAGCAATCGTTCAATCTTATTTTCTCGGAGAAGCGCTGAAAGAATTGCAACAGCAAAAATTAAACATCCGATTTGCCAAAGAAACGATCATCATCAATTGTGGACACTTGCATTTGGATCCACAACGCTTTTTGCCAAATGATCGTTAGCTGAAGGAATCCACAATCAAAACATTTTAGCTGCCAGCAACGTATTTTTGAGTAATTCCACGCGAGTCATGGGACCAACGCCCCCGGGAACCGGTGTGATAAAAGAACATTTGGGCGCCACTTCGTCAAAATTCACATCGCCCATCAATTTCCATCCGCTTTTGGTAGCCGTAGAAGGGACGCGCGAAGTACCAACGTCAATAACCACGGCTCCTTCTTTCACCATGTCTGCGGTGACAAATCCAGGCTGCCCGATAGCCGCAATCAAAATATCAGCTTGACGACAAATCTCAGCAATATTTTTGGTTCGGCTGTGACAAACAGTAACCGTTGCATCGCCCGGGTAATTTTTTTGCATCATCAATCCGGCAATCGGTTTTCCCACAATGTTGCTTCGGCCAATCACACACAATGTTTTCCGGCAGTTTCAATATGATATCTTTTCAAAAGTTCAAGAATGCCTGCCGGCGTAGCTGAAACAAGCGAAGGAAGACCTATAAAAGTTCGCCCCATATTCACAGGATGAAATCCGTCCACATCCTTTCTCGGGTCAATGGCTTCGATGATTTCTTGCTCATTGATCTGTTTTGGGAGCGGAAGTTGTACAATAAACCCCGTCACGGTATCATCTTGATTTAACCGGTAAATGGTCGATAACAATTGCTCCTGCGTCACGTCATCTTCAAAACGAATCAGCGACGATTGAAAGCCAACCTCATGACAATCACTTATTTTACTGGCGACGTAAGTCTCGCTTCCGCCGTCATGTCCCACCAGAATGGCTACTAAATGAGGAATCGGTTTGCCGTTCGCTTTCATGTTGGCCACTTCTTGGGCTATCTCTTGCTTAATTTCTGACGCAATAAATTTTCCATCAATAAGTTGCATATTATTTCTTATGTGTTATGTTGTGATTTAATAAACCGATTTTCAGTAGTTCATTTCAATATTGTTCTTTTTCGTTGGGAAAATCTCCGGAACGAACATCTCGGGCATAGTGTTGAACGGCTTCATACATAATGTCATGCAAATTGGCATAACGACGTAAAAACCGTGGCGAAAATCCATTAGTCATGCCGAGCATGTCATGAATGACCAATACCTGTCCGTCCACCATTCTGCCGGCACCAATACCAATGATCGGTATTTTCAGTTCAGACGCAACTTGACCGGCTAATTGAGCAGGAATTTTTTCCAACACAATGGCAGAGCAACCGACTTCCTCCAACAGATGAGCATCGGACACCAAACGACGCGCTTCGTTTTCTTCCCGAGCACGAACCGTATAAGTCCCAAACTTATTGATGGATTGAGGTGTTAATCCTAAATGACCAATAATGGGAATGCCCGCTGACAAGATGCGTTTGACAGACTCCAAAATTTCTTCGCCTCCTTCCAGCTTCAAACAATCGGCTCCGGTTTCTTTCATGATGCGAATGGCAGAGGCTAAGGCTAAGGTAGAATTTCCCTGATATGTGCCAAACGGCATATCAACCACCACCAAAGCTCGTTCCACAGCCCTCATTACTGATCGTCCGTGATAAATCATTTCATCTAATGTCATGGGCAATGTGGTAATATTGCCCGCAATGACATTGGAGGCAGAATCACCGACTAAAATAACATCGATACCGGCCTGATCGACAATTTTTGCCATCGTATAATCATAGGCCGTGAGCATCGTGATTTTTTCACCTCGTGCTTTCATTTCAAAAAGTCGATGTGTCGTCACTTTCCGAATGGGTTCAGCTGAATGTACTGACATAATAAATACCATTAAATGTGAGAAACAAAGGTACAACAGAAAGCGTTATTTTTTTATTGATCCACAGCATAATTTCAAAAAAATCTGCTTTCCAATCCTCTTCTTCGTCCCATTTCACATTGACTTTCACAGCATTTCGATCTGCTTTTGAACAAATCAAATCGGGATTAACATCGCTCTTCATCCGGCTCTCGAAAGCACACATCCCATAAAATTTCATCGGACATGGTGATAATCAAAAATGTTTTGTAAATTTGTTACATAAATACGAGAAAGAAAACAAGCAGCATCTTGCTCTTTTTCTGTTCTTTATCATTGTTCAAAAACAGATATAACCCTTATTTATACCTTGAGTTTACGTCTATTTTTCACAACAAGGATGTTTGAAGCTCAGCCACATCATTAGAAATGAATAGAAGCATTTTTTGATCGTTACTTCAGACTTTCTGACTATAAACAATTCTTGAGCTAAAAATAAAAACCAAATTTTAATTTGTATTCATTATGAACATTCCCGAAAATCTTTATTACACCAAAGAGCATGAATGGCTTCGCGTAGAAAATGACAAAGCGTATGTTGGCATCACCGATTTTGCACAAAATGAGTTAGGCGAAATTGTGTATGTCGATATTCCGACCGTTGGACAATCATTAAAGGCAGGAGCTACTTTTGGTTCAATAGAAGCAGTAAAAACAGTTTCGGATCTTTTCTTGCCGGCAGGAGGAAACATCATTGAAACCAATAGCCAATTAAACGATCATCCTGAATTAGTCAATGATGATCCCTATGGACAAGGCTGGATCATCAAAATTTCATTGACCGATCCGTCGGAAGTTAAAAACCTTTTGACTGCGAAACAATACGAATCATTGGTTGGTTAATTCAGAATGGACAGTAACATGACCTTCCATGAGAAAATCGTTGTTCATTCGCATGGTGCTCACATTGTTGTTGACGATCATTGCCGTGCCCTTGATCGCACAAGACGATCAAATCATCGTAGGTCAGGTGATTGACAGAGAAACACTGCAACCGATTTCTCATGTCACTGTTCGATTTATTGATTTCCCCGTCGTTGCTCAAAGTAACGACGAGGGTTATTTTTTTTTAAAGGGAAATGGGAATAGTACCATCATTGAGTTCTCTGCCGAAGGTTACGCAACCGAACGCATCAGAATCAAACCTCATCGAAGTGCAGCCGTCAATATGGCACTAAAACGACTGAAAGATACAGAATTACCCTTAGAAAAAGTCAAAGAAGACCCGAAAGCGAACGCAATCATTCGGCAAGTCATTCAAAACAAACCCATCAACAATCCAGAAAAAGGATATCACCCATCGACAGAGTCGGAAAGATTGAAGGCATACATGTATCATCTTCCGAAGCAGTGGATTCAAGGCACTCAGGTAGCTCATGCTGCTACTTTCTCAGTAGATTCGCTTTACACGTTGCCCATTTTCACCGAAGACAAAATCTATCGACAGCCAACCTATCCCTCCGTCAGAGAACAAAAAGAGATGTTCTCAAACAAGGAATTATCCATCTCTCCCGTTGGAAAAGAATACATGCAAAGACTTGTTGAACTTTTCTTGCCTCACGAAAATTTTTACAACAATAAAGTGATCACTTCAGGCAATTACTTTTTCAGTCCCATTGCAAACGACGCCCTGTCGCATTATGGATATTTTTTGAAAGACAGTAGTTTGGTGAATGGACGAAAAACATACGTCATTGGTTTTTTGCCACTTCACAAAAAAGAATACCTGTACAAAGGGTTTCTGTCAGTCGATTCGGCTACTGCTGCTTTAACACAAATACATGTCGAGATACCCCGTACCATTCATATCAATTTCATTAAATCCATCACCATTGATCAACAATTTTCGTTGGTACAAAACCGCTGGTATTATTCATCCATAACCAATTTTCTGACATTGGACATCACGTCTATCGGACCATTTAGAAAAAAGCACCTTGAGGTTGCCATGACCAAAGAGATTCTGTTAGAACCTCCTCAAGTTAATGACAAAGATTTGATCATGTTGGATCAACGACGATTAGCAACTCAGTTTCATCCCACCAATGATTCGTTGTACCAACGATTGGAACGATTGAATCAGACTTCGTTTATGAAAAAAACAACGTGGTTAGCCGATTTGTTGATGTATCAATATGCACACTGGGGAAAAATTGATATTGGCCCTTTCAACGAGCTCTATCATAACAATGCCATTGACGGACCAACGGGCGGATTAGCGTTACGAACCAATCAAAGCCTGTGGAAAAACGNNAGCATCGGCGGGAACATCGGATATGCATTTCGCGATGACAGTTGGAAGTTTGGAGGAGTGGCTTTGTATCGTCTTCCCACATCATCATTCCAACAAATTGATCTTCAATANAATAAAAATGCGTATCAAACCGGCTTTAATGAAGATATTTTTTTAGTCAGCGAAGGGAAAGTATCTCCAAGCGAAAATGACGTATTTGCCTCATTCTTTCGCTATCATCCCGATACGGTTGTCAACGAAGTAGCTTCATGGCGATTTAGATATCAACGCGAATGGACACGGGAATTCAAAACGACAGTCACGCTTTATGACAACCGGATTTACGCTAACAAATACATTCGTTTCTTCCACAACCATGAGCAAGTAGAAAGCTTTTTACAACGCGGAGCCAAAATCGATTTTCGCCTTTCACGAGATCAATTGGTGTGGGACAATTGTTATGATCGAAGATATTTATCCAATCAATATCCTGTCTTTCACATTCAGTTTGACGGAGGAAATTATGCTTTTGGTAACATCACAGGCAATTATCTCAAACTCTTAACAACCGTCAATCATACCATTTCGTTTGAAGGAGGCACTGTGGCCTACATAGCAGAAGCGGGATATATATTAGGCAATGTTCCTTTCCCGCTGTTAGCCATTGCACGAGGAAATGAAACATACTCATTTTCAGCTTACAATTTTAACTTAATGAACAATCTTGAATATGCTGGTGACAAATATGTTCAATTGCATGTTCACTATTATTCGTCAGGACTTATTCTCAATAAAATTCCGATTATAAAAAAACTGCATTTATTGGAATCCTTTTCGCTCAAAATGGCTGAAGCCGGATTGCGAAACGGATATGACAGGATTCTGACATTGCCGGCAGGCATGCAGCCCATTGATGTGCCCTACGTTGAAGGCGGCGTTGGAGTATATAACATTTTGAGCGTGTTAGGGGTTGAATCAGATTGGCGCATCACCCATCGAAATGATCCCCATGCNACTAAATGGGGAATTCGCTTCTTCTTTTATATCAGTTTGTAATTCAACAAAACAACCCAATGAAAATACAAAAACAATGGCAACGGCTATCCGCATTTCGAATGCAGGTGGTGATGATGATCAGCTTTTTGGGGATGGTATGGAGCTGCAACACCAACACCACCACCATTCCTTTTGCCCCTGTCAATTTGCAAGTTAATCTGTTGCAACAAACAAACCTGACAGCCATCGGTTCTTACCAAAGCTACATTACTCCAAACACCGGCTTGGAAGCCTTGGGATTTGGTGGTATTTTAGTTGTTCACGCGTTGGATGACACCTTTGAAGCCTTTGATTTAGCTTGTCCCTACGAAGCGCAACAAAACATCAGAGTGGTTGTTCAACCCGATTTAACGGCAAAATGTCCGGTTTGCGGTTCAGTCTATCGAATCATGGATGGCACGGGCTGGCCTATCAGCGGACCATCACGACACCCATTGCAGAAATATCACGTTTATCCCAATGGCACAACGTTAACAATCACCAACTGATTCATTCCAAACCATTTCGTTTCCATTTTAGTCATGGAAAAAAGAGATTACATCGAACGTGAAATTGAAAAAATGCGAGCAGTGCTTCAAAAAATAGTGCGTTTGCGCGCTGATAATCCGCAGGAAGCCCAAGCAGTCATTGAAACAGAAACCCTGCGCTACTTCCATCATTCTCTTGATGAGATGATCAATATGACAGAAGCATCCTTTACTTCCTTTATTGAAACGCTGCAAGCACCAGTTTTGGATTTTCTGGGAAATTTGCTTTATGCTTCAGTGGAAACGGGACATGCCTTATCCGATCGCGACAAAATTTTGCTAACCCGAACAATAACAATATGGAACCGTTGGGAACAAAAAACCAAAACAGCAGACTGGGAAAAAATGCTCAAGAAAGAACAAATAAGGCATTGGTTATCCTTGAACGAATTATCCTAAATGGTGATGCAACAATCGGTATCGAGCCATTTCTTCAAACGAACTGTCGGGCATTCCGTAGTTACAGTAAGGATGAATACTGATACCGCCACGCGGCAGAAACAATCCGGTCACTTCAATATATTTAGGCTCCATCAATCGAATCAAATCATTCATGATGATGTTCACGCAATCTTCATGAAAATTGCCGTGATTTCTAAAACTAAACAAATAAAGTTTCAAGCTTTTACTTTCAACCATCTTTTGCGACGGCACATAATCAATCAGAATGGTTGCAAAATCAGGCTGTCCGGTGATTGGACAAAGCGTAGTGAATTCAGGACATTGAAAACGCACCCAATAGTCATGCTCCGGATGCTTATTTTGAAACGTTTCCAACACAGACGGATCGTACGTGTTCGGAATTGATGATTTGCGCCCCAAATGGTGTAACTCTTCCATAAAATTAACTATTATAGTTTATAAATCGCATCAAAAAAAAAAAGATCAAACTTCACTGATTTTCCAGAAACGATAAGAAATATCCCGATCAATCACATCCACCCCTTCCCGTTGCTTGATAAAAACCACCACACGTTGTGTGACAGGCAGGACGATGACTTCATACAAAATCTTCAACAGCGTTTGAGTAACAATCATTCCAATCATTTGCTGAGAAGATAAAAAGGAATAAAAAGCAATAAAAATAAAGATAGTCGAATCGGCACTTTCGCCAATAGCAGTAGAAAGAATCGCCCGCAATGAAAAATGAGCCCCTTGCATGGAACGTTTCATTTTGCTCATGACGTAAGCATTCAGAAAAGAACCAACGAGAAAAGCCGACAAACTCGCCACTGCCACTCTCGGTGTTTGGCTCAACACAGCGGCAAACGCATTTTGATGNGACCAAAAAGGAGCTGGCGGCAAGGCAATGGCAAATTGATAAAAAAGCACAGCAAAAAAGTTCATGGCAAAGGCTAACCAAATGATGAGACGCGCCTTTTTATATCCCCAAACCTCTGTGATGCAATCATTAATGATATACGTCAAGGGAAACAAGAATATTCCAGCCGGAACAAAAATCATTCCGATTTGAACCACTTTGAACGCCACCAGATTGGAAATTAACAGACAGGAGGAAAAAACAACGGTCAGTAATAAAAAAAGAAAGGAAAACGAATGTTTCATCAACTTGTTTTTAACGTGGTTACCAAGAACACGGGAGATCAAAAAAAAAGAATAAAGTGGGCAGTGATGGATTCGAACCACCGAAGGCATCGCCAGCAGATTTACAGTCTGCCCCATTTGGCCACTCTGGTAACTGCCCTTGCAAAAGGATTGCAAAGATATAAAAAAATCAATGACGACGATTCATGGGATGATCATTCTTTTTTACTATTTTGATCGGTCGGAAAACGAGCGTGACTTTCAAGGTCTTTTTTTTAACCCGCATGATTCATTTCCCTGATGAAGCGTCATTGGATGGTTCGTTTCAAATGAACCATTTTGATAGCCGTAATGGCCGCCTCATCACCTTTGTTACCATGAATACCTCCAGCTCTATCGAGGGCTTGTTGCATCGAATCGGTCGTCAANAATCCAAAAATAACGGGAATAGATTGATTGACGTTCAATTGCGTAACTCCCTGAGTAACTCCCTGACAAACATATTCAAAATGAGGTGTTCCACCACGCACCACAGCGCCTAACACAATCACGGCATCAATCTGACATCTTTCAATCATCCATTTTGCACCAAAAACGAGTTCAAAACTTCCGGGAACATGCACTATTTCAATTTGATCGGGAGTAACGCCATGCTTTTGCAATGTTTGATAAGCTCCCGACAACAAGCGTTCAGTTACTTCCGGATTCCATTCTGAAACCACTATGCCAAAGCGCATCCCATCCGTTGGCGGAATAGCAGACGCATCGTAGTGAGAAAGATTATGATAAATGGTTGCCATACTAAAAAGGTATAAATAGGAATAAAAATAAAACAAAAACTGCTCCAAGTTCATTGAAGCAGTTGAAAAATATGGATTATAACTTCATATTAATGAGCCAATACCGTAGCTCTGCCAATGTAACGATCAATGTCACTCGCTTCTTGACTTTGCGCATATTCTTCTTTAATTTTGGTATAAATAGCCAGCGCATCTTTGTACTTTCCTAAACTTTCATAGGCAATGCCTGCTTTTTTCAGATAGATAGGACTGACCAAATCATTTTGAGAGTCAGCGGCTTTTAAGAAATACTTGATGCCCTCTTCGGTTTGCCCAAGATTGACGTAGCAATCTCCGATTAAACCGGTCACAGCATGTGATTCGTTCACATCATCGGCATGAAATTTTTTCAAATAATGAATTGCATTTTTGAAGTCACCTAAACGATAATAGCAAATGCCGGCATAAACATTGGCCAAATCACCGGCCTTCGTCCAACCATATTCGTCTAAAATTCCCTTAAATCCAATGCATTGATCTGTCCCATTGCCATTGAGAGCAACCTGAAATGAGTCAACCGCAAAATAGTTTTGACAAACTGCCAACTTATTTTGAGCATCTTTTTCTCTCGGTGCAATATACCAATTGCGTAAAGCCAAAACAGCTAAAACGATAAGTACAATGACACCAACAACATAAATGATCTGCTTTTGATATTTTTCGATGAAAATTTCCGATTTAGTCAAAACGGTTTCAACGTGTTCTAAATTATCAGCAGGGTCTTTCGTATTCTTCGCCATAAACGGGTTACATTTTTATAAATAAAAAAAAGAATGATTGGACTACAAAATTACACATTTATCGTTAATATGAAAAACATTCTTTTGTTTTTTTCTTTCAGCTGATTATTTTACTCATTACCTCCTTTTTAACCATGCGGATGGTTGGGTCATCAACACATCCAGAAGCATTGTTTTGCCTCATTCATCCATCCCATTGCCTGATTCAAAATTAGTGGGAAAAGCAGTCAAAACGGAGTGTGCCCTGTCTGAAAATCAGAAGAATAAAAACAAAAAAAATCAACCCAACATCAAATAATCATAATGAATAAATGGTTTTTGGCCTTTTTGTCCCATTAGCTTTCGGGCAGTCGAAGCATCATATTGAACTTTTCCGACGCCAATGGTAATGCCGTGTTGATCTGTCAAACGAACAATGTCGTCGGCGTCAAAATCGCCTTCAATGGCAATAATGCCAACCGGCAAAAGACTGGCAGCTTTGGACGGATCAAGCAAGGCAGCAACAGCGCCATCATTTAACGTTACAATGCCTTTTGCGAAATCTTCACTGTGTGCAATCCATTTTTTTATGCCTGAAACCGACTTCTCGGACGGAAGAAAATGCGTGTGTTTGACTTGTTCGGGATGTGCCACCAAATCAATCAACACGTTGTCGCGTTTTCCATTGGCTATCATCACCGCTATTCCTTCCGAAGCAACTTTTTGAGCAATCGAACATTTGGTTCCCATGCCGCCTCNGCCCAACGAGGATTTATGATCGGAAATATAAGTCGCCAAATGCACATCGTCAGGTTGAACTTCNCTGATTAATTGCGATGTCGGGTCATTGGGATGTCCATCGAACAAGCCATCCACATTGCTTAAAATGATTAACGCTTCCACATCCATCATGGTTGCAATTAAACCGGACAATTCATCATTGTCCGTAAACATTAATTCGGTGACCGACGTGGTATCATTTTCGTTGATAATGGGGATAATGCCGTTTTGAAGCATCACCTGAATGCAATTCTGTTGATTAAGATACAAAGAACGAGAACTGAAATTTTCTTTGGTAGTGAGCACCTGCCCGCAAATAATTCCCTGCTCTTTGAAAAATTCGTAATATCGATTAATCAACTTNGCCTGCCCGACAGCCGAAAAAAGTTGTCGTGCCGACACTTCATCAAGCTTTTTAACCGGCTGAATCTCACCACGTCCTGAAGCTACTGCTCCGGATGAAATCAGAATGACTTCGATGCCGGCATGATACAGCACCGAAATCTGGTCAACAATGGAAGAAACGCGTGTAATATCCAAGCGCCCGTCAGCACGAGTCAAGACGTTACTTCCCACTTTTACGGCAATTCGTTTATAACTCATCAGTCAAAAAAAAAATAATATTTTGATCCTATTTTACCACGAACAAGTAATAAAATTTTTCAACTCTGCATTAGGGAAAACACAACAAAAAACTTCTGAAAACAATCAACACATTGATTACGACCCATTTTGAGATAGAATAACGCAAAAGAGGTGAATAGGCAAATGAAAAAACGTTGGATAATGCAAGATGACCCAACGTTTGTTGATGAAGCCTGCTGCCAAAAATCAGCACGTTTCTACTTCTTTGTTGATCTTTTTGATTAATCCCTGCAACACATTTCCAGGACCTAACTCGCGGAACCATCCGGCACCGTCAGCAATCATATTTTGTACAGTTTGTGTCCAACGAACCGGCGAAGTCAGTTGAGCAACTAAGTTTTGTTTAATCTTTTCAGGGTCAGTATGCGGCAAAGCATCCACGTTTTGATAAACGGGACAAATTGGTTTGTGGAACGTGGTGGCATGAATGGCTTTTTCTAATTCAGCACGAGCCGGCTCCATGAGCGGAGAATGAAAAGCACCACTCACTGAAAGCATTAACGCCCGTTTAGCACCGGCTTCTTTAAGCAAATCACACGCTTTTTGAACCGCTTCCACTTCGCCCGAAATAACTAACTGCCCCGGGCAATTAAAATTAGCCGGCACTACAATACCACCCACATTTTTACACAACGATTCAACAACTTCGTCAGCAAGGCCTAAAACGGCAGCCATGGTTGAAGGCTGTAATTCACACGCTTTTTGCATGGCAGATGCACGAGCAGCTACCAATCGAAGCCCATCCTCAAAAGAAAGCGCTCCGGCAGCAACTAAAGCCGAAAATTCACCCAACGAATGACCGGCAACCATATCGGGTTGAAATTCATCGCCTAATGTTTTTGCCAAAATCACTGAATGAAGAAATATGGCAGGTTGTGTTACTTTAGTCTGACGCAAATCGTCATCTGTTCCTGAAAACATCAAATCGGTAATGCGAAACCCAAGAATATGGTTAGCCTGTTCAAAAAGTTCTTTTGCTTCTTCTTTGGTGTCGTACAACTCTTTACCCATTCCTACAAATTGGGCTCCCTGACCGGGGAAAACAAATGCTTTCTTCATAATTGACCTTTTTTAAAAATTTGTCGCAAAGATAATTCATTTTACTGATTCAAACAGCGTGCTTTTACTCAAATCAGTTTATTCAAAAAGCAGCTCACCAAAAAACTCAGGTCGATGAAAATCGGGATGCTCTGTATGAATAGGATTCCAACTTACATAATGTTGAAGCGATGTTGCATCAGCACATTTATAAAAATTGGCTCTGATAGCCTTTGGCAGATGTTTTCCATCAAGACCCAATAAATCGAAAGGAATGCCCACCGTCAGTTCCCATTCAAAAATACCTTCCATTTCGTTGAACGGATAGGGAGCCAAAGAAGGGAATCGAATAATACGTTTCATTTCACTCTGTTGACGCAAAATCCCCTCTCGAGGTTGTTTGTATAATGCCGCATAACATGCACCAATACAGTTAAATTCAAAATTCATGTATTGAAACGGTTTCTGCGCACTGCAAAAAAATTCCACACAACTATCTTCCCAAACCGGCGTTTGATCTTCATGATTCACTGCACGCAGACTATTTCCGTTGACAGCATATTTGATAAAAAGATGTGACATGGAACGTCCTACCCAAAAAAAAGTGATCGGTTTATAAGGATATTCCTTTGACCAATTAAGTTCTTCAATGCTGCCTTCACTGCTTGAAGTCTCCAAACAAGTGATGCAAGATTCCTGATCAATGGCATCCAAACAAGGAATATAAGGAACGACTAACGTTTTCATACGTTTAATTTTATTTTTAACATTATGCATTTGCAATCAATTTAACTGCAAATAACTTTTTGAACTCAACCCGAAAGGACTTTATTCGGTGCCAGTGATGGTTGTTTACCATTAGCTTTTTTCAAAAAACAAAATCAGAACAACCAAACAACTTGACCTATCTCAAATCATTCTGCAATGATACGACATCTAACTGAAAAAAATACCTACTTTTGAAAAATAAACTAATCCATTGTATATTTGTTCTAAATTTGTCGTCATTCGATGATCCTTTTATGCTTTTAGATTCATTTTCAAGTAACACACTCCTCTCTATGAAACACATCACATTGATATGCACCCTATTCCTTATGCTGAAGGGAATGCAAGCATTCGCATCAAATCAAGATGATGTGATGACACAAACCATCATTTTGCGAGGACAGGACAAGTTGGCAACCTCTTATGTTTACGACAATACGCAACGAGAAATCATACGAAATTGCACCAAAAACGGGCTCCCATTTAGTTACATTACTTCAGAATATGACACAAATTCAATCACGCAAACCACCTATGTTTGGCAAAATGATGGATGGAAACCGATCTTAAGAAAAATCAATCGCACAAACGAAATAAACCAACCATTATCAACCCTTTTTCAGACAACACAAGGGACTTCGTTTATTGACAGTCTGCAGATCAGCAACAGCTACAATCCAAATGGGACAACCAGCATCACGCAGGTTTGGAAAAACGGAGTGTACATTGCAAAAATGGTTACTCCGAACGGCATTATCACCAAAAAATTGATGGTGGCAAAACATTAAATTTTTTTACACAAAATGAGTTTTTTGCTTTGATCGGACATGGTAGTGGCAAACAGATAATCATCTCCGCCTTCCTCCAATTTGAATCTACGTCGAATCTCAGCTACCGAAAGAGGAAAAT
>JGI24721J44947_10002700_pt1 | contig 25323 bp, 26 predicted proteins | sample YelNatPaOPGAMG01_FD_44947 | JGI IMG/M metagenome (IMG submission 44947) | reverse complement strand
AAAAAGGAGATAGTCGAAACGCAGCGAACCCTATGGCTGGAAAACTATTTGTTGGTTGCCTCGTTAATCTGGTGTTCCATCACGTGTCCGCGACAGTAAACCAGCGCCTTCTTGACGCCTGGAACCTGAAGCGCCGCCTTCTTGATGTTCGCTGCAAACGTGAAGGCAATTGGACAGAAGGGGCTTGTCGGGACAAACTCGATCTTCACCGTGCCAGGAGACTCCTCTTTCACGCTCATGATCAACTGCATCTCAGCGAATGACAAGCCTGTTTCAGGATCAGGCAGCTTCCCCACTTCCTCGCGGACTTTTTCCTCGAGTTCAGTCAACGCTTATTTCACTTCCACTTTTAAAATAATCATTCACACGCAAAGATATTAAACAATCGCCCGTAAAAGAATAAATCTAAGGTTGCATAAACGCAAAGTCGACCAAGTATGGAAAACTGCATCTTCTGCCTCATAGCCCAACGGGCAGCTGAAGCCAGCATCGTCTACGAAGACGCGTACACGATGGCGTTCATGGACATACGGCCTGTAAGCAAGGGACACATGCTTATCGTGCCCAAAACCCACTACGACGATATCTTCAACGTTCCTGAAGAAACGCTCGCGCAGGTCTTCCGGACAGCTCAACGTGCCGCCCTCGCCGCGAAACGCATACTTGGTGCTGACGGCGTAAGCCTTCTGCAGCAGAACGGCAAAGCCGCTGGACAGGAGGTTTTCCACCTGCACGTACACGTGATCCCAAGGTATATACATGAAGGTACGCGCCAGTTCAGAGACGCACAAGCTGCGCCGAGGCAACAGCTTAACGAGCTAGCCGAAAAGCTTAGCGCTGACCCAGCGTGGACCGTGAAATGCTAAGCGTGAGCCGCACTGTTTAAAGCTCAAATTTTTCTATAATCCGCCGCTCTCTTTCACCCGTGATTTCCGCGGTAACATGGAAAAACTGTTGCAGCCCCGACTTTTCGATTCTTGGCTTAAGAAGCTCGTCGATCTGGAAGACGCCGGCAGAGTTTGACATTGTAATCTTAATGGTTATCGGCTTCCTGCCGCCTTCAAGCACTTCAACCTTTTCGATGGACAATGCTGAAACTGAGTGGATGTCCACTTTTCCAGCTCTGAACGGGATCCGCGCTCGGCCTGCTTCCATGTCTAAGGCGTCTGCGACGCCGACGATGCCTGCTTCAACCGTCAACGGCCTGTACGGGTCTTCATGCGTGACTATGGCGTGCAGCGTCTCTGAACCGATGATTGCCTGCTCCTCGTCAGAGTACACGGCCGGCAAGAACCGGTTCAAAAACTCAGTTGCAAGCAGTGCACTGTACAGTTGATGTTCACTCCGCATGACAACCATGCCTAAATCGTGGAACACGGAAGCCAATACCACTATGACTTCAGCGTCCTCGTTCTTCAAGCCGTAATCTGAAACCACGCTTGGCTTAACGCCGTGCTCCACAAGCATGCGTAAAAGTTTAAGCGCCATGTTCGCCACGATTTTAACATGCGTCGGACCATGGTCCGTGTAGCCCATCCGCTCGATCGCCATGACGTTCGCGCATTTCCAGTAGCTTTGAAGTTTGCCGTCCTTCCTGATCAAGTCTGTGACGCTCTTAAGCTTCACGTTGTCCCTGACTGGAACGTTAAAAGAATATGACATCAACAGTCACCATACCAACATTCGCTGCCGCAGATTTAACTTTGCCGACGAATGGAAACCCTGCAGGCCACAGCGTCAACGTTGGCTTCTCGCCTACGCAATGTTCCTCAAAGTACTCCCGCCTGCGCATACGATGGACAGAAGCCTGCGGCATGAACATGCTTTTAAGGGAGACTGACGAATTGTTGACCAAGCTAACCACGATGAGGGCACCTTGCTTGGGAAAGAAAAAAGTCATAAGTGAAGGCGAACTCAGCGAGATGGTTTACCCAGCTCAGGGCGAAGTGCTCGGCGTAGTCGAGAAACTGCTCGGCTTCGACAGGATCCTCGTGAAATGCCAAGACGGACATGAACGCCTATGCCGGATAAGGGGGAAAATGAAACGCCGCGTGTGGATCCGTGAAGGCGACGTCGTACTTGTATCGCCATGGGACTTCCAAAGCGACAAACGCGGCGACGTCACATGGCGCTACACGCATGCACAGGCTGAAATGCTGCGTAAAAAAGGCTACTTAACCGTGTAGTACGTGCGACCTAGCCGCGCGGCGCCGCAAAGCCTACGTCCGCCATGAACGTGCAGGCTGCGGCGGGTTCAACGGCGAACCGCGTACGACGCACATGGCAGCTTCAACGTGTTGGCATACATGATTACCGGGTTGAATGTGTAATGTCGAGAAAGATTCATGAGAAGATTGAACGTAAAGAGAAAATGGTGGAGAAGCGGGACAGGATGCTTATACATGATTTTTCTTCTGAAAGAGCTGCGCTGGAAGAAGTTTTCGACCAGGCAACGCTTATGGTGCTGTACCATTTTCTGAACGAAGGCGTCCTCGACGAGGTGCACGGTGTAATCAACGCTGGGAAAGAAGCTCGAGTGTACTGGGGAAAAAACCGTGAAGGAAAAGAATTCGCCGTTAAAATCTACTTGACGTCCACGGCTGAGTTCGTTAAAGGCATGCGCAAGTATATTGAAGGCGACCACAGGTTTAAAGGCGTCAAGCATGACACACGGTCGCTGGTTTTCACGTGGGCGCAGAAGGAGTACCGCAACTTGGAGCAGGCTGCCAAGGCAAAGGTCAGAGTGCCACGTCCAGTCGCAGTTAAAAACAACGTGCTCATCATGGAGTTCATCGGAAAAAACGGCGTTAGAGCCGCGTCGCTGAAGGAAGCGCCGCCGGAAAACCCTGAGGAAACTTACAGCATTCTGCTTGAATACGTGAAGCGCTTGTACTGGAAAGCCGACCTTGTCCACGGCGACCTCAGCGAATACAATGTGATGGTCTGGCAGCGCCGTCCCGTGGTCTTCGACATGGGTCAATCTGTGCCCACGTCCCATCCAATGGCAGGCTACCTGCTACGGCGCGACCTGAACAACCTGAACCGCTTCTTCAGCCGTCTAGGCGTCAATGTAACACCTGTAGACGAAGTCTACATCGAGGTGGTTGGATAGAATGTTGAAGCCGAACACTTTCGTGCGGATCCCAAAGGAACGGGTCGGCGTCCTCATCGGACCTGAAGGAAAAGTGAAAAAGTACATTGAAGAGAAACTCAACGTTAAACTTCAAATCGAAAGCGAAAGCGGCGGTGTCACCATCACGCTTGACGAAAACGCCGTCGACCCTTCAACCCTGCTACGCGCAAAAGACGTCGTAACCGCGGTGGGACGAGGTTTCTCGCCTGAAAACGCTTTCCGCCTGATTCGAGATGAAGACGCCACACTGCACATCATCGACTTACGCGCTATCTTCGGAAGGTCCGAGTCAGACTTGAAACGCGTTAAGGGACGCATCATCGGAATGGACGGAAAAACACGCCGAATCATCGAGGAACTCACCGAAGCCAACGTCGTCGTGTACGGACACACCGTAGGCATAATCGGCAGCTTTGAACAGGCAGAAATCGCCAGAACCGCCATCCAAATGCTCATCGACGGAAGCCAACACCACAACGTGTACAAGTACCTCCAGAAAAAACGAAGTGAACTCAAAAAGAAAGCCCTGGAACTCTGGGAAAAACCTGAAGACACCGCGGAAAACTCGCGTACGCCTACGCGGTAACGATGCATCCTGACAGTTGAAGCATGTTGCTTTTCATGGTTTATTGGCAGACACACAGTTAGCCTCCTCAACCACATTTCTTTCCCTCTTCGTTGCTCAGCTTATGACGCGAAAAGCAGCCTGCCCGTTTATGAGACAAGCAGTATCGCGATTATTATGAAGACAGCGCCTACGCCTGAAACAGCAGTCAAAGCTTCTCCGAGGAGTATGGTGGAAACCGCTATAGCAACGACTATTTCAGTCAAGAGAACCACGGGAGGTTATAGGCGAAAGATGCTTCAGCCCTTTAAGCCACAGATAATAGGGGAATCACCCAGCAGAAAACACAGTGTAGACCACGGCGACCCACGCATTCCATGGTAAAGCCGCCAAGTTGCCCNCTGAAAACGCTGCGGCAGGCAGCAACGGCAACAACGTGAAGAGCAACAGCCAAGTCATCGACTGAATTAGGTTACTGCTCTCCTCAACCAGAGGCTTATTGTAGATTATGAAGAACGCCCAGAGGATTCCGGCGCAGACGACGAGAAAGCTTCCCGTAACATTTACTGGGGCGAGTGATGCAAAATCCAGGTTCGTCGTCATCAACACCACTCCGAGAAGGCTCACCAGCACGCCAACTGCTTTTCTAGCGCTTATATGCTCCTTCAACGCGATGGGGCTCAGCAGGGCAACCCACACGACGCGGAGGTTGACGTAAAGCGACGAAGCAGCGGCAAGCGTGTAAACCATGCCTACATACTGCAGCAAATAAGCCAAGCCGTTGACCACGCCTAAAAACAGAGTTAGCCTTTTCATGTTGAAACTGAAACCTGCGTTCCCCGTCAGCAAGGCAGCGGATAGCAATGTCAGCGAAGCAACCGTGAACCTTAAGAAGACAAAAGTGTAAGCGTCCATGTAGCGCAAACCGATTTTTATGGCTGGAAAAGAGGTGCCCCATAAAAAGCCTGCTATAATCGTGAACACAACTGCTGGTTTCTTTGCGTCAGCCGAGACCGTGGCTTGCAAGAACCGTTCCCTTTCACTTCAACAGATGCCCAAGAACGTTTAAGACTTTTGCAGCGCACCACAGCTGCACACGATACATCCATAAAGAAGACGCTGCAGCCGTCCAAGCTTGGCTGAACGAGGTGTCTCACGGAGTTTTTGTTTGACGTGAAAAAGCTTCTGAGACATGGCGGTCTTCACGGTTCATTCCGGCGCAGCCTTTTGGCGCTATTCAGCGGTGGGCTCGTTGGCGTACGTTGCTGCGTCGTACGCGTCGCACTCAAGATCCCAATCATCTTTTAGTCTTCGGGGCCAGAGTCGTCATTGCCCACCATTATGGTTCTTCACGTTGCAGGGATAAAAACGTATGTAGCCGCAGCTTCCGCTGGGGCAGATACGTTTTTACATTTCCCTGGATCTGCTGTAGAATAGCAAGCTGACCGTGGTGGACAGTTCATGAGGTACGACGNGGAAAACATTGCGGAGTCTGNTTCTTGTTGCTGAGCCAGATTAAGGTTGCGCCGTTGGCGGCGGAAAGCCTCGGAGTCAGGTCGATGTGCACTTATGTTGAGACGTCTGACGTGCGACTGCTTCTGGATGCTGGTGTGTCGTTGTGTCCCTATCGTTTTGGGCTTCCGCCTCACCCGCTTGAGTTTNAGCGGATAANCCTTTTGCGGAGACGCATNGCTGAAGCTGCAGAGAAAGCGNACGTAGTGACCATAAGCCATTACCATTTTGACCATCATACNCCTTCATACGAAGACTGGCTGGTTAACTGGACTGAGGCGGATGAAACNGCGAGGCAGGTGTACGCTGAAAAAAGTGTTCTCCTGAAGAATTACCGTGAACGCATCAATGCAAGCCAGCGNCAGCGTGCATGGATGTTTCTGAAAACAGCGGGTCAGCACGCGTCTAAAGTTGAGNTGGCTGACGGAAAAACCTTTGTTTACGGGCAGGGCACGCGGCTGCAGTTTTCTACACCTGTNCCGCATGGCGCTGAAGCCTCAGCGCTCGGGTGGGTGTTGATGTTGATGGTTGAATGCGACGGCGAACGGTTCATGTATGCGCCCGACGTCCAAGGCCCAGTCGCGAAGGCCACGGTTGAGCAGATTGAAAGCTTCAAGCCGCACGTCCTCTTTATAGGTGGGCCACCGTTCTATTTGGCTGGCTTCAAAGTTGAGGAAACGCAGCTTCGCGTGGCGGTGCAGAACCTCGTACGGCTTGCAAGNACAGTGCCTGTGCTCGTCGTGGAACATCATGCGCTGCGCGAAGAAGGGTGGCGGCTGTGGCTNAGCGAAGTTTTTGAAGCCGCGGAGAAAGCTGGGAACCAAGTTTTAACCGCGGCGGAGTTCGCGGGGGAACCAAACTTTTTGCTTGAATCTCGCCGAAAACAGCTTTACATGGAGAACCCGCCTTCAAAGGAGTTCAAAGCCTGGATGGCTAAGGACTGGGCTGGGAAAAGCCATGTTAAGCCNCCTCTGTAGCGTTGAGAATGGCTGAGCTTCCTTGCAAGCGTAGGCGCGTGGGTTTATTGCGTAAACATTATATCGCAAGCGTAACACAGAGTGCATAGTGTCCTTAAGGTTTTGAGGAGAGTCCATGCAAGGCGCTTATTCGCGGCTGATAGGCATAGTGGGTAAGCCTAACACGGGGAAATCAACTTTTTTCAGCGCAGCCACGTTAGCGCCTGCGGAGATCGCGAATTACCCTTTCACCACAATCAAGCCAAACCGCGGCGTGGGTTATGTCAGAGTTGCCTGCGTGCACGAGGAATTCGGCGTCAAAGACATGCCCGTCAACTCGCTGTGCATGGACGGNGTAAGGCTGGTTCCCGTTGAAATGATCGATGTTGCTGGGCTTGTGCCAGGTGCATGGGAAGGCAGGGGCTTGGGAAACCAGTTTCTAGACGAGGTGCGGAAAGCTGACGCNCTTATCCACGTTGTGGACGCGTCGGGGGGAACTGACTGCGAGGGAAGACTTTGCACGCCGGGCACGCATGACCCTGTGGAAGACGTGAAGTTCCTTGAACGCGAGATAACCATGTGGGTCGCGATGATACTGCGCAAGGATTGGCCGCGGCTTGCAAGAACAATTGAGGCTGAAACCCGCGACGTATACACCATTCTTGAGGAGAAGCTCAGCGGGCTTTCCATACGGCGACACCACATTTCCGAAGCCGCGAAAGCTGCAGGGTTGAACCTTGAGAAGCCTACTTCATGGAGCGACGAAGACTTCGTGAACTTCGTGGATGCACTTCGACGCGCGTCAAAACCAATGCTTATCGCCGCAAACAAGGTTGACCTGCCGACCGCTGAAGGAAACCTTGAAAGACTCCGCGCGCTTGGGTATCCTGTTGTGCCATGCTGCGCTGAAGCTGAGCTTGCGCTTCGTCGCGCTGCTGAACGTGGACTCATCGATTACAGGCCTGGCGATTGCAACTTCCGTGTGTTGCATCCGGAAAAGCTTACACGTGAACAATCCAGTGCCCTGCANCGGATACGGGAAAAAATCCTTTTGAAGTACGGTTCCACAGGCATTCAGGACGCGTTGAACATGGCTTACTTCAAGCTTTTGAACATGATTACGGTTTACCCTGTTGAAGATATTGAGCACTTGGCGAACCATGCGGGGCAGGTGCTGCCCGACGTTTACCTCGTGCCTTACGGCACGACTGCACGCCAATTTGCGTACCTCATTCATTCAGAACTCGGCGACAACTTCCTCTACGCCGTGGACGNCCGCGAAAAACGGCGCATCGGCGAAGACGCTGTTCTGGAGGACCGAGATGTCATCTCCATCGTAAGCACGAAAAAACGTGCGTGACATGTCAGGCGCCGAACCTGCGTTTACGGTTCTGGAAAGTTCGAATCGCCCTTAACAGGTCGATGAANCGGAAGTCAGGCCAGTAAACGTCTAGAAATTCAAGTTCGCTGTACGCTGACTGCCAAAGTAGGAAACCGCTGAGCCTTTCCTCACCCGAAGTTCTGATTATTAAGTCAGGCTCCTGTTTAGGCATGTGCGCCGTGTACAAGTACCGTTCAAACATGGACTCGTCAATCTCGTCGAGGCTTAACTCGCCGTTCCTGACTTTTTCTGCAATCTTTTTAGCTGCGTCCACGATTTCAGCTCGACCACCGTACGCGAAGGCAAAATTGAGAAACTGCCTGTTATACTGTGCNGTAGCCTTCTCCACGCTTGCGATAAGCTGCTGCAAACTTTCGGGAAGCAGGCTTACACGCCCGATGACTTTAACATGCACCTGGCTCCGGTGGATCCGCTCATCCGTCAAAATCTTACGTAACTTCTCCTCTGCGATCCGCATGATTTCCGAAATCTCCTGCGGTGACCGTCGGAAGTTCTCGGTTGAAAACGTGTAAAGCGTCACGTATTTAACGCCTAAACGGTCGCACCATTCCAGAAGCTGCTCCACTGTTTCCGCACCCTTACGGTGTCCAAGCCAAGGATTCAAGTCCCGTTCAGAAGCCCACCGCCTGTTTCCATCCAGAATTATGGCAACATGCTCAGGTTTCTGCCCGTTTTTAACCTGGTACCACAGCCACTTCTCGTAAANCTTGTACACGCCGAATACGGAAAGTAACCTCTTAAGCACCGTTTAATCCCTGTCGCCACGTTTACTTGCAGCGGCGTTCACATACGCAGTTACAAAAAGGCTTCACGCGTCAATTAAACATTGCTCTGCCCATAGAAACATTCCGCGACCAATGAGGAACATGGGCTAAGCGCTGCTTGGCGCTTTCCGCATAGAATTATGCTTATTCGCGGAGCCTTTAAACTGTGAAACTGGAAAAAGCGGTGACAGCGCAGGTTTAGGCTACGCATCTGGTTTTGGTTTCTCGAACTCTTGAATTGCCTCGTCCGTTTTCTTGAAGAAGCTACTGTACGACCTTTGAATGATATAGATTACAAGTATCGAAGCGATGCCTATGAGTATTCCCACGACTATGGAAAACACAAGCTTGTCGTAGCCCATTTCAGGTCGTATCAGCACGTCTGCGGTTCCGTCAAGAATCCACCGTGACCATGCGATGGAAACAATTACGGCAGCGTTTCTGAGGACGCGTACGTCCCGTTCGAAGTACCAGCGTACGGCTCTTCCGAAAAGCGCGGTTACAACGCCGACTACCACTAGGTCTGCGGCGCCATGGATGAAGTAGCCCACTGCCACGGGAAGCGCACTAAGCCAGGCTGCCGCGCTGCTAGGCGCTGCTGCGAAGTGGGCTGCAGCGTTGGCTACGCCAGCGTACACGCCTACGATGATGCATAGGACGCCGGCGATTGAGGCGTAGTTGGAAATTTGAACGTGCAACGGCGGAGGCGAATACTCCTTAATCATCCTGTACAGTTTCCCCGCAGCCTTGTCAACGCCGAAGCCTTTGAACAGAAGCACGGCGCCCGCGATTAGGATTATGGCCACGAAGTAGTAGCTTACGACGCCCATGACCACGAGTATAGCCCATATGACGAGCAACAGTCCAGGGAGCCCAAGGGCGAGGCGTGCATAACGCGGGTTCTCCGTTAACATCTTCAGGTAACGCGACATGAGCGCAACGCTTTCTTCTATAGATTCGCTGTGTTTGATCACGATCCTGCGAACTGAAGAAACGGGAACGCGTGACTCTATAAGCGGCAGAACTGCCTCGTCAGAGTATCCGTCGGTGACGAGGATGACTTCGTCCGCGTGGTACACGTTCGTAAGCGCCTTCAACTCGTCTACAATTTTCCGGTCCGCGCTTACGCCGCCCGCCTTCGACCCTGCAATCGTTGCAACCTCGAAGGTTTCATCCAGTTTTTTCCCGTTTTGAAGGGTATCGTACAATCGTACAGCTTCGAAAATCGCGTTTGCGTCAGGCTCCTCAGGGTCCTTCAGCGCCAACATCACGGCGGCTTCAACGTTGGCGTCTCTGCCGATTATGGGCGTGGACACTCCTGCCTTGATGCCTAAATCGTCGTCCCTGTCCACGCATAATATAAGTATGTGCTTCAACGGTTGCGCGTCAGGTTTATCCGTAACCACTCACTTCTCAATCATATCGTTACGCTGGAATCAGCCCTTTTTAATCTTGCGCTTCCGCATCGTCGCCGCCGAGCAGCTTGAACTCGTCCAACGTGAGGGGTTCGCCGCGTTCCAGCTTTTTCCGCGCTTCAAGCTCAAGCTGTTCCTTAAGCGCTTTCCGACGCACTGCTAAAGCTTTCTCAGCTTCCCTTCGAGCCGCGATTACCTGTGCTTTCTCCTGCATCTGCAGCTGCCTGAGCGCCGCATTTAAAGGTGCAGCTTTTTCCCTCGCCTGGATGAAGGCTTGATGCTGCGCGTCAGCCTGAGCCTTCAANTTTTTCAACTCTTCTGCTTTAGAAACGAGTTTACCATGCAGCTCCTGGCTTTTCGACGCAANCTCGACCAGCTGCCTGTGTGCTTCGTCCCGTTTCTCAGCTGCCTGAACCNCAGCGTTTTCAAGCCTGCGGAGGCTTTCACGCTGCATTGCAAGCTTCCTGTGTATTTTCACCTGTGTCTCCAGAAGCTTGACCTGTTCAATCAGGCGCTTTTCTTCTTGCACCGAGAAGGAGGATGTCTGAATCACCCATTCCGTCTGTTCAAGCGNTCGCTCAAGCTCTTCCGCGCTTTTCCGCGGCGCTTTCCTCACAAGTTCAGCAAGCGTTTTCCTGCTTGCCTCCAGCTCATCTCTAAGCGCCTTCAACCTTTGCTGCTCNTCACTGCGTTCACGTTTAAGCGCCTTCACTTTTTCGTTAAGCTCGTCCCGTTCACGCCGCAGCTCCGCGATTTCTGAACGGAGCCTTGACGCTTGTTCATTCAGCCTGTCACGTTCCTCAGCACACCTTCCAGCCTCGCTTTCAAGAGCGGCAACCTTGCGTTTCAACTCCGCAGTCTGCATGCGCGAAGACTCACTGTTTGAATCTGCAATGCTCATGCTGTTTCTCCAGCTTAGCAGCCTCGTCACATAGAGCACGCTTCCGATTAATAATCACTGCGCCACCAGTGAACCGCGGATACAAGTAGACAAGGGTCAAATGGGCGGTTCAAGACCTGAAGCGGCGCGGTACGGTTAGCACAGCCTTGACTTGTCTTCGTCCACTTTCAACGTTTACGATTTTCATTTTTACTTCGCTTAGAAGCTTCTTAGCTGCTTCTTTAGCTTCTTCCCTGGTCTCGCATGCTTGGTCAAGCTCAATCCACGGCAGAGCTTCGCCGATTTTCACCCAAATAGTGTACAACAGCTTTCACCGTTGCCGTGAAATTTAGAGAGTTGCTAATTAAAACAGTTATGAATTTCAAATATGAATTTCACACGCGTTAAAGCTTAACCCTTGAGGAGCACCCATAACGCTCAATGTAGGCTTCACTTGTTTTCCCTACGCATTGCATGTTCTTTGGGCAGTCTTCGGTTTCGATTCAACGATTGATGAATGTAGGCTTCACTTGTTTTCCCTACGCATTGCATGTGAGCTCGAGAGCCGCCTCGGCTTTTCAGGCTTAGGGCGCATGAAGCGTTATCGGTCGGATTCTGGCATACGCCAATGGTCAACCGTCACGCTTTAAGGCTTGATCATGCAAAGACGCTTCTTTGAAGAAACGGTTTAATATACATGTTCCTCCATGTTTTTTATGGTTGAAGATGCATGAAGTATGAATACGACGAGCTGTTGAAAACCGCGCGTTCACAAGTTCCCGAAGTGGCTGTTAAACGTGAACGCTTGGAGCTCCCACGCTTAATCGTGACGGAGGCAGGCATGCGCACAGTGGTTGTCAACTTCAGCGAAGTCTCGGACACGCTTAACCGTGACCCACAGCATATTCTGAAGTTTCTGACGCGTGAAATGGCTACAGCTGGAACCTACCATGATGGACGCGCCATTTTCCAGGGAAAATTCGGCAGAGACACGCTTGAACGACTGCTTCAAAGGTACATGGAAGCCTTCGTGGTGTGCCCCGTGTGCAAGCGCCCAGACACTCGAGTCGTCAAAGAGAAGCGTCTTTCCTTCCTCGTATGCAACGCGTGCGGCGCCAGGTCCGCGGTTAAACAGTTGTAGGCTGACCCTGCTTGGAAGCGTATGTGAACCTCAAGAAAGTGGGACGCAACGTTGTCCTAGCCATATGCGACGCTGAAATTCTCGGGAAAACTTTGACCGAAGGCAAAATTGTCTTCCATGTTCGAGAATCCTTCTACAAAGGCGACAAAGTAAACGTGGAAGAAGCATTACGGCTGATAGAAAACTCCACAATCGTGAACATCGTAGGCAAAAACTGCGTTGAAAACGCCATAAAAAAAGGCTACGTCCACCCTGAAGCCGTACTGAAGATTGAAGGCGTCCCCCACGCGCAAATAGTCAAGCTCTGAATGTTTCCGTGTGATGAAACTTTTCAGCGTCTTGGAGCGCCCAGTGCAGTTCAGGGCTTGGTTGTCGCGCATTCTTGGTCAGCCGGTGTTTCTCGGCGTTTCTGCGCATCGGTGTGCGGCTGAAATGTTTGTTTTAGCTCTGCTCGTTGGGGCAGGCTTGCGTTTAGCCGTGTGAACGATTGAGAGTGTTTCTCCGTTGTTTCAGGCGTTCGGGCGGAAGCTGCTTCTTCGGCTGGTTCGGAATGGATAAACAGCCTTTCATTCGCGGATAAGTTTTTAAATTGGCTATGCCTTTCTTCACCGCGTTATGTCTTTCAGTTTCGAGTTTAGCCCTTGGTGGTATGTGCTTTTCGCCGCTTTCCTAGCGGGCTGGGCTACGTTGATGCTTGTACGGAGAAGGGATGCGGGAAAAAACGAAAAGTGGGAGCAGGCGGTTTTAGGCGCGTTGGGCTTCTGCACAGTAGCGTCTATGGAGGTTTTCGCCACGTCCACAGGGCTGTGGAATTATGCGCCGGCAAACTGGCCTGTCATGCTTTGGCCCACGTACTTCATGGCGATTTTGTTCGGGTATCAACTGCTTAAAACGGTTGAGCGTTTTCTTCATGCTTGAAGCGACGCGCAGAAACAGAGGGGCTACTGCGGGCTTATTCGAGGATTATTCGCGCGTCCACGGCTAAGGCGCCTTTTTCGTAGAGCATGAGTGGGTTCAAGTCTATTTCTTTTATGGCTTGAACTTTCGTGGCGAGGGCTGAAACGTTGGCGATTATGCTTGCAAGCGCGTCTATGTCCAGCGCTTGCGTTCGCCTGTATCCTGTTAGCATAGGGTATGCTTTGACTTCGCGGATCATTTCAAGCGCGTCCTGCTTCGTTACAGGCGCAATACGGAAGGATACGTCTTTCAGGAGTTCCACGAAGATGCCGCCGAGGCCGAACATTACTGTAGGCCCGAACTGTGGGTCTTTCAGAGCGCCTACGATTACTTCTGTGGACTGAGGCGCCATGGCTTGGACGAGCATGCCCACTATCCGCGCGTCAGGCTTGTACTTGCGCACGTTTTCCATGATCGCCGTGTAAGCTTGCGATGCTTCTTCAGCCGTTTTAAGGTTAACCATGACGGCCCCAGCGTCGGACTTGTGCAGGATGTCAGGGGACACTATCTTCAACACAAGCGGGTAGCCTACTTCATCCGCGAACCTTAACATTTCCGTCTGGTTCCTTGCGACTTTGAATTTTGGCACGATGATGCCGTTTTCAAGGCAGATTTGGCGTGCTTCCGGCTCAAGCAGCACTTTCCGTCCTTCACGGTACGCGTTTGAAATTATCGTTGCAGTGTCAGCCATACGTGTTCACCAGATTGTATGAGCATGCATGGATTACGCGGGCTTAGTTAAATCCGTTTTCACTGCGGCGCCTATGCTGAGACATGTGTTGAAGCGTTTTCTCGCAGTTTATGCTTTGCTGTTACGGTGGCTTTTGAAGGGGGTTCGTCTACAATAGGGCTAAGAGTGCAAAGACTTTTGCGTCTTCAACAAGATTTTCGATTTTGGCGTATTCGTCTGGCTGATGAGCTACTTCGTCGATTGTGCTCCACACTGCTGCGGGGATGCCGGCTTTTCGGAAGAAGGCAGCGCATGTTCCTCCGCCTATTCCGCCGACGGTGGCGTTGAGTCCACGGGCTTCTTTGAGCGCTTGCTTGAGAAGTGTCACGACGGGGGCATCCGTGTTTTTCATGGGCGGCGCGGCTTGTTTCTGGATTACTTCAACTTTTACGGTGGCACCTGTCTTCTTCGCGTAGTTTTCCGTCAGCTCCGCCACTGTTGCCAGTACGTCGTCAATTTCGTAGTCTGGAAGGATTCTGCAGTCGAAGTACACGATGTCTTCGCCTGGCACGATGTTCACGGCGTCAACGTTGCGTTCCTTCTTTGTGGGCTCAAACGTGCTTTCAGGCACGGTGTAGAAGCTGTCTTTGAGGCTGTACTTTTCATGCAGCTTCTGGTCAAGTGCGAGGGCTACCTGCATGCCGACGCGGTGAGCGTTTAACCCGCGGTTTGGAAGGCTTGCATGCACCTGCCTGCCTGTTGTCTGAAGCTTGAACCACAGCAAGCTTTTCTCGGCGACTTCGATGAACGCGCCGTCTCCGCTGCCGCCGTCTGGGACAACTACTAGGTCGCTAGCATTGAAAAGCCCGAGCTTTATCAGGTGTTGGATCCCATATGTGCTGCCCTGCTCCTCGTCTGAAACGAAGGCAACTGCGAAGGTGCGTTTCGGCTTTCTTCCCAGATGCGCCAGCGCTTTCACCGCGTACAACGCGGCCACGACGGCTTGCCCGTTGTCTTCGCTTCCACGCCCGTAAACTCGGTCGCGTGTGGAGATGGGCATGAACGGTTCTGTCACTTTCCATGTGGACGCGTCTGCGGGNACTACGTCTAGATGCGTTACGACCCAGAGCCGCGGCGTTTCAACTTCGCCTTCTAGGTAAGCCACAATGTTCGGTCTTTTCCCGCCGGGAACACGCTGGTCCATTGCATCGTAGCGTTCGACGCGGCTGAATCCGGCAGACGCGATGAGCTGTATGAGTTTTTCAGCTTTGGCTAATTCGCCTTCGCCGCCGTTTTCAGGCGCAACCGCGGGAACACTTATCAACTGTTTGAGCGCTTCAACCATCTCGTTTTTTAAGCCTTCAACTTCAGAGAAGACTTCTCGACTGCTCAACACTGTTAGCCTCACGCGGACTAGCGTGTACGTGTGGCTTTAACGTTTTCGACGAAGGAGTAAAAAGTGCGTTAAGGCTTCAGCGGCTAGCTCAGTTCCTGAAGTGCTCTTAAGCGTTTGATAATGTTCGGGTGGGTGGAGAAGACCTCGCTTATTTTGTCGAACAGCGTTGGCTTCTTCGCGAGGATTTCCTGTACGAGACGTTGCCTATCGTATGAGCTTGCGCCTGCAAGGGCGACTGCGTCTTTATCGGCTGTGTCTGGGTCGGAGATGAACAATGCCTTGAAGGCGCCTGCGTTTTCTTTCTGTGGACGAAGCTTGCTTCTATGAATTGCGTAGACGATTCGCGCCAGCCCTGTTGAAAGCTTGTTTGCGCCGTTTTCAACGATGGATGCGCTGTGCCTGTCCGCGTAGTATTCTCTGAGGCGGCTCAGGTACAAGATGAACATGTTCAGAACCCATGAGAAGGCCATGAAGACGAAGCCTATTAGGGCTGCGCTTCCGCCTTCGTCGCGTCGGTTTCGGAACATTGACGAAAGCAGCAGCGAGTAGCCGATGTAGTAGAAAAGCGCTGGAAGAAATGAGACAACCATCATCACCTGTACATCGCGGTGCTTTAAGTGTCCAAGTTCATGTCCAAGCACGGCTTCCACTTCGCCCATGTTCAACGTGTTCAACAGGCCCTGTGTGACTGCGACGCGGGTGCCTGTGAGCGGGGAGCCGTATGCGAAAGCGTTGGGGATGGATACTTGGGCAAGCATAAGCTTCGGCCTGCTGATCTTGCTTTTTTCGCTGAGGGACTCCACGATCTGGTGCAGCTGTGGATTTTCGTTCTCGCCGAGCGGGCGAACCCTGTAAATTGCATCCACAATGTACGGTGCGATAAGCCACTGCAGCACGTTGAATCCGGCGACTAGGACACCGAGCGTTACAAAGTCGAATACGCCGGCTACGCTAAGTAACACGGCGAACACTAACGTTGAAAGCCCGATGATTGCCGCCAGCGTGGTTACCATGGAGAGCCGAAGTTTCCATATACTCATAGTTTTCTCCCCGAAGAGTGTGCAATGCTTAGGGTCGCTTATATTTTTTGCTCCCGCAGCCCGCTTACATGCCAAGATGAAACGTGTTTTTCTCTTTAGCAGTCGAGAAAAAGGTTTCCGCGGGGTTAAGCCTTTTCTCGGGGCTTTGCGTAGGCGTCTGCCTGCGTAGTCAACGTGTTTTAGAAGGTGCTGCTTGAACCGTCCCCGCGTGGCTTACAGGCTTCTTCAGCAAGCGTCCTTCACGGTCGATTTCGCCCCTGCGGATCCTCGTGGTTGATATCGGTGTGCAGTTTTCGGATGGAACCATGCGTATCGTGACGATTTTAAGCGCTGAAAGCCCGCTGCTTAATCGTTTCTGGTTGATTTGGCGGGCGGTTTTCTCAGTTTCCTCGCTGACCACAAGGGCTTCCAGGCTTTTGTCTGAAGCTGCTGTGCCGTAAGAGTCGTCCAGCGTGACTATGTGTGCTTTTTCCGAAAGCTTGTTCGATGCGAGGAAGCGTTTCAGCTCTTCGAGCCGTTCCTGGTAGGACGCTGTGGCATGTGGCTTCTGCATCCGCGCGACAAACGCGTCTGAGCACAGCCCGATCTCCACGTAGTCGCCTACTTCGAAAGCCTTGAGCAGCAGTGCCCTGTGTCCTCTGTGAAGTTCATCGAAGGTGCCGCCCACGGCTACTCGCTTATACTTTCTCAAGTTTAACCAGCCTAGCTCCTTGGCTTTCAATCTTAGACACGATAACGATGCTTTTAGGCTGGACCTGCTTAAAAGCTTCCGCTACACAGGCGGCTTTTTTCTCGTGGACAACGGCGTGAACGGCTTCTCCAACCATGTTCTGCGCGGCGCCGACGGCTCCTGCGTTTAAGGCTGCTTTCGTAAGCCGCCGCGTGCGGTCAGTCATGAACCCTGCCTTCTCTGCAAAGTNCANGCTTGACTCCAGCAGATTCTCAACCGTAGGTTCATCCAGAATTCGGCTTAGAGTTTTCCTTCCCCAAGCGTTCACGGCTCTGCGCCGCTGCTCCGAGGACAGAACAGTCCTTGTTGGAGTAGATTCAACTACGCCGGCAACCACCATGTAGTCTGGAAGCACAGGGATCCTGTCGACCCTTGCCACGCCGGGAGCGCCTGGCTCAACTGTTAAGACGCATCCGCCGAGCATCAGCGGCGCCACCGTGCCAAGCCCTGTTCGGCATTGAACCTCGGCTTCGTGGGCAACCTTACCGACCGCGTCGTACGTTAAGCGCAGCCCAAGCGCCTTTGCAAGCGCAAGCGCCGTCGTCAACGCGCCCGCCGCGCTTGTGCCGAACCCCGCGCCCACGGGCACTTCAACTTTATGCTTGACTTTAACCGTGTAGGCGCCGCTTGCCTTAGCCAAAAGCTTCTGCACCACTGTCCTCGTGGTTTCCGCCTGCGGCGCATGTTGCCCGTTGATGTAAACCGTGACTGACGACGCCGCGGCCTCTGCAACCGTGACCTCCGTGTGCATTCCTTTCTGAACGCCGAAGCCGCCGCCTCGAGCGCCTACTCGTGTCACGTCTGCAATTGGCTGTCCGTCTTCGGTTCTGTCGCAGATTTCGAAGAAGCTGGAGATGCCTGCCGGCGAGTAAGCCTGTACTTTGACAGTCATACGGTTGACCTTTGCTCGTTCCCTGTGGCAAGCGACGGGAAAGCCCTGTAACACGCTTTTATCACTGGAGGGCCAAGCACGAGGACGAACGGCGCTTCCGTGGCAAAGGTCCACACGAACACGACGGGCATTAACGCTAAGGGCAGCGGCGTCTTAAAGTAGCCTGACGGCGAAAAGAAAAGTTGGCTGTATGCCCAAACGCCGAAGGCGATCATGGCGCTGCCAACGGCAAGACCTATCACGGATCCTGCGACGAAGCCCCGCCAGCCGCGCTTGAGTCTGGCAACCAGCCCGAGTATTAGGAGGCTGATGACGACAGTTAACGCGAAAAGGGCAAGCGCCTGCATGGTTGACAAGCGTGTGTACGCCGTTGTTTCTTCAGGCAGCAAAACCGTAGGCAGCAGGAACCCGAAGGCCACCACAACAGTGCCTAGCACGCCGGCAAACTTCAGCTTCCACGGGTCAACGCCTCTTCGAGCCACGTAGCCCAACGTAGCGAAGGCCACAACGTTGGCTGTGACGCCTACGGACAAGCTTAAAAGCGGGTCTCCGTGAAAAAGCATGTCTCTAATGAAGATGCCGATGCCTGCGCCTACGCCTCCAACCAGCGGGCCGAAAAGAACTGCGAACACGGCGGGAATCACCGCTGCCGGCCAGAAGGCAACTCCGCCCACGGTGACGCCTAAGTCGGTTAACCTTCCCACGACGGCGTAAACTGCGGCGCACACGCCTATCATTGCGACGTTAACGGCTTTCAACACATGTTTCCTCACAGTTTTTGACGCTGCTCCGTATTCTACGCGGCCTCAGCAAATAAAAGTTGCCTATTGACTGTCTAGACAAGTTCATACAGCGTCCTCCACGCAGCAGGCGCGGCGTAGGCTTTAAACCTTGAAGGCGCTACCGTTTATGCCTCTTCATCCGTTCCTGCCGCTGAGTTTTCATGCGCCAGTCTTTTTTCCTCTGCGTTTCAAAGAAAACCCGGTCCAGCCGCTGTGCTGGAACAGTTTTCCTGTAACGCGCAATGTTCCTGTAGAAGGTTTCACAGTCAATCTGGTTCTGCTTCAAAGCAAGCAGGTTCNGGTTAAGCTCTTTCCTTTCATCCTCGCTTTTGGCAGNGTCAAACAACTCTGAATACACAAGATATGCCGCGTGGAACTGAAAACTAGCCTCGCCGTCAAGCGACAGTTTCTCCGGTTTCCCGCCTACCTCAGTGCTAGGTTCCCCACTCATACCAAACTTCTCAACACGAAGAAAAAGTGAATACACTTCTCCCTTTTATAGCTACGCCCGCCCTCATCCAAACAATCCAATCCCAAGGCTGTTAGCAGCCGCATTTCACGCCTGCCCCGACGAAGCACGCAGCGGCTCAACCATGCACGCGCATGACGCATACGCCTGAAACGTTCAGCCCGCACCCGACAACAGCGTCTCCGCCTTTCAGGACGCTGCAGACGAGCATGACGCATGTTCAAGAAGTAACTGCTGAACTCGCGCCGCTTAAATACAGTTGCCGACTTCTATGTTTACGCGGAGACGGAACTGCATGATTGAACCGCGAAGCTGGCGCCTCATGCTGCCGCTGATTAAGCTCGCCGAAGCCGGCGCCTTCAGGCGCGTCGCCAAGGTTTCAACGAGCTATTTCGCAGAGAAGCTTGGAACATCCCAGCAGACAGCATCCAGATACCTAATACAGCTTGAACGCGCTGGCTGGATAAAACGGAACGTCACACCCGAAGGCTGCCTTGTGACGCTCACCGACGCTGGCGCAAAAGAACTTCAGAAACTCTCCTCAACGCTTCGCCTCGTGGTGGAAACCGTGCTTCCCCCGTCAGTGATCCTGGAGGGAACAGTGTTCACAGGACTCGGCGAAGGCGCCTACTACATTTCCAAGGAACACTACCGAAAACAGTTCATCGAAAAACTCGGCTTCGACCCCTACCCTGGAACGCTTAACCTTAAACTCACATCAGACTACGACGTCAAAGCCCGCGCAGAACTCGAAAGCTACCCAGCCATCGAAGTGCAAGGCTTCACAAATGAAAACCGAACCTTCGGCCTAGTCAAATGCTACCCCGTCATGGTTGAAAACAAAGTTAAAGGCGCCCTCGTAACTGCAATGCGAACCCACTATGACACCTCAGTCCTGGAAATAATCGCCCCCGTATGCCTCAGGAAACACCTAAACCTCAAAGACGGACAAAAAATCAAAGTAGAAGTGCTAACCCTACCCTGAACAGCCCACACAGCTAAAAACACACCCAGCGCACCCCATACAGCGCCGCACAAAACACGCTTAACCAGCAAACAACCACCAAACAAACCAACGCGCCACCCAGCTTCACTGAAAATTCACACCGCCAGAACCCAAAATACACAACGTTCACAACGCACATGCACAAGCCAAAACACTCTACACAGACAACCCTCAAGCAAAAGAGAAACACAACACACAAAAACAGAAAACAAACACAAACCCTACCCACAACCCTTATCGTTTACGCATTCACACTTCTACTTGACACGGCAAGTTCGACCTCCTATAAATAGGGGTAAAACGGGTTCAAACACATTGGCATCGGCTTCAAAATAGAATAGCAGATAGTTTTATATTGGTTTGAGCATGAGGTTTCAGGCAGGTGCATGGGTAGTGGGGTGACGGCGGAAAACCTTAATCCATGCGTTGAGGAGTATACGCGCAGGTTCTGCGCTGCTGGGGTATCTCGGAAACGGCGAGGCTCTGCGGGTTTGCATGTGTTGTCTGGCGTCGGGATACGACAGCATTGTTTCATGTGGCTGTTGCTCTTGTGTCTGGTGCTTGCAGGCTTTGCTTTTTCAGGTTTTTGCGCTTGGAGTTTTTCAGAGTTTGGCGATGCGTTGGCGTGGCCCATGTTTCGCCGCGACATAACGCATTCGGGGGCGTCAGGTTCGAGGGCGCCTTTGACGAACGAAACGCTTTGGGTTTTCAACACAGGCGGATCAGTGGATTCGCCTGTCGTGGCCGACGACGTCGTGTACGCAGGCTCGCTTGACGACTGCCTCTACGCGTTGAACACCTCTGACGGCACAGTGCTTTGGCGTTACAGGACAGGCGCAAACGTGCTTTCACCTGCGGCTGTGGCTGAGGGGCGCGTGTTCTTCGGTTCAGAAGACTACAACGTGTACGCGTTAAACGCTGAAACGGGCAAGCTGCTCTGGAGCTTTAAGACAGGCTACTTTGTCGACTCGGCAGTCGCCTACGCAGACGGCATCGTTTACGTTGCGTCTGAAGACTGGAACGTGTACGCGTTAAACGCTGAAACGGGCAAGCTGCTCTGGAGCTTTAAGACAGACGGGCAGATCATGCTTTCGTCGCCCGCAGTCGCCGACGGCTTCGTATACGTGGGGTCAGAGGACCACTACGTGTACGCGTTGAACGCGTCCACGGGCACGCTGGCGTGGAAGTACGCCACAGGTGACATGGTTGTGTCTTCGCCCGCTGTTGCCGACGGACGCGTGTACATAGGCTCAAACGACTTCAACGTTTACGCCTTCGACGCGGCTTCAGGTACGCTTCTGTGGAGGCACCGGACAGGTTTCCCTGTCTTCTCTTCGCCCACTGTTGCCGGCGGCCTTGTTTACGTGGGCTCTGAAGACCGCAACGTGTATGCGCTCCGCGTCGAAGACGGCGGCGTTGTGTGGACGTTTGAAACAGGCGGCGGCGTCGCGTCTTCGCCTGCTGTTGCCGACGGCCTTGTTTACGTCGGCTCAAGCGATGGTCACATGTATGCCTTGAACGCGTCCACGGGTATGCCTGCGTGGAAGTTCAAGACTGAGGACATGGTGATTTCTAAGCCTGCTTTTGCTGGCGACCGCGTGTACGTCGGCGGCTGGGACGGGTGTCTCTACGCGTTAGACGCGCCCACTGGCAGGTTACTGTGGAAGTTCACGAGCGGCAGCATGGTTGATTCTTCGCCCGCTGTTGCCGACGGACGCGTGTACATCGGCGCCTACGATGGAAAACTCTACGCATTGAACGCTACGACCGGCGTCATACCGGCCGACGAGTTCACGAGTAAACCGCTCTGGAGCTATCAAACCTCAAACATGATTATGCTTTCTTCGCCTGCTGTTCACGGCGACCGCTTATATGTAGGCTCATACGACGGGTACGTCTACGCCTTAAACGCTTCAACGGGCACATTACTGTGGAAGACGCCTACAGGCGGCGCCGTAGCCTCCTCGCCTGCCGTGGCAGACGGTGTGGTTTATGTGGGCTCGTACGACGGCAAACTCTACGCTTTGGACGAGGCGTCAGGAAAGGTCGTTTGGAGTTACCAGACAGGCAACATGGTTGTGTCTTCGCCTGCAGTAGCCTACGGCGCAGTTTACGTCGGCTCATACGACCATAAAGTCTACGCTTTCGGCACCCGCGACAGCATCGCGTACCCCGTACGCTTCGCCGCCGTAGGCACACCGTCTGAGGCTGCGTGGAANGTAATGCTTGACGGCAGCGAAGAAGCTGCATCCGCTGATGGCACAATTGTTTTCTGGGTGTACAACGGCGTCTACGCTTACACGGTGACGCCGCCTCAGGGTTACACTGCTAACCCGCAGGCGGGAACGCTTCTCGTGAACCGCGCAGGTGTCACCGTAACCGTTACCTTCAATGCTAAAACGCCTGAAAACCACTTTGCCACGTATGCTTTAGCCGCTGCCCTGCTAGTAGCATTTGCAGCTGCAACGCTCTTGTACAAGAAGCGAAAACCATGATATAAATCTGGTATTGCAATGACGATGAAAGAAAAAATAAGAGAATTCGGGTCGATACGTTCCTGCAATGAATCTGAGCGGCTTTTTCTGTGGTCTGAACACTTTTCTGCGTAAGCGTGCGCGGCATACTGCTTTCAGTGCTGTCAACTCTGGCACTTGTCTACGTTCCAGCATTAAGCGTCCTGTTCCACATGACACCGCTGAACACGCCAGAATGGACTGNCGCTGCCATCTCTTGCCTTGGTTTTCTAGCAATGCCAGAAATCTTCATGCGCAAGCCCTCAATAAACTAGGAGCTCCGTTAAGCTGACGAACTTAAACGACTGAAACACCGTACGCATGAGTCTCTCTTCGTTAGCGACAGCGCCATGCAAACCGTTGCCTCACACTTTTGCATGTCCACAAGCAGTTTTGGCAACGCCTCGAACGGAAAGAACCTGTAGGCGAAATTCACAATTCTTAATAAGCGCCTCAGGCGACACATACTGCAACATTNAAGGGTCAAGGTTCTATGAAAAGCAAGACTATGTTTGGAGCCGCGCTCGCCGCAATAGTTTTGCTGGGCTTAACGGCGCCGTTTGTNAGAGCTGAAACACTCGACAGAACAGACTTCGAGCAGGAAAGCTTCGCCAAAACCGTCGATTACATGGACTACGCCCGCGCTTACGCAACGCTTCACGGCATTCCACAGCCGAACAACTTCGACAAGTGGCACGCTAACATGTACATGACATACGTGAACACCAGCGNCTTCCAACTGCTCTACGCTGGGCTGGAAAACATAACCACAGATGAATCCAACTACCTGCGCATCCCGATGCAAGCTTTCATCATGCACTACAAAACCAGAGAGAACAACCGCGACGTAATCCTTGCCAGCACATTCCTAATGCTTATGGCGTTCAACGAAACCACCAGCACGCTTTATCAGGACTCGCCCGACACGGAAGACATGCTTTACGCTTCTTTCAGCCTAGGCTTCGACCTTCAAGACATGACTAAACCACTTGCAGCGCTTGACAGCAAAACAGAGACCATTCCGCTGACGCGTAAAGGCAACGAGTGGACATGGGGCATGAAATACACTAATCTGACAGCGCTCTGGTGGAGAACATGGGTAGACCCCGGTAACCCGCGCTTCCAAAACAGCTGGCCCGTCGCCTTAACAGTCTACGACGAACTAACGTTCACATACAAGCTCACCGTCGACTCAGCCTCAGGCGTCGCAACGCTGCAGGAAAACCATGTAATCGGAAGGATGCGCCACCTCTTCGTCGGCATAATCCCCGTTCTTTGGGTGTACTACAACAGCACAGGCGCCTACGGTATGCTTGGAAGAAAAATCAGCAGCGAAACAATCTACGACTTCATTCACGACAACGGACTTAAAATGAGCATCGTGAGCTATCAGACTTCAGTGTTGGCTGACCATGAAACCTACAGCCAAACAAAAAATGGACAAAACGTAACAGACACCGAAACCGAAATCACCAACACGTCGATCGACACCTACGTAGACGACGGAGAAAAAATCTTCAACACCAACTTCGGCGCCAAAGAAAACTATAAACTCTACAACTACACAGCTGACCCGACTGAAAACACGTATGATACCTACCAGTCAACTGCGAGAACCGCCAAAATCGTAGGCTACGCAGGCAACACTGGGCTGTTCGCATACCACATNGGCTTAATGAGGTTCCTACCCGCCGTAGTCGTGCATATGTACCCCAAACTTTTCGCCGAAGCCGCATCCACAATCGCCAACATGAGCCGAGCCAACTACTTCTACATAATCGCCTATCCAGAATACAGNGGCTACCGCGTTGAACACGACCCCACATTCACCGCGTACATAGCCGTCGCCTCGGGCGCAACGCTAGAAAAGCCGCCGACCAGCGCAGGAGCCCTCATACTTATAGCCATAATCCTCATCGCCGCAGGCGTAGGCGCCGCAGTGTACATTGCCAAAAGAAAGCATAGAACATAGCTAAACACCTCCCTTTACCGGTTTTCCCCGTTTCCAGCCTAAGCAAACCGTTAACCATGTTTCCAACATGCACAACTGAGTTTCCGCCCGTAAAAAGCAGCAGACAATGTTACGCACTCGACTCCGCAGCAAAACTGTTTCAGGCAATTCTTAAATCGTTTGCAGGTGAATGAACAGCTTAGGGTAACAAGAAGCAGAGGCAAGAATGACCCCGACAGTTTCCAGCAGCCTCAACCGTCGTAGTTGCGGCGGCGGTCACCATTGCTGTCGCAGCAGTTTTGATTCCGGCGTGCTTTTCTCCTAGCTACGGTTACTACGGATGCGGCTGGAACGGTGGAGTGATAAGGTGGGCGGATTTCTCGATTCTGTTTATGTTTCAGGCAGGCTTGATCATCTTGGCCGTTGTAGCCTACATCATTTACCGCGTCGTTTGGTGGGGGGTGAAGCTGTTGCAGGAGCCATCATACTCATTACCCGCCTGACGCAGCAGAAGAGACAGCGCTGGAAATACCGCACAGGCGATACGGCCAACGGCGAAATTATCAAGGAACAGTTTGAACAGAGTAAAAAAGGCCTCACAGGCTAAAAAGCAAGTTGACAACTGAAGCCCTCAGTTGGTCACATGACGTTTTCAAGCATGTCTCTAACGAGGCGGAAGAACGGAAGTTACACTCTCCTCTCGCCCTGACCCAACGTAAGCTTCAAAAGTAATAGTTCATCTTTGTGTCAGCCGTGATTACTGAAATCTCTACCGAGGAGAGCGCGTTTTTCCCTTCATCAATCTCAACATTCTTCGTCCAACAGGGAAAACCGGTGCTGAAGAGCTCTTTTTCTCAGGAGGAGGAGTTTCCAAACTCTTTCAAACCAGCTTTTGCTCAGCACGACTTCGAATCCCCGTCAAACATTTTGCCATAGGTCAACAGCGCTCTTTCCTCAGCGTACGATGCGCCTGCGGGAGGTTGTCCGTGCACAGTTGCGTAAATGTTTCACAGAGTGTTTCCCTTTTGTTTCAGCCAACTCCTATACCGCTCGCTGTTTCCAATGTTTGTAGAGGTGAATTGAATGAAAACCTGGAAAACACTTGCCATAGCAGTCTCGGCTTTCACAGCCGCCGCGTTGACAACCCGC
>JGI24721J44947_10002696_pt1 | contig 25334 bp, 9 predicted proteins | sample YelNatPaOPGAMG01_FD_44947 | JGI IMG/M metagenome (IMG submission 44947) | reverse complement strand
TGTTTGCGTCCGCGTTCAGGCACGGGTGTCGCATGGAAAGGCCTTTCGGGCATCGACTCGACATCCGCACTGGGCGCTTGATTCCATAGAGCGATGTATCGCTCCGGATGCGAAACAGGGCAGGATACTTTTTATATCGCCGGTTTTCCCTCTGGATATAATGTTCATGCTGCATGGAATATAGCGATGACCACAGTGCTACCCAGAGGCTTTACGTAGGAATACTCCATTTGAATGATGTCCATCCTTGGCCCCTGCTGAAGAAGANGACGCCTCTGTCAAGGCCAGTCGGACCATTGCAACAACCCGCGCCCGGTAATCATAGACTAGTGGTGTTGGAGATCCGCATGCCATGGCGCTCCAGGTCGGCGCCAAGCTCACGTCTGATGGGGTGCTTGAAACCTTGGGATCCTTCGAAAGGAGCACAACGACACCGACGCTTCATGAAAGATAATGGGTATGAACTAGTCGGCATCGCTCGCAGAGCCCCGAATATGTCGATGCAGAGAAGTCCCGCGCATCATACGTTGTCTGCACGGCGAGCTAGGTTCCGAGCGCCGCCCGTGCGAATCGGCACGCTGCAACGACTCGAACTGTGAAAATGGAACATTTAGGAACAATAAGTATTTATTTCATATGGATTTGGTATTTGTGGACGTATGACGGCCGGCGCCCGTCTCGAAAGCGCTGATGGCGATGGAATCGTACGTCATTCGTACCCCTAGCAGACTTTCGAAAGTTTCGCGTACCCGGCAGTCTTCGGAGACGCGGCGCTGACGCTCAGGATCGGGTATGGGCGCTTCAGGTAGAGAGGCAGCGGCCAAGCTGGCAAAGACGCTGAACACGGCAGCCAAGTACTCCATTGCGCTGGGCGTACTGGGAAGCCTCCTGCAGACGTCGCTGTATACTGTGGAAGGCGGTCATCGCGCCGTTATCTTCAACCGCTTTACCGGAGTTGAACAGCGTGTCGTTGGTGAAGGCACACATCTGCGCATTCCCTGGGTTCAGAAACCCATTATCTATGACGTGCGCACACGTCCGCGCACGATCACTTCCGTAACAGGTACGAAAGATCTTCAGATGGTGAACCTAACGCTCCGAGTTCTCAGCAAGCCAGATAAACAGCAGCTTCCACGGATATACTCGAGGCTAGGTGTGGACTATGATGAGCGGGTGCTGCCCTCCATTGGCAACGAGGTTCTCAAGGCGATCGTTGCACAGTACAACGCCGAGCAGTTGCTGACGCAGCGGGAGAAAGTTAGTCGTCAGATTCGCGAGACACTCACGGCACGAGCGAAATCCTTTGACATTGAGCTCGACGACGTATCTATGACACATCTGACGTTTGGACGCGAGTTTGCGCAGGCAATTGAGCAAAAACAGGTTGCACAGCAGGAAGCTGAACGCAGTCGATACATCGTCGCCATCGCTGAACAAGAGCGGCAAGCTGCCATCACTCGTGCCGAGGGCGAGTCCGAGGCCGCGGCCCTTGTTAGTCAAGCGCTACAAGAGAGTGGTGCCGGTTTTATTCAGCTGAGACGCATTGAAGCTGCACGGGAAATCGCGGAAACACTTTCAAAGGCACCAAACGTCGTGTACTTACCGGCGACACATGGAACAAATATCCTTCTGAACCCAGGAATATAACGAAACAAGTTCAACACAAGCTTTTTTGTGGACAAGTTGCATCGGCCTGGGCAATAGATAAATTCACACTCAAGTGAATTCGTCCGCTTTGAGTGTACATGCATCCTGTTCTAGAAGCTGAAACCGAGCCAAAAGAACACAAATGTTATCGTTGCTGGCCAGTTCCTTGTTGGCTACCTTGAAATCCTCGCATTGGTTGCACCGGCTATCAGTTGATGCCGAACGAATTGAAACTGGATGCAGTCTTTTCGCTGCCGAGAAGACAGACGCGTCAAGCACACATACGCACCAGTGCTGCGAGCCCAATGCGCGTAGCGAGGTTGTGAAGATGCCTCGGGAGAAACACGATGCTGCCCTGCCTGTACTGGGCGATATGCAGATTCGCGAAATTTGCTTTGAAAGATACGCACACATCATGTATTCCTCATATCGAGCAAGCAGCATGATGCTTACAGAGAAACCGAAAATACCCCGTTTTCCAGTTAAAGTTAGTCGTAAAAAATAACGCTGTGCTTTGAATCATCCCTGCCGAATACATTGGGGGAATGGGCGCGCCGAAGCGAGCACAGTTCTCCCAGAGCTGAATCGTTCAACAGCTGGGGTGCCTGGGAGAACTCCGACAACGATGTCGCCGCTGTGGTGCTGGGCGACGCTGCCAACCGAATCGGATTCACAATGCGCATGAGACTCCTCGCAATTTGAAAAGTTTGAGCGTTCTCGTGAAAATAATGGAAAGCTGTCTGGCCGAAACAGCACAAAGCGATGCCTATGGCATGGCCTCCCACGCCGCACGCGATCGACCTCGTGAAGGCCGTACCCTGCATGTGTTCGACAGTGTGCAGCGCAGCCTGCTCAAGAGAAAAAATGGACAAATCTACTTGGCATCGAAGGCCCTTTGGTGTCACACGTGAGGCACCACAAGTATCAGCGAAAATGATTCGTGACCCGTGGGCGAAAACCATGCTCCAGACAAAGTGCGATGTGGACGGTGCTGGTTGACCATTGGCCAGCTCGCCCCGGTGAAATTCATGCCACAGAACACTGGGCAGTTGATCAGCGTCTACCTGCTCCGCTGTGTAGAGCGTACGAATTAACTCTACGTCGTTCTCATCAAAACGATATTCTGTTGCATGTAAACAGACAGCCGCTGGGCTGGTCGCAAGCTTTCTCCTGATATCCTGCGCAGCGAGAAGCATCACGCGCCGCAGCGTGGTGGACTTCCCCGTCATATGGCCGCCATACGTAAAGATGCAAACGTCCGCAACTCCGGCTATTGCGGCCGAAATGGCATCCTGGATAGACCATACAGGCTGGGACGTTGGTACCGATGCGTCCTGCTCACGCAAGTTTTGACTCCGGAAAGCTGCATCGAAGTAGAGCTGACTCGGGCTATCGTTGCTCCCGAGCACAAACGCACCATCAAACGCGAGCCGCTGGCAAGATAACCGGTCAAGCATAACGCTCGAGTCGCCGTAGCACGTATACACAGACTCGTCGCGCGCAGTGAACAGCGTACTTTGCGAGAAACGTTCAGAATCCACGAGCGGTCGTCCACAAAGTGCAACACCTATTGGTAGCGCAGTGTGAAGCCAGCGGAACCTATCATCACTTTTATTCATCAAAATTTTTGGTTTTTTTTCAGGAGCGAAAATAACCCTAGACTTCCGGCTATTCAAAACGGCGACTGGAACACACGCTGCGGTTCGATGTTGAACGCGGGCTTTCCAGCTGTCGAGCCGCGACAGCTACCAGAGCGTTCCGAGTGCTCCTAGTACCGCCCAGGGAAGAGAATGATGAAAGCAGGATCACGCCCTAGAGGTCAAGAAAAGAGAGGCACAGGTGAGCTTTCCGAAAAACGTCGAGTGGAGGCGGTATCTAATGGAAACAGCGTGCAGACGCTATTGATGCGTCGGAACGACGCAACGTAAGGATGCTTCGCGATCCGCGAACGCCACGATGAACAGATAGGATCGATGAAAACCTTTACAGTGTACTGTTCTAACTCAGAAACAGAGGAAATGGCTACGCCTGTCCCATTCTACGTACTTGGATGTATATTGAACAACGCCTCTGCTCGGCTGAGCGGTGGTCAATGGGTCGTTCATCTGGTTACCGATGTGCCCCGGGGAAAGCGTTCATGCGCTTTCGCTGCCGTTAGGTCGAGCGAGGCTCTCTGGAAGCCGGAACTCGACACAGTACATATACTTCTCCGGCGCGACGTGTCGTACGCAGCGAACTCGCAGTTGATCGCGGTCTGGGTCCAACTGGAACGAGTCCACCCGAGGTCGCTTCGAATGCCGATCGATTGGAGCAGCGTCGGTGCCTGCATGCCTTGTGGGATTGACCTCCTCTGCGGCTTTCCCGCTATTGCGCTGCAACGCTGCGTCGAAAACCTCATTTATCTGGTCGACGATCCCTTCGTACGCGTTCTCGCCGTGCGCGAAGCAATAGCAGTAGATATACGGAAGCGGATTTGCTGGTGCAATACTACCTACCAGCGCATCTAGAAAATGGATTGCTTCAGCCGGGAGATTCATGATAATATGCTGAATCGGCAAACGATCTGAATGAAGGAGCTTCTTCAAAAAGGCGCGGGCGTCCATGCAGCACGCCGTACAGCGCCCTGGAGGAATCCGGTTTTCGCGAATATTTCGGTCCAGATATTCTACAGCGTCGGGATTGATATCGTTGGCGTAGACAATGAATCCATGCTTTGCCAGGGGGACGGCGAAAGGTCCTATTCCCGCGAAAGCATCCGCCACAAGCACCGGCTTTTGGCCGGAGGAAAGCCTCATGGAAGCAGCCGTATGTGGCACGGCATTCGGTCCAGCGGCCACGGGTGGCGTCACCAGCGGTAGCTTTGACGAATCTCGCAGAGGCTCGCTTCCATCCGCGAATATCATTTGTTTCCTTTCGTCGATACGTGAGACATCGCGAGGATCAGCATCAAGTCCAGTCTGCGTTGATCCGTGGAGCGTTCGAATTGCATCGATGACTCGCCGATGCTCAGTCTCTAGACGCGAATTCCAGTACACTCTGCTCATATCGACGTGAAACACACATCCATTCTCGCGCACGCATGTCTCTAGCGAGCAACCAGGTACTGCTGCGAGGACTTCCATTTCGAACGTGCGGAATACGCCACCGACATTCGCTGCCTTGTTCACGACAACCCGGATGCCAGGTATCTTCTCTCGGAGTACTTGGCCAATGAGATACTTATATGGATGGTGTACGTCCCGTAGGTTCAGGTGGAGCACATGACCAGTTGCCTCAAAGGCTTTTGGAACCGGTATACTGGCCGGTAGAAGCTGTCGAAGGACATCATCATGTCCGAAATCGTCATAATCGAGCTTCAGTGGGTAAGTTGTAAACATGGATTCCTTCCATTCTCGGGTCACTGCACCGTTTGCCTCTGAAGACCGGGTCCCGGAACGCTCTTCGTTGAGCATGTGCACGAGCGCGGCCACATCTCGCGACTGAAAGTCAGTCGAAAAATTGGACTCTTGTGGTAAAAACTGTTCTCGAGGTTGCTGTCCCGCCAGGTATCGGAGCAGAATGATGCGCGCCTGGTCGCTAGCTGTGTGGTTTGGTGACGGCGCCACAACGCTCCGCTTCCGGGCGAGTCGCAACACATGCCGCGGGGATAACATACGACGGGCCGTTGCAACCTCCGCCAGTGGAACCCGTACTGCATAGACGACCCATTCCTGCTGAAAACGAGTCTTGAGTTCTGCCGGGACCCCAGCACATATCTCGTTGTGGGTTGCCTCGCTGTGCGTAGCCATAAGCGTGGCCGATGTGCCTCGCCGGATACGCCCGAAATCGATGCCAGCCGAGTCCGAGCTCCTCAAGACGGACACCTTCGACACAGCAAAGCGACCAACAAACGCAGAGCACTGGATTTCAAAGCGTCCTAACGATTCTCCAGGTTGCTCGCTGAACTTGCAGCGCTGCAGTCGGAAATTAGGCAGCGATTCACCTGCCGCGCTCAATCGGTTGCTTCTCGCTTTGCGCCAGCTGAAAAACGCCCGTCGACCACAGGCACGAACATGACCTCCAGCGAGTCCCCAGCAAAAGCTCAATAGCTGCCTTAGGGCCTTCAGTTTGCCTTGCGTGCACGCCCTGGTCCCTTGTACTCACCTTGCAAGATCGTTGCGCGTCGCTCAGTGCGGAGCTTTTCCAGAAGCCCAGNAACTGCGTTTGCTGTCCCAAGACGTATCTAGAGTTATGGTGCTCGAGCAGTTGCTGCACCAAGACAAACAGCCTGAGAGAAAGAAGAAAAAGCGAGCTCACCCACGATGCTCCAAGTTAACGCCACCGCGAGTCTATAAACGAAAGCAAGAGAAACTGCACCCACGCACAAGCACACACACACGTCTCAAGCAACCGTTACCCCGGAGGCACAAAGGAACAGCAACAGGATCTGGATACGTGTGTACAAGCTCCCAGCAATTGTTACCCCAGTGAAATNGGAAGAGAAACAAGTTCTCCCCGCTGCTCCTCGACGATCAAGCTACTGATATGAGAAGACGCAAGGCGTCACAGATCGACAGATGGGCACGCATGCCACGCCCGCATGCATTCGGCGGTGTCGTCGCAGCGGCGGCGAAACGGCCGTCGACGGGCGCTTCTGACTTTCGCGGACACTGGAACACTACTGCACTGAAACGTTGAGCGAAAGGTTCGTTTGCAAGCCATCGACTCTTTTCGGTAGTCAATGTTTATCCAATTGGAAGCATTCTGTGTTCAACCTTTAACTGGACGCGAATTTTGTGCTGGGAGGCCTCTCGTGTGCACGCAACCTAGCAGTTGGCAATTGCAGGCGTTTTCGCGGCGGCAGCTTTCGGTGCGAACCGGGAGCACGCTCCGAATGAGCAGTGCGGGGGGTACGGTGGCGGCTGACATTGACTATCGTAGCGTTCCAGATGTTCTCAAAGAAATATTACGGCGAAAACAGCAGGAAGTTGCCAGTCTGAAGGCTGAGGTCGCCCAGGCAGGTGCTGAGCACCCGCTGCAGCGTCGCCTCGATGCAGCCGCGGCTGGTCAGATTCCAAAGTCACGTCAGTTTAGCAGCGCAATTCGTAAACCGAAAGGAAGCATCTCTGTTATTGCGGAGATTAAGCGACGGTCACCGAGCTCTGGTTTAATTGCCGAAATCCCGGACGTGCGACAGCTCAGTGACCTGTACTACAACGGAGGCGCAGCCGCAATCTCGGTACTGACAGATGCTGCCTTCGATGGAACACTGGATGATCTGCAAACCGTGGTGAAGCATCAACAAAAATTTCGAGGAAGATATCCCGGTCCTTGTCCGGTCCTCCGCAAGGACTTTATCATTGATGAAATCCAAATCGCTGAAGCTGCAGAGCGAGGTGCAGCAGCAGTGCTTTTGATTGTTGCGGCAATTGGGGAAGCAGGGCTGCGCAAACTGCTTGAGGCAACACATCGGCACGGTCTTGAAGCACTGGTAGAGATTCATGACGAAGAAGAGCTGGAGATCGCAAAGGCTGCCGGTGCAGAGATCATCGGCACTAACGCACGCGACCTGCGCACTTTCAACGTCGACCTCAACCGTTGTTTCGAGCTCATCGGCCGGTATCCCCCGAATGTGATTCCAGTGGCGGAAAGCGGTATCCACGATGTGATGGATGCTTGGCGTTTGCGGGACGCTGGCTACTCGTCGATTCTAGTTGGTGAGGCACTCATTCGCGCCGCAGAATCCTCGAAACTACCGAGTAATGCTTACCAATCGAGCTTTAACGAAGCGTATGGATTGTTGAGAGCCTTTACGTCAAAAGGAAGCACCAAGTTTGGGCCAATTAGCACCACGAGAATTTTCGGGAAAGGTGAAGGAGCAAAAGAGTCGCTTGGGTATTTGGAGATGTAAAAAGCCTCACCTCGACCACCATGAGGTACTCGGACACGTTACACGCTTTCAAAGTTCTCACAACAATCCCGTCAGTTGCGAGATGCGGCTCCCAGATTCGGCGTATATACTGAGGGAAGGATGCTCCGCAGGGCTCAGGTTGTGGGGTAGCGTCTCTGCCCGAGTGACGGGCCGCTCCTCATCGATGACATGACCTGGTGCATCAGCCTGCGCGGGTTACCAGTCTCGGCTCGATGAGATGGATAGTGTTTGATAGGATTCGTCGTCGAGAGACCTCGGAGAATCCGCTCGTTAGGCAGCCCAACGGACTCGGCGCATTGCAGGTCATTGCGCTATCACCTGCTGATACGCCCGCGCACGAAGCTAGCGCTTTCTGCTGCTTGTCCGCCAGTGTCAGCTGTGAGCGTTAGCACCGGGCGTTGTGCCGGTTTTCGCGTGTTCGTCCGCGATTCCCGGCGAAACGCGGAGCCTGTTATCCGGCACGCCAGTACTCAAGCAAATCAAAAGTCCCACTTTCTGCAGTTGCTCTGGTCGTCGATAAAAGCGCTGTGCCAGAATTCGCGGAAGACGAAACGCGTACTGAACACGATCCCGTATCCATGCCTGCTTTACTGCATCATTTCTGAATAACTTCCGATTGACTTCCATCAGACGTCGGTAGAGACGGGGAAACCCGTACGTTTTCGCCACCGCGAACACCGCAACCTTCTTCAAAACGGAGAGCATCAAGAGTTTCAAGAGCACGCCTGGCATCGAACGGTTACTCAGAAACGAGTGCGTACTCTGTTTCACCTAAAGACTTCACCGCAAACCATGTTGAGCGCTAGAGAGTAGCAACAGTTTGGCGTATGCTAACGCTGGTACTCGGCGACGCGCTCGAGTCTAGGATACGGACGGTCCGGGGGTTCTATTGCCGCACGAGCGCACCGCTAGACGCCGGTAGGGAACGGCTTCGTTGAACCCAGCAATGATGCAAGTCAGGAAAAGGGGATCTCTGTAGGGTGCGGTAAGCAACGATTTTCGAACTCACTGGACAAGGACTAAGCAAAGGTTTCGCAAGGATGCGATCCTGGCTACCTGAGCGGAGCCTCGGACCGCAGCCCTCGTGGCGGCTGTGGTACGCAGAAGCGAGCTTGGAAGCGCTAGAAAGGCTCTTTCACGAGCAACAGCTCCCTGTCTATGTTGGAATTCTGGTCTTGTCTCCAGTGTCTGAAGAAAACGCTTCATATGATCATTGGACGGAACCGATACGGGCTTGTTTTACGGAGCTCGAAAGCATCCAGTTTGTTACACAAAAGTGTCAGCTCTCGCCTTTTGAGCTCGTGCAGTGCTTGCTCGGAGCTCGACAAGCCGGTTCAGCCCCGGCAGTTGCGCTGTCCCAAGAGGTGCACACACAATCTCGGACAGGGTCCAGCGCTTCTGCCGCGGCTCACGTTGCCCCTGGTGGTCCAGCGTGTACTGCGCTCACCCGGGACCCGCAGCAACTCATGGCTGTCGATGCAAAGAGACGTTTCATACTGCCGTTAGAGGAAGCGCTATATCGTCGACTGGGCCTGATCGGACGGGGCCACCAGCCTCGTCTGGCTCGTCGACGATACCGCAGACCGGTCTACGGCGATGGAGCATTTGTTATTATTGATCTTGCGCTATTGCAAGAAAAGCCAGAAAGCAAGTATCGACAGCAGGTCACGAGAGGCCTTCAGAGGTTCACGGATCGGCTCGAGTGGCAACTCGCATCCATCAGCGGCACTGATGCGCCGCTCTCGCCCGAGCTTGGTGTCGTTGAAGACACAGCGTGCCGTGTTTACACGGGAACCGCCACGTCGACTTTCCCGTGGTTGTATCGAAACGTACTGCCTCAAGCGTACACGACCGCAGAAGAATTTCATGATCCATTAGAGCGTGCGGAGAACTTTTCGATGCTCATGGATGCGCTGGGGTTTTTGATGCGAGCACCCCGCGGCAAATGCATCGAAGACGCGTCACAGGAGACTCGATCCTACTTGCAACCTATGTGGAGCGCTCGGGCTGATGCAGACACCCAGGCTGAGCAGCTTTCGTTTTACCGCTTTGAGTGGGGTGCTACTCAAGCATCTCTCCTGCCACACGCATGGTGGAAGAGAATTCTGCCCCTTGTATGGAAGCTGCACAGCACACCGACCGATTCGTCTCTGCAGATCGTGCTGCAGGTCAGGTACCAGGGACTAGCTGATGAAGCTACCTCCCGGAAGCATCGATACAACACATTACAACACTCGCCGTACACTAGGAATCTTGTCGGATTTTTCGGTTCTACGTCGGAGCTGCCGTTCTCGAGCACGCGGGTAAACGGCGCTCACGATCAGCTTCCTTTCGTGTCGTTCGAGCAACCGCTTTGAAGTTTGATTCCAGATTTTGGACACACGATGAAACCCCGCTCCTTTTCATCACGACATTACAGTCTGAGGTACAGAGAGCACTCGACAGGGCGTTTACTGTTCACACCATAACATCCACTTGGTTGCTGCGGGGAATTCCAGCGCTCCGCATGCATCCATCAAGGAATCGCTGGCAACTGGACATTACCCAGGCACCACTGCATACATTTCAAAATTTGCGCACCTTTTCATGCCGCAGCGCTCAGGATGCTCGGTGCGTCGGTCATCCACACCGCTGTGAACACTCGAATCCGGTATCTTGGTCGAGGTACGAGTCCGCATTGCCAGGTATCGCCACGGCGTCTTGGGGCACTTGCGCCGCAGACCGGTGTACACCAGCTGCGCCCTGTGCTCGCGTTATAGCTATGCTTGCGACGGTCTGTTCCAGTGAATCGCTGTACTGCACTGCCGATGGACTCGTACCGATCACCTTGAACACGAGCAACATCCACAGCAAACTGCAAAAACATCGATCATACAGTGTCGGCATAAGCGTGAAACGCGCTGGGATTCCGATGCCTCGCGAAGCTCGGCGCTCACCGTGGGCACTCGGCATCGCGGGCGCTTGTAGCGAGCGCACCCAGGCACAGACCCCCGACACAACGGCGCGATCAGGCACGATACCGTGAAAAGCACCTGGCAAACGCGGCGCTCTCGTGTGCTGCTAGCATCCGGAATCCATGCCGGCTGCGAGCCATTGCCGTAACGTGTCCCCGAATACCGCCGGCAAAGCGGCAATCTCCTCTACAATGACATAGAAAGGAAAGGGAAAATCTTCCAGGTAGCGTCGCACCTGCATGCGTCCACCCGGGGCAAAACCGACCTGCTTCATATCGAGAACAGAGGTACGCCGGACCGCGCTCGACGCCTGCTGCTCTTGTTCTCGAGTGCCAGCAACCTGATCCAATATGAAAAACACGATCCGCAGACGTTGTGCATTCGCTTCTCGAATGAGCGCACGGAGGGCGTCTCGCTCTCCTAGTCGCCCGTCGGAAAGAATCAGCAACAGCTGCCAAGAATCGATCACACCGGCTTGCTGCTCCCGTGCCTCTCGGAACAACGCCGACGCACATTCCAACAGAGCGACCACATTGGTCGCCTGCTGCTGGAACGTAAACTGACCAAGCAGCTGATCACCAACAGAGCCAGCGGCGGGTATTCCGGCGTGTAAGGAATGCACGACTTGTGCATCGCAACCGAAACGGATAACACCCAGATGTGCCAGTTCGAGTCGCTGCAGCGCCGCTGCAACCACCACCAGAGACTCTAGTGCCAAGCGAGACGCACCTGATTCGTGCATACTCGCAGAGTCGTCGACCGCAACAACGATATCGTATCGACGACGGTCTGGACGAATACGACGCATCCAGATACGATCGCGGGTGTAGTTGCTGGCCACATAATCAATGAGACGACGCATATGGAGCCGCTTCCCGGTGCGAAAGTCGCCTGCAAAACGCGTCATTTGGTTGTACTCGAGGACGGGTTCCAGTCGACGGCTGAGGTGTGCAATCGTCGCCTCATGAGAACGTTCAAGTGCGAACCAGGTGATCAAATCAGCATCAGCAGCCGCTTGTTCCAGCGAGTATCGCGTATGGTCCGCGTCCATGTGCTGTGGTGCGATATCCTGGTTGTCATCCTTGTCGTTTTCGTCGTCGCGATGATGCAGGGACTCTTGGCGTTGCGTTGCGCGCTGGCGTTCAGGTTCTGGTGTCTTCGCGGTAGACGTCTGGCGTCCTGGTGACGCTTCCGCTGGTGACAGTGTCGACGACGCGCTCCACTGTGCATTGCGATGGCTTGCAGCTGGTACCACCAGGTCGTCGACATTCGAACCGGTCATCTGCTGCACCTGCGGCTGATGCGGCACGCCCGTTGGATCCTGGTTGTCGCTCCAGAGATCGTCCGTCAACGCAGGCATACGATGTTGTTCATCTGCCGCAGCTGGTTTGTTCTGTTCCAACGAAGTTGATGTTTCCCCAGTGTACGGGTATGGCAAGTCAAGGGGTGTTGCGGTTGGCGCGGCTCCACTAGACCATTCTGCTGCTACGCTTGACGCAACATGAGCCTGCCGGTCCGGAGCGAGTGACACCGCCGCCTCTGCTGCATACGCGGGTGCGCCTTGCGCCGAGGCGCTCCGCTGCTCTTCGGTGCTTTCCCAGGATGCTGGCTGGGGCGGCGTTGTCCAGTGCATAGCGTCCTGGCTCCAGATCGTCTCCGGCACATTACTGGCTGCGAGCGGCATCGTTGTCGCAGCATCGACCTCGGTATGAGCCGCTCCGGGCCTCTCTCTGGGATTTTCCGATACCGCTTGCATGACCGGTGCCTCTGCGGATGCTGGAAGCGTACCTGACGACGCGGCTGCGGCTCCAGTTGCTGCTGCGGATTGCGACGGTGCACTTGCAGCGTTTCCAGACTCGCCTCCGGTAGCCAGTTCGGGGAGCGCAGCATTGGCTAGTATCGAGGATTCAGAGACGGGCGAGCGGCCTGTGTGCTCTCTCGTCTCCGAGGTATCCCGAGCGTCAGACTGAGACCTCTCGGCATCTGCGGGAGACGCGTTCATCGTATCTCCATTGTCGGACAGAGCGTCCTCGTCTGAATGCAACGCGCTCCTCGCTTCGGCCTCCTCCGAGGCGTCAACAGAGACAGAGTCGACAGCAGGTTCGTCGCATACCCAGTCTTCAGCGAATGGCAAGCCTTCAGATGCCTCTGACACCCTATCCGGAGACGAGTTGCCGTCCGGATGCACCAGGTCCTCGAGGATGTCGGGAGCGTCCTGCTCGGGCTCGTTCAGCGACGCTTCCGGGCTCATGGAGGGTTGCGCAGGCCCCGTGACTGCACACGGTAACCGCTGGGCAGCTTCTGCATCCACGGTGCTCTCGTTGCCAGATGCAACCACCTCCGCTGGTGCATCTGTCATCGAGTCGGGTGCCGCTTCCTCCATACTCGTCGCAGCTAGAGCTGTTGCTGAGGTCGCTGTCCTGTCAGCAGGCAACGCGCGCTCCTCCGGGCAGGGCGTTGGTGCAGTCTCCGTCGCGGTCGGCGCTTCCGTGCCCCCTGGGTTGTTCATGTCACCGTCGACGTCGATGTCGTCTTCTGGGGCTTGCCCCAGAGTCTCGTTCTCTGTAAACGGTGCCGAGAACGCCTCTGTGGTGAGCAGCTCCTCATTCGATTCGAGGTCATCAGAGGAGCGCGGCACGCCCTGCTCCGCTGCACTATTCGTCGCTCTGTCGGAGGCGAAGAGCTCCTCACCAAGCTCGGATGCTGCCAGGTCGGCGGAACAGTCACGAGCATCCGCATTCAATGCTCCGGTGTCAGCAAAGCCCGCTCCCTGGCGCATCACATCCTTACCAACTGCATCGCGCTGTGCATCCACTGCTGCATTGTGAAGCAGCATCAGCGAACGATCCGCAAGACACAACAAAACCTGAACGATACGCACAAGCGACCAGTGCAGACGCCGCAACATGGCCAGTTTGCGCTCAAGTGCGACATGCTGGTGCTCAGAGACACTCGCAGTGCCGTGCACTTGTCCCAGGCACAATACAAACGCTTCGCTTGACGACGGACGCCAGTGCAGGAGCTCCATCAGTGTCCAGTCCGGTGTTGCAGTCGGTGTCGCCGTCTGGCACTCTGGAGACGCTCGAGGGCTCGCTTCGGGGTGGCGTTCAGACGCGGGACCCTCGATATCCCGACGAGAGTCTTCGGATACTGGAATTGGACCCGCCTCCATTTGGCCATTACCCCGCAGCGATGCAGGCACTCGTCGCTGGAGTTGGAGTCGGAGCCTTGCAACTTGCTCCAGAGCACATCGGTACAGTTGCGTACGCAATGCCGTTGCCGCAGCACTTGTCGTGCGAGACGTGCCAGACTGAAACGTACGCAGCAGTTGCTCGAGGTCGGTTGCGCTGCTTTCGATGCCATCCCAGTCGTGCTGATGGAGCTGACGCCCAAGTTCCGCCGCCAAGGCCGCAAAGCGAGCCCCCAGTGACGCAGCGTCTGGCCAACAGCGACACAGTACGGCCAGTTCCAGCGCAACACGGCGAGTATCCATTGTTGAAACAGACGCTTCATCGATTATCGAATATTCGGCAGCATGACGCTGCGTCTGTGTATCCAGTTCCGTGACTGGAGCACCACGCCCCGGGACCGCTCCCTTCGACAGCACTCGAGTCGCGTCGTGCGCACAAGTCCAGCTCGCGACCGCCTCCGAGTTCGAAGGCGACGTTTCCGCCGCTGCCGCTGCTGCTGCTGCGCAACGTACGGATGCTTGCGTCTGGACTTGCACAGCTGGATGAGCATGCGCTATCTGCCAGGTTTCGCGTTGGTCAGCGAGGTCGCTGAGCAGCCCGCGCACCAACGCCAGCAACGTAGCCACGGTGCGCAAGCCTCGCAGCTCTGCCGGATCCGTAGTAGCCGTCAGCTGCTCCCAGAACTTGGTATCCACCAGCAGCAACATGTCCAGCACATCGAAAAGAGCTGCATGATCGTCGTCGCCGTCGTCCGTATTGCTCATGTACGGTGTGTTTGGCTGCTGTTGCTGTTGCTGTTGTTGCGTCCGAAGACGCTCCGCTTGTCCCAGGGGGTATCCCCAGGGCGCCCGCCCGTAATAGAGCACGCCAGCGGGCCAGTGCAACCGCAAAGGCTCTCGCAATGGACGCTTTCGTATCCTCATTGGACGCAGCAGTTGAAAGATAGAGCGATAACAACGCTCTATAGATGCCCAACAGCACTTGTTCTGGTGCGCTAGGCGCTCCAGTTCCCTCAGTGCAGCCAACGACGCCTCGTGTACCAGCGATAACTGCTCCAACGCTGGTCCAGCTGCCTTCACGTTGGTGTCCATGAACGATTCTTGCGTCGAGCTGTCCAATGCGGTTTGCGAACGCTCCGAGAGCTGCTTAGCGACGCGTTCACGAGCTCGCTGCCAGAGCGACTGCACACTGCTGTCCAGCAGGTGGTCCAGGGCTCGCCACTGCTGGCGCTCCTCCTGCTGCAGCTGCTGGACTGCTGCTCGGTAGCGCTCCCAGTCGGCAAGCTGTCGCCACGGTCGCTGCATCTGCATCCCGAAGCGCAGTCGCTGCAGTTGCCACTGGGGGAGCTGTTTCTGTTGAAGCTCATCAATCGCTTCCTGCACTATCTCGCAGTATCGTACGTAGTAACGGTAGACAAGTACCAGTTGCGCTTGGATAGCTTGCAAGCGAGGCTCCAGCTGGCTACCGTAGCGCGCAAGCAACCGCCACAGCTGTAGCAACGGAAAGACATATCCCACGGCGAGCGTCTCCATGCCCTGTCCACAACAGACGAGCCACTGGGGCACACGCTCATCGCCGAGGAGCATCTCTGGGTCTTGTCCAGCGCTCGTACGCTTTCCCATTGCATCCATCAACGAGCATCCTGCCCTGGACTGTTCAGAGACTGCGGCGCTCTCGGCGAGCGTCGCAACCTGCAACCAACACGGGAGCGTGTCGATGACCCGCTTCGAATAGCGCAGAGCACGCTCTTCACGTTGCCAACGAGTCTGGGCGAAACAAGCGAGTCGCATCGAGACTAGCAGCGAGCCGAGCTGCTCCCAAGTGTCGCGCAGCGCACCATTAGTCGAATCATCTGCATCGGAGAAAGCACAACGCTGGGCAATCTCTTGTGCCAGGGGTTCAAGGAGCTCTCCCAGGAGCAGCTCGAGCGCTTCCCGCTCCCGGCCAAGGGCTCGCAATTGTTCGCTTCGCTTGGAACAACTATCCCAGCGCGTCGCAAGGTGCATCCAGAGGGCTCGGTCCGGCTCTTGACGCGCCCAGGCACGCAGCTGGTCACCCAGGCTAGAGAGCGCTGCTCCGTAGCGCCACGTAGGTTCGGCTGCGCTTCCATGCAGTGAGGCACTGGACTCTGCAACCGGTCTCTGCCACGCAGTCCATAAATAGGGCAGGGAGTGTGGATGCTGGAGGACGCACCACCAGGTAGTTGCCGGTTGGATACGCAACAACTGTATGGATGCCACCACGTAACTCCGCAGAAGCGCTTCATAGCTGTGCTTTTGCAGTGCTGCGAGCACTTGAGCAGGGAGCTCTTGCGTACAACTCAAAGCTTCCATTCCGATGAGCAGCAGCGCGAGAGCTACGACCACACCAGAGCACCACTGAGTCGTTTTCGTATCCACAGAGGAAGTACCAGGGGCAGCAGTGTTGACCAATTGAGCCAACAGCCCGGGCAGCGATTGCCAACAGGTGCTCCCTGGCGGTACTGCTGGGTGCTCGCTCGAGTTCCAGCGTCGACCGCAGCCACCATCCGTAGCTATCTGACCAGAAGCAATCGCATTGCGCTCCGAGAGTGCTGCATTCCGTACAAAAGCAGTACTGCATGCTATCTGTCCAGCAGCAAGGACGTCGATCTCCGAGAGCTCTGCATTCGGGACAGAAGCAGCACCAGTGGGTATCGCTAAAGGGACAGGTAGTGCGTCCGCCTCGCGCTCCAAGTCCTTAATCACGCTCACATACGAATCCGAAGACGCTACTGCTGCTGCTGCTGCTGCTCGCTGCGAATTTCGTGTCCGGTGAGTTGCCTCCAGAGACAGCAAACTGTATTGGTGCCAAAGACGCAACGCTTCCCATTGTGGGGTTTCGTCGGGATCCAGGTCCATTCGAGCACATGCAGTGCCGGTTGATGCGGTGCGCTCTGGCGAGCCTTGCCGCAGTGGCTCTAGTTCGGACTCGAAGAGGCGCCTACAGTGTGCAAGCGCCTCATCGGAAGCTTCCGCGGCTGCAACAGCACCTGCTCGACTCCACGGCATTCCAGCTGCTGCAGCAAGCGTTCGCCAAGCCTCTTGTGCGGACGTTTCCGGAGCCGCTCCATTGGGAATCGATGCAGACGCCTGGGCGCGTCGTTCATCGAGACCAGGAACACCTCCGGCAAGCACCACATCCAACAAGACTGCCCAGGCATGCCAGAAACGGGTTTGTGCGCTTTCCTGTCTACAAAGCAGTTGCTGCAACGAAACTAGCAGCCGTCGAGGTGCTCGAGCAAGGCGCACTGGTGCCAACAGGCCGCCTCTCGCTCCAAGTGATGGCTCAGGCTCGCGCTCAGACGCAAACACCGACTCGAGAAGCAACAACATCCGCGGCCTCCAGAGCGTCGACCAGTCCAGTGCGTCGGTGGTGCACATCCCAGCGACACTCTTTTCGGCATCGAGAAGCAGCCTCTCATGGTATTCCTGGTACCAGTCAAGCACGACAAGTCCGGCGGTATCATGCAGGGCGTGAAAACGTCCACCTGGCAGCAGTGCTTCCGCTGCTTGCAGTCCCTCCAAAGCCGCCAGGCGTTCCGCTGCACTCCAGACGTGTGTCCAGCCTGCAGCGGATTCTCGAGGAAGCATTCGGAGCAGCGGTTCCTGCTGCTCCCTCCAAGCATGACCGTACGCGAGTGCCGCTTCCANCGTCGGTACCGATGGGCGATAAAACCTACGCGCTCTAGCCTCGGCGCGTAGAGCCGCAAGCTGTGCTTCCGACAGGTCCACACGACGAAGGAGACTTCGACCTGCGGACCCAGGCAGCGTACAGCTGTAGCCGTTAAAGGCCTGCTCCACAATGCGATCATCACGCTGACGCAGGGCCTCCATCCACGGGAGCAGCTCCTCATCCAGATAGCCATATACCTCGGCAGGATCGACCACTGCAGGCAACGACGGCATGCGACTCGCGGACTGCCCGGTTTCCGNACGACCGTGCTCTTCGATGCCAAGCACCGGTGCAGCAGTCGGATGTTGAAAGCGACTCGCGGACTGCTCGGTTTCCGAACGACCGTGCTCTTCGATGCCAAGCACCGGTGCAGCAGTCGGATGTTCAAAGCGACTCGCGGACTGCTCGGTTTCCGAACGATCGTGCTCTTCGATGCCAAGCACCTGTGCAACAGTCGGATGTTCAAAGCGAGGAATGCGCCACCAGAGCACCGCATGTCTCTGGGGTACAGTTCCAGGAGCCGTCGTACCTCCAGTGGTCGCAGGGGCGTTCCGAGAGCGACCTGCGGGCCCCGGTGCGCCCCGTTGAGCGTCCAGCGTCGGCACTAGACCTCGTTCCCAGAGTGCTTCCCAGAGATAGGCATCGAGCGCGTCGGCGGGCGTGCTAGTGCTGGGCTTGATATGCTGGGCGTCATTATAGGCCCCAAAGTCGTACTGCCGCTGCAACAAGGCATCGGCGAGGCAATGAAACGCGCATGAACCCGACATGAGTGACTCCCAGTGGTGCGGTAAACCGCAGCAGGTGCGTTGCGGGTCGAAATAACGCTCCTTGGCCTGTTCGCTTGACTGCATGGCGTGCAACGTCTCCGAGGCCTCGCTGTCATCCAGCAGGTGCAGCGCCCAGCACACGAGATGCCAAGACAGCGCTACCTGACGAAGCGCACACCGCACAAACCAGTCGTTTTCTCGTTCGGGAGCGCCCAGCGCAAGCGCTACCCGCATGGTGGCAACCACGACCACGAGAGGCCATGAAAAGCGCACTAGCCAGTTGTTCAGCTGCATCCAACGGCGTTGCAAGGCTCCGCGTTCCTGGGTGTTCGCGAAAGCAGCCTCGTGGCTAAGAAGCCTCTCGCTTGCACACAGCAGACCCGCTAGATCCATCAGCACAAACCAGGCAAGCCATCGTGGCGTGGAACGCGGAAGCAACGCACTCACTGCGCGCTGTGCGGGTTGCTCAGCAAGCCAACGAGTGCGAACGCTAGCATCCGTCGTAAAAGCAGCAGCAGCAGCAGCAGCAGCAGCAACAGCAACAGCATTGGCTGGTGTGCTCTTCTCGACTGCTGCGCTTTCGCCGGGGTCATCGAGCTCCGCATACGCCCCGTCCTGTTGGACCAAGGTATTCGATGTGAATGATTCACGTGCCGGATCACCGGGGGGCATCGTGAGGCGACAACATGCCTTGGCGGCGGCAGTCAACCAGTCCACAGAGGCCGCATATGCCGCCTCCCTGCCCTGGTTGTAGAAACGTTGCAAGAGACTGGATGCATTCGACGTGTACGCATTCGGCAGGGCGCGTTGCCACCAGCACCAGCGCTCACCGCTCGACGAGCATGCCTGGAAGCATGCAGCGTCAAGTTCAAGTGCGCTGCGTATTCTTTTCCAAGCTGGCTGAAACACAGCAACATACCCACGGGTGCTTGATCCAATTGGATGCATTATTGGTGCTCGCCAGCGTGCATCGTTTCCGCTCTCCTGAAAGCGTTTTCGGGACAGGGTCTCGAGAGCATCCAGTCGAATGGCCGTAATCTGCTTCCTGAACGGGCCCTGTATCGTTGACGTCGACCAGGGAATCTGCCATGGCCAAAAACAACGCCAGTAAAGGAGCAACCACACGAGCACTTGCTGCTGCTGCATTGCAAAAGTCGATTCTGTGCCTGTATCGGGTATGGGATGCAGCTGCAGCGTATCCAGTAGAGGTTCACCGCTCAACGACGCGGATCCGGTACGCCCAGGACTGGACGCTCCATCTCTGGGCAGTCGTGCAACCGGGGCAAGCGAACGAGATGCTCTGCGAAACGTCTCTGCGGAGAACGGCATCAATGGATACGATTCTGGTCCTAGACCGATGAGCGCGAGACGCAAACCCAAGTCCAGTGGCGAACTCATCATCAGGAAGAGGCCAGCAGCTTCCGCGTGCTGTCGCAGAGCCTGGATGACGCGGGTGCGGCACAGGTGCACCTGACGGCTCGCCCAAAAAGCCAGAACGTTCGCTTCGGTAGCGCGTGAAGGAGCGCTGCCCCAGATAGAGGCGTTTGTTGCATCCTCGTGACTCACCGCGGCTGGTGCAGACCGCTCACCTCCGACGCTGATGGCAACTGGCAACGTCGAGTTTTGCTCGCACCAGCTAGCGGCAGCTGTATCGAACAAGTCCAGCACCCGTGCCAATCGATCCAGGTCGTATTCAATTACCGGACGTAATGGATCATAGAACAAGGAGATCGATGTTCGAGTGATACCGCTCCAAAGCGCTTCGGCAGGTACTTCGCTTGCCGCTGCAAAACACCGAGCATCCATGGGCTTTGTCGCAGACGCTGCTAGAGCATTCCCTCGTCCAGTAACGTCGCCACAAGGCAATGCTTGCCCCTGGAAAGCTGACGCTTGCGCGTGTGCTGCCTCGACGGGCTGCTCGGAAGCAGCGCTGCCGCCTACCCACAGCGTCAAACAACGGCTCATGAGCGCCTCGGAGAGAGCCGGGCTCTGACGTGCAGCACACCCTGCAGCAGCTTCCGAACAAGTTGCCGTCAGAAAAATACGACACCTGGGATGGATGACAAAGCGTCGGATGCCGGTGTCGCTGGGGTCATCGTGTTGTGAGAACATTGGTGGCGCTTCGGGTACCGGGAGCTCGAAAACATCCTCCTCAAGCAGCGGATTCAAACGATCCAGTAGAGCCGGTGACAACGCCTCCACGTGCCGCAGTAAGAGCCAGTGTCCTTGTTCAAGGGCAGTCAGCAGGCGCGACGGACGCCAAATGAAGTACTCAGGGTCTTGTCTTGCGGACGATGAAGACGAACGTGCTCTACTGGAGTTGTGCAGCGACGACGAGGCGCATATCGTTTCCCTAGTCCGCTGCTCTGAAGCGTGGCTGTAACCCCCGAACAGATCCGTAATATCGGTTTGGTTGCTGAGCACCACCTCTGTGAGCGGCATCGCCAGGATTTGCGCCATACCCTGAACAAGGCTGGCTTTGCCGCAGCTCGCTGGACCAACCAGCAAGCAGGGCCATCGCTGGGTAACCGCTACGGCTAAGGCTGTCCAGTGGGGTGCCTGACAGGGCCTCCATTCCGGCACGCTCTCAATGGCGAGACTGGGTCCCAGCAGACCGTGTGCACTGGGACCCTGCACCTCGCGTCCCGCTACGAGAACTGGACCCCAGCAAAAGCACCACTTCAAGTTGCGGGATGCGTCTGGTGTTTGGATCGTATCCCCGATGTACAAGTCAGAGGCGCTTGGCAGCTGTTTCGATTCGTGTGCGGATACTGTGCCCAGGGGAACCGCATCACCCGAGTTTTCCGCCAGAGCGTCCCCCGAGACTGNTACAGGAACGTTGTTCCCAGTCTGGAACTGGGGTGCTATCTCAGAGGATTGCTCTGCCTCCATGGAATGCGGGGTCCGTGAAGAATCGTCTCGAGTGAGCGACTGAGACAGTGGACCTGCGTGCATCGCTGTTGCCCTGTCTGCGCGGTGCTCGCTAGTGTTGTTGCGACAGAAAAGTGCACAAGGATCCATTTGGAGCCACTTTCGGAAAAGCTGCTCCCGGAACGCAGAAACATACCGAGGCTGCCAGCAACTGCACGTCACGAGCGATGCAGTGCCGCCCACAACCGGGTCTACGATACCGCAAAGGTGATCCTCCTCAGTGGATGCTGCATCCATCCGGAGCACAACTTGCGGCAACGGGGTCCGAAACGACCACCAGGAACCATCTGGTGCTGGCGGATATTTCTCAAAAGTGACTCGTTTGCGCCCGGGTGTCGGTACAACTTGGTTTCCTGCATTTGACTCGCCGTTGTGTGCATCCAAGCGCTGCGTAACGAAAACTCGTGATAGAGAAAGCGAACCTTTTGGATGCTTTTCCGTGACCGTCTGTGAAAGGTATCCTTTCCGGTGCGCATGATCACTATCATCGTTATCCTTGTTCTTATCATCATCATCATCNTCGTCGTCGTCGTCAGCAGCAGCAGCAGCAGCAGCANCGGATTTAGTTGCATGCTCATGGACTGCCGCCAATACACGAGATGCTTTCCCGGGTGCTTCCGCATCTCCAGGGCTTGACCCCTGCACAGTATCCTTCCCAAATACCGGATGCACGGCAACATCCATATTGCGCCCTGTGTGCGCAACAGCTAGAGTCTCGGGGACTGAAACCGCTCGTTGGGCAACCTCCAGCGGCATCGGCAGAAGCAGCTGAGCCCAGCTGCGCAGCGGCACACTGGGGTACGCATTCCAGAGCGTTGCCAGACGCAGCACATCCCGCATCGTGGCTGGTTGTGCATGAACCAGGCTCAACTTTTGAGGCCACCAGTGCGTCAGCTGTTGCAACACGTCAGGAAACTGCTCCAATGATGGAAATCGTAGCCTCAGAACCGCTTCATAGTCTGCAGCATCATAGTCGTCGCAGGGAATCCGCCAAAAGCGGTTCAGAAAACTGCGTGGGAGCGAACGCCGCCCCAGCGTCGTTCCCGCAGGATTCTGTGTTGCGAAGAAACGAAAACCCTCGGATGCTGGAAGCGAAAGTGCAAGCTCCGGAACATGGAGCATTCGGCGATGATCCAACACTGCATTGAGACCTTCGAGAACCGACTGACTCGCCAGGTTCAGTTCATCAACGAGAATCCAGTCGCCTCGCTCCATTGCCGTATACAGTGGACCTCTCCGGAAGCAGAACCCGCTGCCGTGGGGAACAAAGGTCCCCACCAGGTCCATCATTTCGGTGAACTCGCTGAGATTCACCCGGTGCACCTTTTTGGAGAGCGTTTCAGCAAGCGCCAAAACAAGTTGGGTCTTCCCGACCCCTGGCGGTCCCTCCAGCAGAACAGGTCGCTGATCCACAGCACGAACTCGCTCCAAGCGTCGCAGGTTGCGTTGCACTGTGGGAGCAGTCCAGCACCAGGAAGGGCGCCCGGTCGACTCGACCGGTTGGCGCTGGTGCTGCAGTACTTGTCGCTCATGTTGCAGTTGCACACCATGTATCGCAACTGCATGTTCGTCTTGAAAAAGGCTCTGCAACTCGTTCCGAAGCGAGAGTCGAGACACTGGCGACAAACTCCAGGCACTCTCCCAGAAGGCTTCGAGGGCCTCGTAGAGGGCCGCAACCACAGCACCTCGATGTTGCTGTTGCTGTTGCTGTTGCTGTTGCGCTCGATAGATACGAATACAGGCCACGAGGTCCCGAATGCTCATAGCAGGCTGCTGGAGCATACGCTGACGCTGGAGAAGCCATTCGAGGGCGCGCTTCCAGAGTTTCAGCACCAGCGGTGGTTCGCTTGCCAACAGCTCCGCAGCCACCGGGAAGAGATCATCGCAGGAGCCCTCATAGGGTATCCATATCTCGGTAAAGCGATTCCGTATGGCAGCGGAGAGTTCCTTCTTGCCAAAGTCACCGCTGGGGTTCATACAAGCGAAGACGCCAAAGCCCGGAGCTGCCTGCACCTCTGGAAGGGGTTCACCTCCGTGTTCACTGAGCACCAGTTTGCCTGCNGGTTCTAGCACACTGTTCAGACGCTCCACCACAGCGTCGTCGATCATGTTGATTTCATCAATCAGGAGGAACGCACCTTGTCTCATCGCCGAGGTGAGTGCTCCATCTTGCCACTTGAAACGAGGTTTTCTCGTGCTCGTAACCACTTTGGATGCCGTTGTAGCGCAACTCTGCGGCACGGCAGTCGATGGAGGATCGTTCAGGGCCTCTGTGCTCACTACGGGAACGTAACGACCTACGAGGTCCGCAGCTTCCGTATGACGATGACCATTCAGGGTATAGAGTGGCCGATTCAGGGCAGCAGCTAATACGGCACAGACCGTGCTTTTGCCGATACCGGTCTCACCAATTAGAAGTACCGGTTCTTGGTTAAGAATGGCGTGTAAAGCGAGTCCTAGTACGCGTTGCAGACTCGGAACCATGACGAGTCCCAATGCCTCCACCGCAGTTGCCTCAATGCGTTGCCACAGGAGTGTCCCCAACGGCACCGAGCCCGATCGATGCAACGCGTTGCCAGTTTGGTGATGTCGCTGCTGTTGCTGCTGCTGCGTCTGATAGACTTGATCTGCGCTTGCTTGGGGCTGCTGTTGCGGCATTTCTGCCTCATGGTCTTGATCTGCGCCTGTACTGTCGAATAGATTCAACCAGGGACACTGGTCGCGCTCAGGTAGCGAATCCAGCAGTTCCGGGAGCGTCAACGGTGGAAGCACATCCACCATCGCCATGATGGTATGCTCCCTAGTCACCGAAGCAGCCGCAGCAGCAGCAGCAGCAGCNCGNTTGTCGACGCTTGCACGCCACTGGACGTCCTCGCGTCATTTCGTGGTGACTCCTCCACGACACCCAGACCTATGTGTTGACAGAGTACTCTCCAGACAGCGTTACGTTCCGCGGGTTCGCGCAGGCGCTCCACCAGCAAACAACGACCGTGGAAACGTAGCGCTTGCCGATCACGTGCTCGCCGGTTGGCCCAGCGGAAGAGGTCCCGCGCGGTTACCAGGCCTTCTGTGCCGGCAAAAATGCGTTCCGTACAGCGTCGCAGTTGCAAGTCTCGCAGAATACGAACCATGGCGCTCGCAAAGCTAGCCGGTACCTCGTAACAGGTACCGAGGATCTCTAGGAGCTCCTCATCTTGCATCTCGGGCAGATGAATGAGAACAAAACGAGAGCGAAATGCCGGAGAGAGCATTTTGCGTCCACCATAGCGGCTACCACTGGGATTCTGGGTAGCAAACAGAGCAAACTGCGAATGCGCTTGTACCACTTGACCAGTTTCCGGAATGACGAGTTCACGATTTTCGTCCAAGAGTCGGTTGATGGACTCGAGAACGTCACCGGGAGCCAGGTTGAGCTCATCGAGAAGCACCCAGTGTCCGTGACGAGCAGCGCGCACCAAAGGACCCTCGACAAACCGTAGACACCCGTCAGGTCCTACCAAATACCGACCCAGGTATTCGCTCACATCCGTGTGCTCGTGTTGATTGAGTCGAATAAGTTCGTGACCGGTACGCTCGGCCAGGTGCTTGACCAAGGCGGTCTTACCGACCGCAGTTGCACCCTCGATGAGCACTGGCGTCTTCTGGAGTCCATCGACCAGTGCCCGGGCGATATCTGACAGCGCTTTCACCATCGTTCGTGTACAGACGAACGTCGGGCTGCAACCTCGGGTACTGGCAGTGCTCAACGTCGCCGAGACACCTTTGGTGAGCAGCTGCTTGCAAGCAGCACCTGACGCAGCGGTAACGGAGTGTTCTCCCGGTACGCGGATCTCTCGTCGAGACTCGCTGGCGGGTACCTGAGCCTCACCATTCGTAGCTTGACTGGAGGCAGGCGAGGCACCTGGCTGTACCAGGGTGAGCCACTGGCCTCCGACATCGACCACTGGACGCTTTCGCGGTATCGCCGGTAACAGTTTCGTCACTGGCGTGAGCAGATGACGCTCGGGTGTTGCCAAGTCAGCAGCCAGGAGCTCGTACGCGAGATGCAGCACACGTTGGCGGCTTGTCTCCGCGAGAAAAGTGCTGAAACCAAGACAAGCGCCTTCGTAGAGAGCCCTGCGAGCATCTAAACCGCACTGAGTGAGGTGCAGTGCCAGTCGCAGCATCCGGCTGAGCGTTCGCAGCGGAAAACGGGGAGCAGTCCCGTCACCAGCGGTGGACAAACTCGAACGAGCCAGTC
>JGI24721J44947_10002680_pt1 | contig 25431 bp, 16 predicted proteins | sample YelNatPaOPGAMG01_FD_44947 | JGI IMG/M metagenome (IMG submission 44947) | reverse complement strand
GTGCACTATCTTTGGCATTACGAATGTCCCTGATGTATCTTGTCCTTTTCTATAATGAAATTTTCCTTATCTGCTGTATAGGAATTTTTTGAAATTCCTATCCAGCAAGATATTCAGGAAAGGGTGGTATGAATAAGAAAATACCTAAAAGTCCAAAATTCCTAAACTACCTAAATTTTTGGCATTTAGGCATTTATTATATGGGGTTTTCAGCAGGTATCCCCCTGAATATCTTATGAAAAGAATTGTGTTTTTTATTCTATCTTCCATTATCCTTGTCTTGGCCCAAAATATTGACTCCCTTTCGGACACCCTAAGATGCAAAAGAGAAGTGGTATACCGTGATGCCTGGTTTGCACAGGATAAATTACTGCACTTTTCCGTTTCTGCTTCCATAGTGGGTTTGAGTTATCACACTTTGGTCTGCCGGTTGAAAAGGGACGAAAATCAGGGTATGGTTTATTCAATATCATTCACGGCACTCATTGGTCTGGGCAAGGAATTATATGATAAAAAAAAGAAAAGGCACTTCTCATTTAAGGACTTACTATGGGATGGAATTGGTATTACCGCAGGTTATTTCGCATTCATCCACGAATACTGAGTTTATAACGATAATCACAATAATTGCCAGGAATGATCCACCATTTCATTTATTTTCAAGACCAATTTCCAAACTATTTTACACGCATTATAATACTCACTCTCATTACAAATAAGCCCGGAATGATGGTATCGTTTGCAGTCCTCTTCAGCATATTAAAATTCCCCTCCGTATAATCCAGGTTATTCCAGTATGACTTTCTTTACTGCCCTTGCTTTAGACGACTCAATCATCAGAAAATAAACCCCTTTTTTTTGCAAAACCAGATTAACAATGTTGTCGCCCTTTTCCACATCACCCTGCCAGCAAGTTTCAGCAAGACGGCCAAGAATATCAAATAACCTTATCTTTATCCATCCCCAATGCGATACTACATACCGGATTGTGAACATACCACATGAGGGATTAGGATAAACACTTAATATCTGAATTGTCTCAATACCTGAACTATCCTCAATGCCAATCACCGCCAGTGTATCTGAAATGATACCACCAATCCCCACCTGGGAAACATTGCCCCGCCAAAACCAGTTAGAACCCTGATTTGTTGAACGGACTATCTCACCGGCATTGGTCGTTAAATAGATATTTGGACCATTATTGACAATTCCTGTAACAGGTATCTGTGAAACTGCACCAACCCAGTTCCAGGTCACTCCCCCGTTAGTGGAGCGAGCAACATCGCCCTGTTCAGTTACAGCCAGCACCGCATTGTTCAAGGTTGTAGCTCCGATGACCGCAGAACTACCTATGTTACCAAGCAAAAACTTTGTAAATGGTGTAGGCAAAACCTCCCAGACATCGCCGTTTTTGGTAAAGACTAAATATCTGTCACCACCGGGATTGGGCACAAAATCTACACAATCCGATGCTCCGATATTACCCACTAATGACCAATTGCCGGTTGCGTTACTCCGTTGATATAAATCACCGCTTTGTGTAAGCACAAAGGTGAGACCTGTTATCACCCATATTGCTCGGGCATCAAAGACCGGAATATTTCCTCTGGGTGTCCAAGATAAACCCTGGTCGATGCTCCGATGCACTTCCCCAGTGCGAGTTAATACATAGATAAAGTGATTAGGGTCTGAAGTCATATCCACACAGTCGGTTCCTGGTAGGGGTGTAGAAAGCCAGGTCCAGTGTGCACCATCATCGGTGGAACGCGCAAGACGACCCGCTTCGGTGAAGACATAGAGTGCACCGGGAGACAGGGAGACAGTGAGACAGAATAGTAAAAAGAAAGGGAGACAGGAAGATAGGGAAAAACGAAGAAACGGGGAGCCGAAGAAGCGGAAAAACGAAGAAGTGGAAAAACGACGAAACGAAGAAACAATGTAGCGAAGAGACAAAGAAACACAGTTATTGGATGGTTTCATAAAACCTCCATTTATGAACATACATCAGGGGAATTTTTCCCCTGAAACCCCTTAAATCCCCCTTATTCCCCCTTTCCAAAAGGGGGATATAAAATTGTAGTTGCCCAATTCATTGGGCATTGTCCGATAAACCTGTCCTGATGAAAATCAGGTTCGGACAACTACATTTATCTTTCCGTATAGTGCTCTAACCGCAGGTTAGGCAAGGGAGCGAAGCGACCGAAGCAATTTTTCAAATTCCTATACTTGAACATACTTCAGGGGCTTTGCCCTTGAAACCCTGCCCCTCACCTTTATCCTCTCCCCGTTAAAACGGGGAGAGGGCAGGGGTGAGGGGGAATTTTATCTGTTTTTAATCTGCCTTTATCCGTTTGAATCCAAAGTATTGGAATTATTGAAATTCCAATACTTCAAACGATAAGACCATTAGACTATAAGACAATCAGACAATCAGACCATCAGCCTATAGTTTCACAAACTTTGTCCGTTCCGTATACTTCGGTGTCTTCATTATAATAAAGTAGGTGCCACGAGTAAGCGAATTTCCTTTTTCGTCTTTTCCGTCAAAAGAAAAGGTATGATAACCAGGGGTGAATTTTCCCGTGACCATGGTCTTGATTTTCTTGCCGAGCACATCATAGATAGCAATCTCAATCTCGGTCTCTTTGCTCGCTGAGGTCAATCTCGGCACATCAAAGATAACCGATCCCTTCTCTTTAAGGACACTTGGGAGAATCGCCAACGGTTTATCAATATTGGTCAGACTAACCTCACCTACGATATACTCCTTGTTCCAGCCATTGATTGCTCCCAGCTGATAGGTTACAAAACCTCCTTGCATCTCGGTGTCCAAATAGGAATTTTCGGTTATCAATTTACTATTGATTTTCTTCGGCTCTTCGTCGCCAAGTTTGCGATAGATGTTATAGCCAAGAATGTCCGGCACACCCGGCTCGGTCTGCCAGGATAACTCAACCCAACCTTTTTCGTGATTCAGGATTGCGTTGAATGTCAACAAAGTAATCGTAGATTGAATTGTGAAGAAAGAATCAGAGATCGCGTAATTTATTGGTTTATTTGGGTCAAAGTTATTGTAAACCAACTTCATCCGGGCAAATCTCGTAGGAAAGTGGGGAACTTTTACCGTATAATAGTAGGAATCTCCCTCGGCCGTTCCTGCAATATTTTTTAACCAGAGTTGCCAATCATCGCCGCCCTGCAAGGAGATATAAACATCAACATCCCTTGGCCCGGACCATCTCATCGTTGCATTCGCTCCCACATTCCAGGTCTCTCCACCTTTTGGAGAGAGAATATTTAACGCTGTGCTCAAATATACCAAATCACCGTAACTTCCGTCCAGATAACTGATATGGATATTAGAATTGGCATCCACAGCAATTGACGGATAATAACCAACAATGCCCGCAGTGTCAAGCGTTCCTATTACCCAAACAGGTCCCGATTTCCTGGCATATTTTAAATTTCCGTTGGTCCAATCAAAATAAGCAATGTAAGGATTAGAATTCGCATCCAGGGTAATTGAGGTGTACCCGCCAACATCCTGGTATGTATCAACTCTCTCAATAGTCCAGGTGTTTCCCATTTTCTTCGCATAGCCCAAATCACCATAACTCCATACAGAATAACTGATATGGGGATTACAATCCGCATCCACAACAATTGAAGTATATCTTCCCACATCTCCAGATTGGTCTACTTTTTCAATAGTCCACGATGTCCCGGTCTTCTTTGCATACTTCAAATCCCCGTTTGTCACATCATAATAGCTGATGTGGACATTTCCCAATTTATCAACTGCAATTGAGGTGAATGTTCCTACATTTCCGGTGGTATCAACTCTTTCAATAGTCCACGATGTCCCGGTCTTCTTTGCATACTTCAAATCATAACTGGTGGCATCATAATAACTGATGTGAGGATTGCCATCCGTATCAAGAGCAAGCGAAGTCCACCAGCCTACAACTGGAGTTGCATCAACTGTCTCGGTGGTCCAGGAACTGCTCGTTTTTCGCGCATATTTCAAAACATGGTTAGTGGTATCGTAATAACTAATATGGGGGTTACCATTTGCATCAAGTTCAAGCGAAGAATAGAAGCCCACAACTCCACTACCATCAGGAACTTCTATGGTCCAAAAGTTGCCGTTCTTTTTCGCATATCTTAAATCACCGTTCGTCCAATCATAGGAACTAATATGGGGGTTGCCGTTCGCATCAAGGGCAAGTGAAGTATAAAAACCCTTATCTCCGGGGGTATCAACTCTTACTTTTCTAACCTTCCGAACTTCAATCTGGTTTTGAATTCTAAAATAACCATCGGATATATCCTCGGCGTAAGGCCTGTCTTCCCGCACAATCTTAATCAAACCCGCATCTGTAATCACATTCGGCACCGCAATCGTATATGTGCCCCCAGAAGTATTATTTGCAATCAAAGAATACGAATTTCCGCCATCCGTAGAGAGATATATATCTATTTCACCTGCGCCATCCCAGCGAATTGTCTGGGATTCGCCGGCTGACCAAACCTCGCCGCCATTGGGATAAAGAACATCAATTGCCGTTGTCGCGCATAGTAATCTATTATCTCGGGAAATATAAGCAATATAGGGATGATTATTGTGATCGCAAGTTAACGAGATGGCGCCATAAAGTGGCCCTCCAAGCGTCGCAATAAGCCAAGAATGATCAATTTTTGTAGCATACTTCAGATTACGGGAGTTATCCAGATAACTGATATGAAGATTGCAATTTGCGTCAAAAGCAATCTTGGGGGGGTATCCGGTTCCAATTTTACCGATGGTCCAGGAATCACCTGTTTTCTTTGCATATTTTAACCAACCATTAGTATTGTCAAGATAAGAAATGTGGGGAGTATTTGTGGAGTCCAGAGCGATACAAGTGTACCATCCTACATCACCAACCGTATCAATTTTTTCTATAGTCCAGGAAGAGCCGGTCTTCTTTGCGTATTTCAAATCACCGTTAGTCATATCATAATAACTGATATGTGGATTATCGTTGGCATCAAGGGCAATTGAGCTATACTCGCCCACAGCTCCGCCTGCATCAACCCTTTCAATAGTCCAGGAAGCGCCTGTCTTCTTTGCATACTTCAAATCAAAATTGGGCACAGATTCAAAATAACTGATATGGGGATTGCCACTCCTATCAAGGGCAAGTGATGGTTCCCATCCCACATCCCCGGTAGCGTCCACCGTCTCTATAGTCCAGGTAGCACCGGTCTTCTTTGCGTATTTCAAATCAGAGTTAACGCCATCATAATAACTAATATGAGGATTACCATTCGCATCAAGAGCCATTGAAAGCCAAAGTGCGCCCGAGGCATCCACCCGCTCCAAAATCCAGGAATTACCAAGTTTCTTCGCATACATCAGCCCACCACCGGACGAGTGGTAACTGACATGGAGATTACCACTTTGATCAAAAGCAATTGAGGTCGCATATCCCGATGCACTACCACTTGCATCAATAATCATTTGCCTGAAGTTAAAATTCTCCACTTGGTCTCCAATCGCAAAATAACTATCCGATACATCCTCTGAATATAATGTATCATCCCGCACAATCTTAATTAACCCTGCGTCGGTAGCCAGCCTCGGCACGGTAATAGTATATGCACCACCGGAAATATTGTTTCCAATCAAAGAATACGAATATCCACCATCAGAGGAGAGATAAATGTCTATCGGACCGATTCCGTCCCATAAAATTGTCTGTGATTCGCCAACTGCCCAAAGGTCACCGCCATTCGGATAACACAGATCAATTGCGGTCGTTGCATATCGCAAGTCGCCGGTGGAGTAAGTGTAGTAACTTATATGGGGATTACCATTGGCATCAAGGGCAATTGAGTTGAAAAACCCTGTAAGGCTATCAGAATCAACAACCTCGCTAACCCAAGAGTTACCTATCTTTTTTGCATACTTCAATCTAAAGGGAATCGCACAATAGCTTATATGAGGAATCCCATTGGCATCAATGGCAATAGAAGTTAGTTGCTTGTATGCTGTGACATATACACCATAATCAACTGTGTCAATAACCCACGAACTCCAATAATTTTCGCGTGCGTACATCACGGTCGACGATGAATATCTACCACCATAATAGATAATATGGGCATGCCCACTTGCATCAAGGGCAATAGAACTATATCTACCGGGACCGGGATTAGTACCGGGAGTACCGGTGTCAACCGTAGCTACAAACCAGGTATTGCCTATTTTTCCTGCATACTTCAACGCAGTATTTGCAGAATCATAGTAACTTATATGGGGGTTGCCGAAGTAGTCAACAGCAATTGAGTTGTTAGAACCCGTATTTTGGGAGTAATCAACGATTTCGATATTCCAGCTGCCGGTAGGCGATTGCGTCGCATACTGCAAATACCTGGAAAAGCTATTCTGAAAACTGATGTGGGGTTTGCCATTAGCATCAAGGGCAAGTGAAGGTTGTTCAGCACTAGTCGTAACAGTATCAATATCCCATGAACCACCGGACTTCTTGGCATACTTTAAATAGTTATATACATCCCTATAACTGATATGGGGATTACCAGCAGCATCAACAGCAATTGAAGTCCAAAGACCGGTATTTCCGGATGAGTCTACAGTTTCGATAGTCCAAGAGTGCCCACTCCCTTTTGCATACATCAAATCTCCTTTAGTAGTATCATAATAGCTGATATGAAAGTTCCCATTCGCATCAAGGGCAATTGAAGAATATAAACCCACATTTCCCGCTGCCGCGATGGTCTTATGAGACCAATAACCAGCATAAACTGTGCTGGCCAATAAGACCAGCATCAAACCCACAAATTTTTCTCTGAACATAAATGCCTCCTTTCATTTAACTAAAACTATAATATAAAACTGCTACTGTTAAAGGAATGTAATTACTGACTTCAAGTAGTTTCTCGTATGTTTCTTGTAATCTCTTATCCTGGCTTTTAAAACTATACCAGCAATGACTGGTTTCAGGGATAATAGAAAGCGGAGAGAAATAGCCCATTTTATCTGGAGATTGACTAATATTTATTTTTCTTTTTTCTTTAATTTTTGGGTTCATAGAAGGAAGCAGATTTTTTATTTTTAGTTTCAATTTGCTGAACTGAACGAATCGGAAGTTCTACATTCCTCAACGCCTTTTCATCTTGCCGGGGTGCCTTGTTTGAAAGGACGATTTGTGGCCCAGGTGCATCAGGGAATCTGAGTTTTTCATACCCCTTCCATTTTGCAAGGACCCGGTAGGCAAATTTTGCATTGCTTCTACCATTCTTGAGTTCTATTACCTCAAAACTTCCTGTATGCCTTTTTACATATATTCCATTGCAGTCATCATACAGCTGAACAAATACCTGAATGGGATTATTCTCATCAATTGTGACACAATCAAGAAATAGGGAGTCAAGTTTTATTTCCGCCCTTCCATTTTGAAGTTGTCCTTCACCCACATCTTCAAAATACGCCTCAGGCATTTCCGGAGCAAACAAATTCTTTTTCCCTTTTCTTGTTTCCATTATCGTCGCGACAGAACCCACGCCGTTTATTTTATAGATCGTTCCATTTGCATCAACAACTCCAACATAGGCATAGGCAGTTCCATCGCCTGTTGCAAAATATCCGCCCGCTCTGTGTCCGGCTGTATTTGTCGCGAAACCGGCTGTGCCATACTGTACTCCTGTAAATGCAGCACCAGAACCGACAGATAAATAGCAATAATTGGAAACACTATTCCCGACACCTATAATGCCTGTCCCGGATGTTGAATTATTCACACCATAAACCCCGGCCGTGATTCCGTTTATTGTGCTTCCCGCAACTCCCCATTTATCAGAATAACCAAAAACTCCGTAGTTATTTCCTGAACCACCTGATACACTTCCATAAACTCCGTAATAAGAAGCTGAACCTGTAGGTGATACTATACCCCTTACACCCATATATCCACCCAAAAAATAACCACCATAGCCATAGTAATCGGTAAAATTAGCTACGCCATATACTCCCGGATTGTCTGAATAAGTTACGGTGTTCACTCCTGTTACACCAGCACCTGACGAGGTATTACAAACACCATAAACTCCATGAGATTGTGTTCCAAGTGCTCCCCAGTTACTATTACTACTATATTCTCCATATACACCATAACTGGAAGAACCAAGTTGACCTGAACGACCCGATGAGTGAACACCAGTGATTGATGCATAACTTGGATTTGTTTGGTAGGAATAAATTTTAGTATTGGTTGCATCCTCATATATTCTCACTTCACCCGATGATTGGTCAGTGGGATATAAATAACTTCCGGCATCATTCCATTCAGCATTTGTTATCCCCTGGTCTTGTTGCCAGGTCACTGTGCCTGCACCGTTGGTTTTAAGCACATATCCCGCTGTGCCATCGGTATTGGGCAGGGTATATGCACCAATCCTCAGTGGGTCAGTAAAGCGACCAGTGCCCTGCACATCAAGTTTATATCCCGGTGTGTTTGTACCGATACCCACATTCAAATCATTGCTCCAAGGATATAAATTTGTTCCAGACTCAATCCATCCCCTTTGTCCTTCTTTCCAGGCACGACCCTCTTCTATTTTTTTATCTTTTGGGACTACCTTATCGGTTGGGGCATAGAGCAATGTCCCGAAAATAAGACCGATACTGATGATTTTTATGTATCTCATTGTTCTTCCTTTCTTTTACTTTAATAATAATAATTTCTTTGTGGCGTGGAAATCACCGGCATCTAACTTCACAAAATAGATGCCACTTGAGACAAACCTTCCTTCTTCATCCACACCACCCCAGGAGAGATTGTATCTTCCCGGGTCTTGATTTTTATTTATCAGGGTTTTAACAAGCCTTCCTGTGCTGTCATAAATCCGAAGTTTCACCCAACCCTTACGGGCGATGGAGTAGAATATCCTGGTATGGTCACCACAGGGATTTGGATATGGTCCTTTGAGCTCAAATGAGAGATTTTCAATCGTCTTTTCAGAAGATTTCCTTTCTTCCTCAATCCCAATCTGGCCGATTGAACCAATCAGTAAATACACAAATCCATTTGCATCGGGGCCTGATGTCGTAAAGCCAGTTATAGAATAGCCGTTAGGAGCAGTGAAGGACTTTGTACCGGTCCCTCTCAATCTGGTCCTAATAATATCCATACTGTAACCGCCGTCACTTACCGCGGTAAGATAGACATAACCTTCTGCATCGGGTCCTGAGGCAAGAAGTCCGGTAATATAACCAACCGGTGGCACTGCAGACTGAAGGCTTGTCTCTTTCAATTTTGTACCCAGAATATCACCAAAGTTTGGCCCGCACCATGCCCTTAAGAAGACCCATTCGCCACTCTGATATGCAGTGATAGAGTCTATTTCAAAACCGGGATTGTATTCCTGAACTTCAATGCCTCGAAGTTTTGCGAAAAAGACTGTATCTATCTGTCCGCGTCCTAAACACACAAACCCCAATAATAGCAAGATATTCAGGGGGATACCCCCTGAAAACCCCCGCTGTCCAACAATCCCTATGGTATCACCGATACCCAACTTTCTAACGTTTGTCCTGAATATTTTCTCGTCTCTTTTTTCTATCAAGTATAGGAATTTATTCAAATTCCTATACTCAAATATACCTAACAACCATTTCATATCATCACCCCTTCCTGCAAATTTTCGCATTTCACCATTTTTTGTTTTAGGGTCATACTTTCAAACTCCTGCAAGTTTTAATTTAGCAATACCATCGATTTAGTCACGGAGAAACTCGGCGTGCGAATTGTATAAAAGTAAACTCCATCAGGCAGCTTCTTGCCGCTGTCATTCTTACCATCCCATATGGTTGTATAAAAACCAGGTTTTTGCCTTCCATCAATGAGCGTGCGCACTAATTGACCTGCTTGATTATAGACCTTAAGTGTCACGGAAGAATACACGGGGACGACGTATCTAATAGTAGTAGTGGTTCTAAATGGGTTGGGACTATTTTGAAAAAGTTCGTAAGAATCAGGAATTTCCATCTTTCCGCTCTTTGGATTCTGGTCATTTGCACTTATAAAATTTGCCCCCTTATTCTCAGTGAATATTAGACCGAGGAGAAAACAGATACCACTACCACTGTAAGAGTAAGCGGTCATATAGAAATTCCCCGAACCCGGATAAGTGCATATTTCCTGAGACAAAACAGATATGCCCCGAGCATCATAATTTGATGGTGTGGCTACCGAATTCCACTTTATATAAAGATCAAAATCGGCATTATCAGGGCCGGAAAGATATGCCCATCCTTTGTCATCGCCTCCACTTCCGAGCACATTCCACCATTGATAGGATCCGCTTCCCGAAAGAGCACCTAGTGGTTTGTAATAATTGACGGGATGACCGGTTACTACATTACAAAGCCAGTTTCCGCTCCCACTATAGGAATGAACCATAATATATAAATTTCCACTGCCTTCAATTGTGAACCACTCTAATGAGGAAGTAGTATAACCACGGTAGTCATAAGAATTGATTGTAGGAGGTGAGTCCCATTTTGCATAAAGATCAAAGTCCGCATTATTGTTTCCGCACATTACGACTGTATGCCTGCCTGAGATATTAACTGAAAAAGTACAATTCGCACCAGTGCCCGAGAGGCTCCCCGAGTTACGAAAAACTTCTATGCCAGCAGGACAACTGGCGGTCTTTACCAATGTGGGATTGTTAGCTGTAGAAACAGAGCAGTATCGGTTATCCCAATTGCCATTCGGGGGAGTAAGATAGGCAACGAAATAGACATAGTAATCATATCCAAGATCAGGCAAGGATGAATAAAATGTCTTATACCAGTAGCCATCACCAATATTAGAGCACTTTTGAGATAAAAGAACTGCGCCAGAAGATTGTTCTCTTATCTCAAAAACTAAATCAGCCGGTGCATTCTCATAGGAAATATAGAAATAGTGTCTAACGGAGAAATTATCCAATGCATTAACAATCGTTGGATAATTATCAAATTGAACAAACGCGGCTATAAGACGCTTGCGTCGGATTGGTTGATAAGAGGAAAGAGAGCTATAATACCATATTCTCATTCGTGCCGTATTAGGGGTTTGTTCCATTGAGACTACTGCGTTTGAACCTAATCTGTAGTTAAACAGAAGGATGTGAGAATTACAACAATTCAAAGCATCGCCTTTTATTAAAGGCGCTGTTTGTGCCGAACCTGTCGAACCTATGGAGTAGCAATAGTTTTGAGCACCATTGGCATCATCATAAAAATTCAAAGTTGTCCACCTTGAAGGCATTTTCCAGCATACACTCACAAAACCCGAACAATCATTGCCATAATAATTATACCAACGATTGTTAACCCAATATCCATAATAGTCATAAGGAAGATGCGTTACTCCATAATTGAATTCTGCCCAATCCTCCTGGGGATTATTTTGGGTATACAATTCTCCATAATATGTATTCCCGGGATAGAAATACCCCGGAGAAATTGAAGTATTCCAACCACGGCATATTCTATTGGGGGACCAGGCGGTATTAATCATCTGATTTGCCCTGTTAACAATTTCATGTCTGGTCATATCCCCCCAAGTTTCTCCAGTCCAGTTAATTAAATATAAAATTGTAATTAATCCCGTGTTACACCTCCTATTCTGTCCAAATGTTTATTTTTAAACAATCTTTTTTAGGAATCACCTGATATATCCTTCCTTCTGTATCAACAAAAAGCAATCTTGATGTCCAAATATAATAGTCATTTTCTGGAACCTTTAGGGTGGCAATCTTTTCTCCTTCGTTGTTCAATTTTATTACTTCAAGACCGACTTTGGTCTCGGAAATACAGTACTCTATCTGGAGATAAAGATTGCCTTCTTTATCCTCACCAAGAAAAGAAAATGATGCAAGATTCGGCCTCTTTACCTTTATTTCCTTAATCACACCTGTTTTATCAAGAACCTTTACAATGCCGGTAGATTTATCGTGCCATTCTGCAATATAGGAGACTCCTGAGGTTGAAAATATTCCTCTTGTGACGGTTTTTCCTTTTAGACCGTAAGCGGTTAGTTCCCCGAAATCTTCAGAGATAAGAAAGAGATCCTCAGGTGTTGGAGAAAACCAGCAAGCCCTATCGTGGATTTTTTTATCGGTGAAGATTTTCTCTTTTTTTCCAGTTTCATCAATTGTGATTATCTCAGAACCACCTCGGTCAAGGAGATAGACCTTAGATGCTTCATCTACTCCAATATCATCGTATATCCCGCCGGGGATGGGTATCATTTTTACAATTCTATCTTCATTTGGATTTAAAACTTTTATCAGTCCATTTACCGGGTCCTCAATGTAAACATTGCCATTGTTATCTATAGTAAAGGCACAAGGGCCAGTCCTCTCTATCTCTTTTTCAATAATTATTCCAAATTCATCTTCAGATTTGCCATACCGGAATGCCCTTGAATAATGAAGGTGAAATTCACTGGCGCAAATAAACAACGGTACTAAAATGTTTGATGCCATTTCCTTGACAATCTTTGCTGGTTTATATCCTTTCATCTTACTCCTTTCTACAAATTTAAGCCTTGAAACCCGGGGCTATTTAATAAACGTCCAATTCCGAGATACAATTATACTTTATATGCAAAAATCGTGCCCGGGTGAAGGGGGAAGATAAATAGTAAAATCTATTGAAATTTGAAGGGATTTTATACTTTATCGGTTGATGTAAAATTTTTAAAGATTATAAACTGGATAATTTTTTACCAGAGATAATGGTAAAAAATAAAAAGTTATTGATTTATCAATGGATTTTAATTATTGAAATTGGTAATTTATTTACCAGAAGTTGGTGGCAAATTAAAAATCTCTTGATTTATCGGCTCTTTTTGGTAATTAAAATTGGTAAATTATTTACCAGTATATTCCATTTTCTTCTCAATCTCCTCAATTGCGGTAAAGACCTTTTTTCTGGGCGGAGCATTAAGATAACTTTTCTGCAGTTCTTTATCACTGATATTTGCACAAACTTCTTTGAAAATCTCAAGGCATCTTTTGTAAGCATCCAATGCCTCGTTAAATTTCCTCTGCTTTTGGTAAATCTGACCTTTCTGATAGTCAATCTGCCATAAAATCTCTGGGTCAGTTAAACTATGCACACCCGCAGCTTCTTTGAGAGATATAAATGAATTTGATAAATCACCTTTACCATAATAAATTTTACTCAGCAACAAATTGCCTTGAATAAGAATTTCTTTAATTCCTTTTTGCTTTGCCCATTTCATTGCCACATTAACACAGGTTTTTGCCCGATCATAGTCTGTTAATTCAATATATATTTCCCCCAACATGAGAGTAGAAATGGCTACCTCGGTTTTATTCCCTATCTTTTTAAATATTTTTATTGAGCGGTTTAAAGAATTAAATGCCTTTTTATAATCATGCAGAGCGGTATGGACTGGAGCAATGCCTCGTAAAATCAAAGCTACAATCATCTTTAAATTGTTCTCTTCCCCAATCTTTAGTCCTTGATATAAATAATCTAATGCCTTTTCATATTGTCCTAAAAGGGAAAAAACAGTACCCATATTCCTGTAAATGTAAGCCTTGACATCTTTCATTTTTGTATCCTCAATTATCTGTAGTGCCTGAGAAGAATAATTTAGCGATTTTTCGTATTTCCCTATACGGTAATATAGATGTCCGATATTAAGAAGACAGGGCCCTATCATTCCCTTAACATCAATTTCATAGGCAAGTTTTAGTCCTCTCTGGAAGTAATCCAGGGCCTCCTTATTTTCGTCAAGTTCCAAATATATTACAGCGAGATTATGGATAGTAGTACAGACCTGATATTTATCTCCTATCTCCTGAAATATTTTCAATGCGGATTGAGTATAACTGATTGCCTTTCTCAATTCTCTTTTATCAAAATAAATTCCTGCAATTTTATGGAGTGTTAGGGCTACTTGGCTTTTATGATTAAGCCTTTCTGCTATTTTTAATGCACGGCGATAAAAAAGTAGAGCATCCTTATACCTACCCAGATTCAACCAAGTATCTCCCATACCACTTAATGCATCAATCATGTATTTTTTTTCCTTGATTCTTTTTAATATATTTATGGAGCGACGAAAATAATGAAGACTTCTCTTCCACTTCATTAAAAATCTGTATCCGTAACCCATATCCAACAAACCGATGGCTAATGCTTTTTTATTTTTGAGCCTCCGCGCAGTTTCCATACATTCTTTTGCGTAGATTAACCCATCCTTTTCTTTTATATTGTATATCCAGTTGAGTAGATGAAAATAATCAGCTGCTTGCTCTAAATCTCCACTTCTAAGGGTCAATTCTAATGCCTTATTGATATCGGACAATGCCTGGTCATATCTTCCAATTACCTTAAAAATTCCACCCCGAGCTCCATAGACCTCAATTTCATCTTTAATATTAAAGAAACCTTTATCCTTTTGAATCAAGTCAATCGCCTGGGTATAATATCTTATTGCCTCTGAATACGCATACAAATTTGCCATCTTTTTACCCGCCTGAACCAGATAATAAAACGCCCTCTTCTCATCAAACCAAATATAATGACCGGCCAACTCCTCAACCACATCCTCCAAACGACCCTTAAATAATTCCTCTAACCGCCTACCGACCAACTGATGAAATCTACCTTTTTCATCTTTAGTTAAACCTCCATATATAAATTCCTTCATCTTTGAATGCACAAAATCGTAGCACATTTTGGAATCAAAACGAATTTCTATCAGAATATGCTTTCTCACCAATTCACGAATCAACTGATATAACTTAATTTCATCATAAAGACCTAAACCCTTAAAAAACTCTAAATCAAAACGCCGACCAAGCACTGAGGCAACTTTCAATAACTCAAAGGCATCTAAACTAACCCGACTTAACCGCCTTGATAAAACATCACCAATTGTCTTGGGCACACCAACCCGCTCAATAATAGATAAATCCAAGGAACCCAACTCTCCAGGAATTTCCTCAATCACACCCTTTAATACCTCAGTCAAAAAGAACGGATTACCACCAGTCTTAGAATATAACCGCTGGGCAATAACCTCCAAATCACCTTTAAAACCAACCATTGAACCAACCAACTCTGTAACCTCTGTTGCACTGAACGGACTCAATTCCAAAACCTCACCACTTTCTTCTTTCAAAACCCCTGAAATCAACCCGGATAACGGATGACCATCTAATACCTCCTCCTTACGATATGTCCCGCAAATAAGAATCTTTGCATTTTCAATCCTTAAACTCCGAACCAAATATCCCAAAAGTTCCAAACTACCCTCATCGGCCCAGTGCAAATCCTCAAACGCAATCACAATATTACCCGGCAAATTTTTAATAAAATCCGTAACCATTGAAAATAGACGAATCTTCTCCTCCTTGGGACCCAACGCCACAAGTTCAGGCACACCCCGCATATAATCACGCTCACCAATCTCAGGCAAAAGTTTCTTTAATACCCCACCATACTTTTTTACATACCCAATATCTATACCCTCCGCATATAATACCAGATGCCTCAAGACCTCTAAAAAGGGCTGATAAGGCACATTTGCCGAAGGATAACAATGCCCCAGAAAGAATCTACCACGCTCTAACTGCACATAATAACGAAACTCCTGTAATAAACGGGTCTTACCAATACCACTCTCACCGCTTATGAGAATGAGACCGGGAGAGGGGGAGACCGGGAGACCGGGAGAAACGGAGACCGGGAGACCAGGGGACATGGAGACCGGGAGACGGGTGTATGCGGACTTCAATTTTTCAAGTTCCCTCTCCCGACCCACAAACTTACCACTCAATATATAACTCTCTTTCGTCTCTTTAGTCTCAAGGGCAAATTTTTTCTTGCAAAGGTTATTTATCGCCTCAATCACCTCATTGGCACTGAAAAACCGCTCTGAAGGCTCCTTAGCCAAAAGTTTCATTATTAAACCCTGAAGAGCTTCAGGAATCTCAGGATTCAAATTACGGGGCAAATCAGGAATCTTCTCAAGATGCTCCTTTAATAAAACCACACTCGTATCACCCTTAAAGGGCAAGGTCCCGGTAAATAACTCATAAAGCACAACCCCAAAAGAATAAAGGTCTGCACGACAATCAACCCCAACCCCCTTTACCATCTCCGGGGCAATATAATTCAATGTCCCCCTTATCACCAAACCAGTTGAACCAGAAACCACCTCACCCGCAAGACCAAAGTCCATTAGCTTNGCGTGAAACATTGACTGGGAACCGTGTAACGCTTTTCCCTTTTNACTATTTATTCTTGAATCTTGCATCTTGAATCTTGCATCCTGTATCTGTGTGATAAGGATATTGCTCGGCTTTATATCATAATGGATTATTCCCTTAAAATGGATATACTGCAATGCCCGCAGAACCTGAACCAATAAGAAATAACACTCATCATAAGAAAGACCCCTTACTGCCTGCTTCAAATTCTTACCCCGCACATACTCCATCGTAAAATAATAATTGCCATCCGCAGTTGTGCCAAAGTCATATACCTCTACCAGATTGGGATGCCTAAGCTGGGTCAAAAAATAGAACTCATTCTTGAACCGCCTTATGGCAACACTCTGGCTTGCCTCAAGGCTAAGCATCTTCAATGCTAAAAATTTATCATTCAACAAATCCTTTACCTTATAAACCACACCCATCCCACCCCGACCCAACTCCCCTATCACCTCATAACGATTGTCAATAATTTTTGCCACCTTAAACTTCTTCATTTATGTTATTATAATGAGAATAATTCCTGAAGTCAAGTAATTCTTGAAGTTCACCCATCTTAGGTATTTTATGAAAGTGTTTACTGCGTTATTGAAAATTTATTACACCAATTGATACCTTTTTATTAAATCCCTCAGTGTCTTTCTGCTTATTCCCAACTCCTGGGCAGTTTTTGATATATTGTTTCTATGGCGATTCAACACCCTTTGAATAAATTTTTTCTCGTAATTTTCACGGAACTGCTTCAAACTTTCCACACTTTCTATCTCTTCCCTGGCAACACCCAATGCTCCATCTGTTATATATTCGCCTTCACTCATAATTACTGCCCTTTCTATTGCATGAATCAACTGCCTCACATTCCCGGGCCAGGGATGAGCGACCATTGCCTCAATACATCTTTTTGTAAAACCCTTTATCCTCTTTCTATATTTTTTACTAAAAATTGATAGAAAATGACTGGCAATTGGCTCAATATCTTCAGGTCTTTCCCTTAATGGCGATAGATGAAGATGAAGAACATTTAGCCGGTAGAAGAGGTCTTCACGAAAATTCCCTTTTTTCATTTCCTCCTCAAGATTCTTATTGGTCGCAGCAATTACCCGCACATCCACTTTAAGTGCTGATTTACCACCAATTCTATCAATTTCTTTATTCTCAATAGCACGCAATATTTTAACCTGAAGGTGTAAAGGCATCTCACCAATCTCATCAAAGAAGATTGTTCCTCCATTGGCTAATTCAAACTTCCCCTTATGTTGCATATATGCGCCGGTGAATGCCCCTTTCTCATAACCGAATAGTTCGGATTCCAAAAGATTTTCCGGAATTGCTCCACAATTTACAGTTATAAATGGCTTATCTTTCCTCAAACTTCTCTGATGAATAAGCCGGGCAACCAATTCCTTCCCGGTTCCAGTCTCACCTGAAATCAGAATATTGGCATCGGTTGGAGCAATGGTGCTGATGGAATTTTTGATTTCCTCTAACGATTTTGATACGCCCACCAGAATATTTTCATATGTTATCTCTTCACCCCCCTTACATGCATAGACACTCACTGCATTACCACCTTTTTGCTTTGAAAGATAAAGGGCATGGTCAGCCTCAACTATAACACCTGAACTATCCAAAATTCTCTCCGCAGGAAATGATGATATACCAATACTGAGGGAAATTGAGATTTTCTTTTTTTCAAATTCAACTGGCTGACTTTTTACTGCCCTGAGCAGACGCTCCGCAAGTTCCACAGCATCTTCAGCCCTGGTTTCCGGCATAAGTATTGCAAACTCATCGCCCCCGTAACGAGCTGGAATATCCATTTTTCGCACATTCTTCCCAATAATCTCTCCCACCTTTGTCAGTAAGGCATTACCAAAAAAATGTCCATATGTATCATTTATCATCTTAAAATTGTCAATATCTATCATCATTAGAGAAAGCGTCCCTTTTCTGTATCTTATAACCCGGGAAATTTCCTGGTCAAGACGAAGATTAAGAAAACCATAATTATAAAGTCCGGTGAGAAAATCGTGAATACTTGTTTCATATAGTTCTAAATTTTCTATCAAAATACTCGCCTGGGCCGCAAACGCCTCAAATAATTTTCTCTCCAATGGAGTGAATGTCTCAGTTATGGAATGAGAATCCACATAAATAAGTCCTAAAAGGCGACCCTTTACTTTCAATGGAACACACATCGCCATTCTCAAACCGAGTTCTAAAATACTTTTTTGGGCTTTGAATTTCTCTTCTTTATAAATGTCCGTAAGAAAGATAGATTGACCTGTTTCCGCAACCTGATTGACGATACTCCTGCTAATAGAGAAATCATCCGACTCAAGGGTCTCTTTATTTATATTTTTGGCAACTTTAAATTCAAGATGCCCTTCTTTTCTAAAAAGCATCAGAAAACCGCGCTCGGCTTTTGTAATACTCATTGCAGTTTCAACAATTGCTTCTAATAACTCTGTAAAATTCTCAACCCTGCTGAATGAACAAGTAAGGTCAATAAGTTTTTCTATATAACTCAAATCTTTATCTTCTTTCTTTAAGACCGAATCCTCTTTAAGTTTATCAATTTTTTCAATATACCGGTCAATAATATCATTGTCTTTCATATTTTTATTATATAAAAAATTTAAAAAATGTCAATAGTTCGTTTTAAATCAAAAATAACCTTACCCACCACACCTCTTGACGGATTACTTAATCAAAGAACATCATCAAGGGGATTCTCCTTGAAAACCCCTTAAATCCCCCTTATTCCCCCTTTACAAACGGTGGATATAAAATTGTAGTTGCCCAATTCATTGGGCATTGTCCGATAAATCGGACAACTACATTTATCTTTCCGTATAGGAATTTTTCAAATTCCTATACTTGAGCATATGAGATTCTGAAATAGAGACTTTGAACTTGACTCAGGGCAAGGTTTTGCATGACAGAAAAGAACTTTCTTCTCTCCATAAGAAAAAAATGCACACTTTTTGGGAAAAACTTACCTCTTACGGAACTGCTCAAAGATGTGTTTGGGAAAATGTATGATAATCAGATAAACACGACAGACTAAAAAACCAAGAGCCTGTCCCTGTCCGAACTAAATTTCATATAGAAAAAAATGTGGCGTGAGACAAGTCTCGCTACTCCAACCCCACCTCTTCTCCCTTTTTCAAAGAACCAAATGGCATACTGAATTTATTTCAGTATCCCAAGAAAGTCCTTAAATCTTTTACTCTAAACCCGTTTCAGAATTTCATAACCCCTCAATAAATAATAATTTTTTTCACCCAATTTCCTCGTCCATTATTTAAAAGCAGAAAATAGACTCCGCTATTCAAATCTTCAGTCGTGCATTGGATGAGATATCTATCGGATTCTTTTTTAATCCAGTAATTTCTTTTCGCAATCCTCCCACAGATATCAAAAATGTAAAAAGAAGGTTTGGTATCTGTAGATTCTATGCTCAGTTTCGTCCCCCTTCTTATCACGGCCGGAATTGAAAATTCTTTAAAACCTTCAATTTCTTCGTCCTCCGTAATCATCTGGGTAATATCGTTGCTACACCAGAATCCCCGTGCGGGTTGATAATAGAAAACACCTGCATTTCCAGCACGCAAACCACCCGACCAGTAGATAGAAATCGGAAATGTTTCCTGTTCAATCGTATTCCCACCATCAAATGAACGGGCAACCAAGACCAGATCCGGAGAAACATAGTGCAGGAAGTATAAATTGCCATTCGGAGATACCGAAACGGTTATGGGATAATAAGGAAGGCTGTCAAAGGTTAGGGTATTCAAATTGTATCTGTATAATTGTTCGCCGGCAATGTAGAGTATCTTTCGGGTATTGTCATAGGCAAGTTCCCCACCCCGGGCAACAAGCCCGGCCCAGTTTGCACCCCGGTCATAACTCACAAATGTTGAATCATCGGTTGCAACGAATATTGTATCAAGACCAACGAGATTTAAGAATGAACTTTGTTTTTCAAGAACCTGACTAAACCCAATACCCCCGGCAGTAGAACGGATAACAACATTATCACTTATACCGACGATTATATTCGGGTTATTCGTAATCAAAAAGTCATTTACAAGATAAGTGGAATCAACCTTTTCCCAGTTCTGTCCATTATCAGTAGAACGGAATATTGTGCCAGAACTTATGTTCGTTCCCACAAGTTTTATGTCCATTGCTGAAGTGATTATAAAGTTGGGATTTGTCGGTGCAAATTCAATTGCTGATCCGAATAACAGGAAGTTAACACCAAGGGTATCCCATACTCCACCCCAGTTTTGGGTCCTGTAAGGAGTGCCACCAAGACCGATGAAATAACCGGTTGTATTGTTTATGGCACTTGCATTACCAAAAGAGATTAGGGTATGGGCATAGAGGTTATGGCGCATAACCGGCCAGGAAATTCCATTATTCGTTGATTTAAAAACTCCTTTCCCTAAACTGCCACAGTAGAATATTCCATTACCGGCAGGGCTAATAAATGTCCCTATCTCTCTTGATTCAACCTGATTAAAAACCCATACACCAAATTGCCTCCTTCCTGTAAAGATGCCGGGCTGGAAATAACTTGATACGATGATTGAATCATTCCCATTGAATTCAATGTCCAGTGGTTGGAATAGACCAAAGGCATAAGGTTCAGCAATAAGATTCCAGGGGCCACTTGCTGATAATGCCTGATAAATCCCGTTATCGGTGGTAATGAGGATCAAATTTGGATTATAGGGACTCACCTGAAAATCCCTTACTTCACCTGCCAGGATTGTATCAACAAAATTGCCGGCCGGTGAATAGTATATATAAGCAAGCGTATCATCAGGCATCTTATGCCCTATGAGATAGAATGTGGTTGGTGAACTTTTTGAGTGAGCAACAATATCAACATAGTCAAGTTGGTTAAATGTCTGAACAACCTGCCAGGACAATCCAGAATTAGTGCTACACCAAAGCCTGGGCGGAAAACTATCCACGAGATAGACAACCGTATCAATTACCTCAAAACTTCCACACTGAAAATCATTTGTATATAAAACTTCAGCCCAATCCGCACCGCCATTCAATGTCACCCAGACCGTGCCATTACCATCAACAATAATACCGCGAGATGGTGTGCACATCACACCCCCTTGAGGCGAACATTCTTCAAGACATAGACTCCAGTTTGCACCGCCATCGGTACTGCGCCAGACATCAGTGGCCGAGAATGCAAATGCTAAATTGGAGGCATTGGGATTACCCATCGTAAATAGTATCTCACCCCCCTCTGGTCCGGTAAAATTCCAATTCCAGGGATTAAGAAATTTCGCCTCCGATTTTATGTGAGATTGATTGAGATGTAACCTTTGCCAGTCTTTAATAATTCTTAAGGGATTCGGGATGAGTGTTGCCCCTAATAGACAAAGAATCAAAATATTCATAATACCTCCTCTGGCCACATTATATATAAAATACCTGGTCTGTCAATGTATAAATTAAGGTCAATGAATGCCCGAGTAGATAAAAAGGTTGGTACGTTATAAAAGCAATTTCCCGCTTGATTTATCAACATTCTTTTCGTATAATGAATTTATGGAAAATAAATTATTTTATAGATCTTTTAAAACGAAATTGGGCAGGATGGGCATAGTGTGGAATGAAAAAGATAGAAGAGTAAAGATAATAGAAATGATGCTTGTTGATTCTTCATTAAATTCGGTCAAAAAAAGGTATCCGGAGATTTTAATCGGAAGGAATAAAATTATAGAAAAAACCATTGAAGATATCAAATCATCTCTTTGTGGCAGGTCAGTGAAATTTAATATAAAAATTCTTGAGTTAAGTAAATTGAGTGGATTTCAGAAGAAAGTTTTGATTTTTATTACAAAAATCCCTCCCGGACAGACAATGACCTATGGTGAAGTGGCAAGAAAATTGGGCTTTCCCAATGCCGCAAGGGCAATTGGTCAGGCGCTGGCAAAAAACCCATTTCCCATTATTATACCCTGTCACCGGGTGGTCAAGTCCAATAAAAATATTGGCGGGTTTAAGGGAGGAGTTGCCTTAAAGAAAAAACTTCTAATAATTGAGAGAAGGGCGTCACTCCTTCACCCGCTCTAAGTATTTTTTAGTTTCGACATCAATCCTTAAAATGTCGCCGGGTTTTATGAACTGGGGAACTGCAATCTCCATTCCATTCTCCAGGATTGCCGATTTATAGGCAGCATCAAATTCGCCTTTCAGTCCCTCACCGGTTGAGGCAACCTTAATATCCACTGTCTTGGGAATGATTACATCAATGGGCAGGCCTTCATAAAATTCAATTTTAAGTCTCAAACCCGGCGTGAGAAACTTAACAAAATTACCAAACTTCTTTTCCTCAATTAAAACCTGTTCAAATGTTTCGGGATGCATAAAACAGTAATTTGAACCATCCTGATAGATGAATTCCATCATCACCCCCTCAACCATTACATCTTCAATCTTATCATCAGGATGGAATCTCTGTTCGGTGAGGGCATGGGTCTTTAAATTCTTCAGTTTTGTATGCACCATTGAACCAAATTTTGCTGTCCCCATCTTTACCTCTGAAGAGATTACTTTATATAATTCATTGTTAAACTTTATGGTCATTCCGGCCCTCAATTCTGATGCGAGAACCATTTTAATCTCCTATTTTATATTTAATTTCAAAATCTCTAAATTCACCGGTTGGTTCTTCCCATTTTATTTCCACCTCCCTTACTCGGGCACCGGGTGGCCCTATATGGCACCATTCAACGAATTCTTTAAGTGCAGTTATGTCACCTTCAGCAACAATCTCCACCATTCCATTGGGTAGATTCCTTACCCAACCTGTTAAATTAAGACGCTGAGCAATATCTCTGGAGTGGGCACGAAAAAAGACCCCCTGCACAATTCCTGAGATAAGAAGATGGGCGCGTGAGGTCTGTGCCATTCTAAATTTATTATAGCAAATTTTTAGTGATTGTCAACAATTTTATAGGACTTCTGCATCCCCTGTGGGTTTGAGATTAAAGACACCGATTGTGCATGCTAAGGAAATTATCCTAAACTGAGCAAAAATATTGCGCTATTTCCACCAGTAGTTTTAGACAATCTTACTTGAAAAGGTGTAAAAGATATTCAGAAAAGGATGGTTTGAGATTGGTCTTGCCCAAAGTTAATGTCTGTTATACAGCGGGAGTTTTCGGGAGTATCACCCTGAATATCTCGAAGTAATGGATTTTGAAAAAATCCATTACTTGATAATGAAATTTTTCATTATAGAAAAGAAAAGACAAGACAAGATACATCAGGGGTAAGCGTTATGCAAAAGATAGTTGCACAACTTAAGGCAAAGCGACTACGGGGGTTTCAGGGATTCTCCCCTGATGTATCTTGTAAATTGAAACAAGATTTGGAGTTGACAAATAGACCGCTTCAGGATATGATAGTGTTTGATGAGAAACCCAGTTATATTTCTCTCTACCCTTTTTAATGGCCTGGCAAAAAGACCGTTTTTCATCTCTCATCTGATTACCGGAAAATGCAATGCCCGATGTCCCACCTGCAGGTGGCGAAGTGAAAAGTCGGATGGCAGTCTCACAGAAATTCTTAACTTTTACAAGCAGGCAAAAATAGAGGGCTTCTATTCAACTACCTTATGGGGCGGTGAACCCTTGATGAGAGACGATATTTTTGAAATTGTTCGGTCAATTAAAGAGATGGGATTTAAAATTGGGCTTATTACAAATGGTAATTATCTGAATGAAAAGATAGAGATAACAAAACATCTTGATTTTCTAATCATCTCAATGGATGCAGTTGGTGAAAAACTTGACACCTTGCGGGGAATCACTGGTCTTTATGAAAGAATCTCTGACGCAGTTAACAAAATTAAAAATAAAAGGCTGATGATAAATACCGTCGTCTCCAATTTTTCATACCCTGATTGCCTTAAAGTTGCTGATTTTGCAAAAAAATATAATTGTATAATATTTTATGAATATCCCATTGGTAAAGGATTGCTTGAAAAGAAAATTTCCTTTGCAGCTTTTATGCAAATACTGAAACTGAAAGACCGGGGTTATCCGATTGGAAACTCAAGGCAATATCTCATTTCGGCAGCCCGGGAAGATTTTGAATATAAATGCCGGGTCAGAGATTTTTCTATCACCGTTTTTAATGACGGTTCAATCAGGAACTGTATTACGGGTGAATTCATAGGCAATACCTATTTTGAAGACCTGCGTTTGATCCTGATGCGCAAAGAGTTTCAGAATTTGAGAAAAATCAGCCACCAATGCAATCGTTGCACAGATAGCGGTGCCTATGAATCTTCACGAACCATCAGGTTGAAATTTGATGCCGTCTTTAATTCCCTTCGTCTTTTTTGGGGTAAAACTTAAAAAATCTTATCTCCTGCTCTAAACCCTTGGGGACTGAAATTCCGACTACCGCACAATGGTCGAACTTTGGAGATTGAAGAACTTTTAATATTTCAACCTCACACCTTTCTCTACCTTCACGGTCAAGACCGATTGCACGCTCACCCTTTTCCGGAATCGGTAAAAATTCATAGGGGAGATAGACAATTGAATGTTCTACAGGTCGTTCGTCAATGACAAAAATCGCCAATCCCGGACATCTGGGAATACACAAAAGACAACCCGTGCATTTTTCATAATCAACTTCAGGTAATTCAATAATACTTCCCCTAATAGAAATGGCACCCTGAGGGCAGGCACCAACGCAAGGATCACAGGGAATTTTCTCCGGACACTCAATTATTACATAGGGCCCTTTCTTCCTTCTTTCTAAGGGTGGAATATCCATTATTTAATTATAAACAAAATTTTCCCCAAGTCAATCCTGATGGTTATAAACCAGTTTTGAAGAACGAATTTCAAATTCTTTTGTTTTTTAGGAAAGATGCTGCTCCTGATAATAAAATTTTATGACGGTTAATCATCTGATAGCGCAATTGGGAAAGCAGCACCGGCTTAAGCCGGATTATTCATATTAAAAGTCATTGCGAGCCCGAGCCAAAGGCGAGGGCGTGGCAATCTCTGAACTGTGCGATAACGAATGAGATTGCGGAGCCTGTTCCGAGCCTGTCTTGAG
>JGI24721J44947_10002646_pt1 | contig 25593 bp, 15 predicted proteins | sample YelNatPaOPGAMG01_FD_44947 | JGI IMG/M metagenome (IMG submission 44947) | reverse complement strand
ACCACCGGTAACATTGATGTTGCCCGTATAGGCTGTAGCCGTAAGGCACACTTGCTGACCAGGACCTACATTGATCCCGGCATTGTTATCCGTAATGGTTTGTGTACATCCGCTTGTACAGCTGTAGGTACTGGTTTGTACCGCAGAACAGCCCGCCGGTGTACCGCTGCCGCTACCGGCGCTGCCTGTACCCAGTACGCTCCCGTTTACATAGATTGTTGCTGTACCGTCACCGGCTCCTGCGCACGTCGGATTCGTTGTCTGTACCGTAACCGTGCACGCTCCCGTTGGAGGGTTCGTAGGTGCGGTAATGGTAAAGTTTTGTGTGCTGCTACAGCCGTTTGCATCGCGAACAGTAACACTATAGTTTCCGGATACGGCGTAGGAGGCACTTGCCTGTGTACTCTGATTGCCGCTCCAGCTATAACTATACGGCGCTGTACCCCCGCTTACTGCTGCGCTCGCGCTCAATCCGTTTGGTGTTACCACCGCCGCAAGAGCTGCCGGTGCCGTAATGGTAAAGGTCTTGGTGACTGCCGTACATCCTTGCGCACTTACCTGCACGCTATAGGTTCCCGCTGATAAATTAGTTACATGATCTGTTGTGCCGCTTAATGGGCTCTGCCATGCATAGCTGGCCGATACCGAACTGCAGCTGCAGTTCTTGGTTGATGGTGCCGCAAACGTACCCGTATTGGTTTCTATACCGTTTGCATCGCAGTAATCAATCGCCCCTGAAAATACCGCCGAACCGTTGATAATCGTATTACCCGATACCTTAACCGAGCTGCAGGCGCTGCTCATGCCTTGTACCAGACCGTCTACCGTGGTATTGGCTGTTGTGTAAACGGCTCCTCCATATCCCTGATACAACGAAGAACCGTTCCAGTGGCTTGTACCCGTTACCGTGATCTTGCCCTGGTTCACAATCGTGGTATTATTATTCAGGTCTCCGCCCACCGTTACTGTGCACAGGTTGTTCAGCGTTGAGCCGCTGTTATTATTCAGTGTACCGCTGATGGCCAGGGTACCTCCGTTGGTTGTTGTATTGTAGTTGTTAAAATTGCTCGATATGCTTACACTTCCTCGGTTGGTAAATGCTCCGTAGGGCGCATTGATACTCAAATCGCCCGTAACCGATATCGTACCGTTATTCTCCAGCGTACCGTTGAAACCCACACTGTTCTGCAAGCTCAGCGTACCGTAGTTTTTTACCGTACTGCTGCCGAATAAATTTAAACTGCTGAATTGTGCCGTAGCGGAAGACAGTATAATCAGTGTAAACGTAGGATTGTTCCCGTTAATATTCAGATACGAAGGAGTCGCGTTGCCACTGATTACCAATGTACCGCCCGTTACCTGAATACCGCCTGTAAAATTACTGGCCGTCAAACATACCTGCTGACCCGCAGCTACCAGGACCTGGCCGCTGTTGCTGCTGTATGTACTGGTACAACCTGTGCTGTACTGCGCATCTGCCGTATTTGCAGCAAGGCATCCCGCAGGGTTCCCGCTCGCCTGACCGTTCACAACAACCTTCGCACTGCCGTTCCCGGAACCCGCACAGCTCTCACCTGTAGTAATCACCTGCACATCACAGCTCGTCTGTGCATCAACCCGCACAAGCGAAAACACAAAAACCAACAGAACTAAAAAACGTCGTAGCATAAAACAAGCGTTATAACTAAAATTCATTTTCATATATCGTAACAAGTATTGTATCTCATCTTCAATAATTACCGCCGTGGTTGGTCTTTTTTACTAACCACAAATCAACCTGCTGGTGTGCCATTCCGCCTTGGTCGGTGTTTAGCGAGCCAGCATCTTCCTATAAAGAACAATCAATTCCCGAGCGTCACCGACCAATTTCAATCTGCTCTACCTGCTCTTCGGGATTTGCAATCCCGAAGCCAGATAAGTCAGAGTTTACAATTCTGTTCGCCATGATTCATAACTCATAATTCACAATTCCCATCATCTGTTCACCGTTGCCGGTACTACAGGCGTACAATTCACCGGATTTAAGAACGGTGTATTAATAATGACCGGCTGAGCCGTAAACGAATTGTTAGTAACAAAATTCATTGAAGCACCAAAGCTCGGACAGTTTGTACAGCTGTTATGCGAATCATACGGCAGGGTTGCCAGAGAAATGAACTGTGTCGGCTTATTGGCAAGAGTCGCGCCCGACGGGATAGTACCGGTCAAAGAACCAGGGGTTGCTGTTGTAGCCACTCCGTTGCTGGTCACCTGAATGGTTTGTGTGCTGGTGGTTACCCCTCCGTCCAGGCTATAGCTCAGTGTACCGCTCACAATAATATTTCCGCTGTTCTGAGTATTAACCGTCCATACCGGAGATAGTGTATTGATCAGCTGTGCTGTTGCCGAAGCTTCCGGAATGTTCAGCAGGTCAATCACCACATCCACATACGTAAGCAGATTGCTTGTACCTGTTAAATTGTTTCCGCTGTTATCAAATAAATTAACCGGTGTCGTAGAGAACAGTTGTGTCTGATTCGCGCCTGTACCTGTCGGCACAGCCGAAAGAATGTTCAGGAACGTAGCCGTATGAACCGCATCACTGGTTAATACACAGGTAGGAAGAAACGAACAGTCGGTCAGGTTTAAACCCGTAATCGTTCCGTTCAGATAAATATCCGAAAGACCATCGCCCGAAAAGGATGCCCGGATTGTAAAGGCGCCTTGTGTAGTCGTGGAAGCCGTGATACAACACAGCGACAGCAATTGATCCAATGTATAAGCCGTTGTGACAATAGGTTGCGTTACTGTCGATGCGGTGATTGGGTTGGTTGATGCCGGAACCGATAAGGTAACGGTATAACGTGTTGTAGTACCTGCCAGGATTGTTCCGGTAAGGGTACGTTTATCGCCCGAAAGGCTGCCGCTCCAGGAGACCACAGGCGTACCGCCAATACCCGATAATACATAGCTGCTTAATACGCCACCTAGTGTGATAGTACTGTTCGGGCAGTTAGCCGTTACATTCGTTGATGTCAATGTATTGGTTGAAGTAAGCTGCGAAAGTAAAGCCTCTACATCCGAAGCAATCGGGCAGGTACCGCACAATTCATATTGGGTGATCTGCGCCTGCAGCGTGGCAGCATCCATCTGGCTTTTCGCATCGGTCGCACAAGGTACCGGCTGTACATAATAAGTTGGTCCGGTAATGGTGGAAGCTGCAGCATTCACCGTAGTATTGGGATCGCTAGGATCCAGGGAAGCACTCGCACAACCGTTTGAACTTGATGCAGATGTTTCCGTACTTGGAAAGAAACGGCGTGTCTTATCAGCAAAGTGTCCGGCATTACCGTAATAGCAGAGTTGATTGGGTACCATAAACGATGGTACATTTACAGTATAGTTATAAGGAAACCAGCCGCATCGTGTACCCACAAACGGAAAGCGCAGACAATAAAGAGAAGATGAATTTGTAGAGAACACTTTTGTTTGGTCAAAATACCAGGCATCAGATGCACCTATATAATTTACATCTCCGATACAGCCGTTGTAATAGGCACCGTTCACAGCTTTAAAGTTGGCAACTTCTTTTATAAATTCCTGTTTGATAGAACTGTACAAGGCCCAATAAGTTGTCCATTCGTCATCGCTATCAATCGTTGTTTTAGTGCACTTACCTACATCTATGCCGCATGCATTGGCTGCTGTACTACCGTTCGGGCAATTCACAATCTGATTAGCCATAAGAGCAATCGAACTGCCGCTGCCCTGATAATTATCCATTTTGATTTTCATCCATATCTTATAAAAGGCTTCCGGACCGGGATGCGCATCTACAGCTTGGCTTCCATATAGTTTATACTGGCCTTCTGCCTCAAAAACAGTAGGTGTACCATCCGCATTGATAAGACCTGCTGCAACAGCATCGCTTTGTTTCACAATACTCGATACCTGGTAATCGAAATCATTGCTTGCGTCACGCGTGATACAATCTACATAATATGGAAACTCCGGGTGATAAGGCAATAAATTATATGCCCATTGAGACTGCCATACATTCTGAAAATCACTGATATTTTTCAGCCATCTGGCCGGTATCTTATATAAGTTTGCGGTAGCATCAACAAGCACTAGCTTATTTACATCCGCCACGTCCGGACTGTACGTCGTAGTTGTGCTTTGATCCGGATTAACCGTTACAATTTTGTTGATATATACAAAAAACGTCTGTCCGTTTGCATCCAGATAATCATCGATTTTAAAGTTCGCAGTACTGCCATTGCCGTTTACATCACCCAGCGAAATGTTATTATTTTCATCCAGCAGGATCTGATAATTTTTAGAATGCGCAATATTGTCTCCACTACGAGTGATAAAGATCGGGTAGCGCCAGTATTCCTTGGTAGTAGCAACACTGTGAAGAACACCATTCAGATAACTTCCTATAGGAAGACTGTTATTAATATTATAAATGGAAAGCGGGAAATTCTGTGGTGCCGGAGCATTGCTTATATCAGACCCTTGTTGATTGTTTACCGTTATATTATCCAGCGCTGTAAAGGCATAACTTCCGTTGGTGCCCTGTGTAGCGTCCAGTGTTTGGGGAAGCGTAACCCGGTCAGGAGTAATCTTTGCATATTGCCCGTTTGGTGACATATCAGCCATCATGGCATTGATATAAGAACTGCAGCCAACGGTTTTATCGCAAACCTGATCACACAATCCTTGTATGGTAGTAATCTGCTCGGGAGTCAATAATCCACCGCTAATTAATGTAGCGACCTGAGCGTTGCAGGATTCACAGGTTAAATTACATTGTGCCAGATCCACCGGCTGTGCTGCTGCCTGAAAATCGCTTAACTGCATGGCACAGCTGGATGCCAGGTATTGTTGTATGTAGGCCTGAAACTTATCCTCGTTAATGACTGCCTCTTTAACAAGTTGATACGTGCCGGCATTCAATGTTGCCTGCACATTTGAAATAGTGGCTGTCTGGTTCTGTCCGGTATTTCCGGCTGCAGTATGGGCATCTTTCGAAAAAAGAATGGCACCACACTTATCCTGCAAGGTCATGTATACATCCACAACACCGTCAATATTCAGCGTACTGCTGGTACTGCCGATTTTACATGGAATGTCGTAATAGCCAAAAGTTCCGTTATAGTCAAACGTATAGGAAGTTTGGTTCCCCGTTACAATGAATTTTTTATTAAATACTTTGGATGTACCGTCTGCGGACAGCAGGTTTGTTCCCGGATTTGTTTGAATCAGATCTTCGCTGATGTTGCGGGCAGTACTTCCGTTACCTGTCAGATTATCCAGATTTGAAGTAGGCGGATTTACGCCGGCCAATGCCGTTGCTACTACTTTACCATCCATATCCAAATAAGATACGCTCGTCTGTCCATTCGGATCTATAACTGCATTTTTCTTGTAATGCACGGCCTGCCCCACATTGGTACCAAACAAACGACATAACTCTGTCTGCAATGGTGTGGCATACATATACTGAGTCTCTTTTCCGCTGCCCAGACTATTCGTTTTTCCGATACCTGATTGCGTGGCAATTCTGCCCGTATTGTCGGCAGTGTATACTGTCTGTGAATAGGGATATAATTGCGCATCCGGTATATTATCCTTGTTTAAGACATTGTTACCTGTATTCCCGCCGCTAGTGCCATCGAAAGTATTGCTGGAAGAATAATACTGCGAAGATCCCGATGCAGCGGATAATTGCGGACCTGTAGTAACGCAGCCATCCTGAGTAATATCAGCCTTACTGAGTACTTTTGTGTTATTATTAACGTAGTTCAAATTCGGACTCAAGCCAAGTGCCTGATTGGAAAGAGGTACCGGCAGTGTTTGTATAATCGGCCGCCCGTTATAATCATACATAGTTTCCCCTGCAATGGTACGCTGATCGGTATTGATCCGCGTTACCGCCTGACGATTTCTGGAACTTCCATCGTGATAGCTTACCACTACCTTGTTTTTACCCTCTTCCGCAAAGCTCAAAGAAGATTGCCAGTTGATATTATTTTCGAGGCCCGCGTACAGATACGCATTAGCTGAAGGAAATAGTGAAGTGGTCTGACCGGTTATATCTCCCGGACTACCCGCATCCAGATAACTCCAGGCAGATTTTACCCAGACAGGATTACTGTTCACTATATTTTGACCAACCGCACGCACCCGGTATAAAATATAACCCTGTTCAAAGATCAAGGGAATATTATATGTTACATTCGCTGTTTCAACACGACTGCTGTTATTTTTAAAATACAGTGGCGGAATTGCGATCTGGTTAAAAGAAAGTGTAAAAGGGATAAGGGTTACAGGATCCATTCCCTGATTTGAAATAAAGGTCCATTCCAGTTCATACGTACTCGCACCGGTCACACGGCTCCAGGAAACCTGTAGATCGCCTCCGCTGGTAATAACCGGCATGTTTTGTGAAAGATGTGTAGGTACCACAGAAGCATTGGCCGCCAGATAATCAAACCCTATCGTTACAACAGAGGTGGTTAACGTTAAATTTAAATTGCTGGCATTCGAAACCGAAGTAACCGTTATCTGAACGTTCTGTGCATTGGGTGCAAGAAAATAAGAAACATCCGTAGCGTCTGTGCCCGAAAGGTTTACCGATAAGGTTGCTGTTGTTGTTGTTGAAACATACTGCAGCGTCTCAATACCTGTTGTCGCATCAGCAATAAGCGCTTCTGTCTGATACGTAATACTAACACCTACCGACGCGCTACCTTGCGTACTACTGGGGGTAGGTACTGAAAGCTTCACCAAACCGTAAACATTCTGAACCCAGAAATTACGGGCTGATAACGCCACAGGAGATCCTGTTGCGTTATACCGCAGACCACCTACCGTCTGGCTCGCCCCCGCTACAAGAGCTGATCCGGTCAGTGTGTTAAACTTTGTATCCGTATTGGCAAACACCGAATGGGAAACCAATACCAGCAAAAATAATAATCGTTTCATATCTTTTATTATTGTAATTCTATATCTCTGTACAAATACATCTAATCTCAAAACACACCATAATATTTCAGCCTTGTGCTTTAAACTTTTTGCATTAAGCCTTTTTAAAATACTTTGTACGAATCATAAGCATTTGTTACAACATACTGTCCGTTACTACGCTTCATAACATACTTAGCCGTATTCGGAAAGCCAGCTTCCGGCACCCATTTGAAATCCGGATCCTTATAATCTACTTCCAGATACCGGAACTCAGATGGCGTCGCATCTGAAAAAGCAGCATATATCTTATACAAATTTTTTGTCTTTTTGGAAAAGTCAAGTTCTATCGTAGAATAAATAAACGTTGGAGAAAAGGTCAATACATAATGAATGATCCCGTCTTTCGATTGAGACGTAATAGAACGGCTGCTATCAATAATGCTCGCAAAATTACTTACAAGCAAATGATTGGACCCAATATTGGTACTATCTTCTCCGACACGAATCTGTTTCCGTTCGTGATTAACAACCAGCAATAAGGCCCCATCGTGTATAACCTCCTGCATCGCCCCCATTTTCAGGTAATCAGCAGACTCTGATTTATATAAATCCACCTGTACCTTTTCTACTGTGGTATCCAGACTCCCGGCAACAATCAGTACATACGGCAGGTGAAACGTTTTATTCTTTTTCAACGATGCGTCATAATCTGCACTCAGTTTTTTCAGCTCATCCTTCTGGGCTAACACACCCAGAGCCGAAGCAAACAAGTAAATAGCAAGTATAATTCGTTTCATGTTTTTTTACTCTTCTTTAAATAAATTCCAAATGTTTGGAATTTGTGTTTTGAAATTTGGAGTTTCTCAACTCAATTTCCATTATTGATCCTGAATCTTATTCGTCTGTATCTTACTCTGATTCGTACGTGTCTCTTTAATCGTCATAACACCACGTTCCGTTTCCTTTTTAACACGGATCAGAATACCTTCATCATCGTACTCGTATATAGTCGCAAAATTATTCTCGTCTAATTCTGCCACCAGTTTTTGTGTGGAAGGATTGTATACAAATGATTTCATATTGCTATTAAGCGGATGGATACGAACATCATCAAAATATACATTCGCTCCGCCCGTGGCATTTAAATTCGTCAGCACAACCTGAATATTACTCGCTGTAACAGGAATCTGAAAACTACCTTCAATACGCTGCCAGCCCTCTACAATCGGGCCCGAACCTTTATACAAAGGAAGGGTTGCTATCTGCCCGTTATTAAACGTAATCTGAATACCTGAATTCACATAGCTTGCCGGCGCTGTACCGCTAAAAGATTCCTTCACCCAGGCAGATAAAAAATATGTATTGCCCGGTATCGGAGAAAATGAAGTTACACAATCTGAACAGACAAACGGATCACAATCCGAAGTCGTTCCGATTGTGATTGTACCGGCCGTTGTATTCGGATTTGACAGTAATGCTGTACCAGGAACAGTTCCTAGTGTTGTAATCACTTCAACAGGTATGGAGCCTGACAAAGCCAGACCTGCCGGGTACTGCGCCGTAAGTACAAGCTGGTCGTAATAATTTACACTCATATTGCTTAGGGTTACCTTCAGAATATTAGCACTAGCAGGATTGGAAGTATAAGTAACATTTTTACATAAATTATTCATCAGTGAAGAACAGCTGGAAAAACTACTGCTGGAATAAGACAATACACTGTTTGTTGCAGTTAAAGGAATAGCAGTAACAGCACCAGATGTACCGTCAATTCGATTAAGTGATAAAGCAGGTATTACACCGGAATTAATCAGTGGTATATAATAATCTACCTCAACGCTAGTATAGTTAAATGCTACGGAATTAGACATAGTATAATTAGCATAAAAAGCATCATTGGTTTTGAGCTTCATATTCTGTGCATATTTGGCGCCGTCACAGGATAAAGTAACCGCCGCTGCACTGCTTTGAGTTATATCAATATTCCAGTAAAAAGTTGAAGCATAGGTTGTATAATCACTAAAATAGATACTGTTTAAATTTGAGTTAACTTGTGTAGGTCTGCTTACAACCTGAGTATTTACTTTGAAAAAGAAACTAGTACATAACCTGACAGATATATTTTTAATATGAATGGTATTGCCAACAAGTTGATAATCCAAGTTGGTTCCATGTTGCGTATTAAAATCTAACATTGGAAGATAATTACTCCCATCTAAGGAAAAAAGCAAATTTAAAGTACTTGGAAAATACATTTGTGGACTTAATGCATACACAAGATCAACGCCGGGCCCTATCGTTTTTTGAATATTGGCGGATAACGTAAATGTAACAGGTTGACCTATTCCAAAGCTTGGAATCGACGGATAATCATTTGGTGAATTAATGTAAGGAGTATTGTATAAGCCCTGCCCGGAAATTGATTTAGTAATAGTTATATAAGGATTTCCTGAATTGAATAAATTATATACAAATGAACCTGGAGCAACAGATAATGAATAATTCATTTGCAGAACAGAAATTTTTGATTGTACATTACTATAATCCATCTTGATAGTTTTAATACTACCTGGATTTTGAAAAGTAATAACATTGCCATTTCCTTGAGCATAACTAACATACTGAAAATTAGTAGAATTAACATAAAGAACGGATACTACTGGTAACATTTCAGGATCAAAAATCAATGATTCTATCAATACATTTTGCAAATTATCAATAGTAGTAGTTACTGGTGATGACAAACCTTGCAACGGAGCATTATATATATTATCAAGATAAAGATATGCTGAATTTGTCTCACAAGGATAACTAGTTATTTCATCTACATTATAATTATAATCAATTCCGTATGAATTAGAATTATCACTGCAGAATATTGATGGATACTGCAAAATCTGATCATCATTCTTATATGTTATTGGATTAAGAGAACTGACTGTTTTAGTAAAATTATTACCACTGACTGTACAAGCCAAATCAAAATTGGCCGCTACATTTAAATTCAAAACAGTACTTTGGTTATTATTATTTATATTAAAATATACCCTTACAAAAGTTACTTGATAATCATAATTCAGATTCGCCTGAGTGATATTATTATATGAAAGAGGGTATGTGTAGATTCCTGAAGCATTAGGAGTCAGTACATTAAATGTAGTGCCGCCAAACCTAACAACCTTTGTAATCGACTGATTGGAATTTAAAGAAAATAAAAAATTACTCCCGATATATGTTCCTGACTCAACCTCAAAATCAATATCCATATACAAAGGATAATTTGCATTTGTAGTTGCATTGTAGTTGTAAGTTTCTGCACTAGAAATAGAAATTGTACCCAATATATGATTTCCTGTAATATTAGCATTAGGAATTGTAGCTACAAAAGGATTTAACGTCCCTTTAAAGGAGCTTTTCATCGTTCCATTAAAAGCTAACGTCACAGGCCCGCAATCTGTCATAGGAGCAAGAATAACATTTAATAAATGTACCGTAAAACCTCCCGCCTGAAAACCAGCTGAAGCATTTACCGGAATGGTAAGAATACTGCCATTAACACTGAGTGCGCCTGTTGCGATTGTTTGCCCCGACGGCGAAGTTACATTCGCTGTTATTCCATTAATATTTTGATAATTGTTTGAAGGCAGCTGCAGTGCTATTAATAACTGGTCTGTAGGTGTTCCGTCAAGAGTAATACCTAAATCTATTTTAAACGGAGTATCATAGGTAACTGTCGTTATCGGAGTAAGAGGATCCGTTATGTAAAAACTGTTTATTGCACACGAAGTCTGTCCGAACGTTTGATACGCACCAACCAGCAAAAAAGAAATAAATGTGATATACCGTTTCATACAATTCAATATCTGAGCGTTCATATTACTGACAGTTTTCAATGACTTTAGTTACCGGAAGTGTTTGTCCGGCTGGCACTACAATAGATTGTCTGCCGGTATGGGATTCTGCGTTGGTAACATTCTGATAGGCGTTTCTCCAGCTTAAATGATCGTCAATACAATCGCCTTTATTATAGCTGTTACCATAATCTTCAAAACCATCAAAACCCGATTCTTTATATTGAGAATTGTTTGATGTGGCAACCGGCAGCTTCCGCCAGTAACCATATTGCGCCATCAGGTAACGGCCCAGCGCATCTTTGTTTTCAATCTCCATACCCAGAATGCTGTAATTTGTGATCTGGGTTACATACTGCCATTTCGTTGTAGAGCTGTTTGAAAGCACGCTTGAATTATCATTTAAACCTGTTGCTGCATTATATACCCAGAACGGATTGAAGTCCTTATAGTACCCATCCGTACGTAAAGCCATGTTGTTATTCACCAGCTTCTGGTAACGGTCTGTCAGGTAAGTCCAGGATCTCAGCGGTCTCAGATTTCCTTTCAGTCCCAGTACGTATGGGTTCGTACTCGTATTGGTACCTGCACAGTCACAGCCCATACGCTTCCATGTTTCACTATATTCAGATGCACCCGTATTCAGTACATTGGAGAAAACAAGCTGACTGCCCTGCATCGGATTTGTTTTCGTAACAATCGTTCCGATCGCAGCTGTCGGCATATTGCGCGCACCTGAGCGGATTACTTTTGCATTGGTATAGGTATCATTCAGATGCGACGTGCCGTTCACATCTAGCATGTCCCATTGGCCAGCATTATTATTCAAATAAACCACCGTGCCGTTATCCAACAGCAACTCATCCCCGTCATTGAAAATGCATTGACCAGATGAAGTGGAGAAAGGTTGTGCAGGATCAAATGGCTGAGATGCCGGCAAAGCCAACTGAGTAGATAAATAACCTTTGGTAAACGATAACCCTTCCGAAGAGCTCGCGTGTTTCATCCGTGGATAAGCCCAGTGCGCCGGATAATTAAATGTATAGATTAGATCGTCATACTCATTTTGTATAGAAGATAAAAGCACCTCTCCTGTTTTACCATCCCATGCCATATTAGTCGTGGTAATAGCGGCTCCGTTATCTTTAGCAATCGTCTTCTCCAGAATACCGTACTTATTAACCACCTTGGTTGTTACCAACGAACGGAACTGTACATATTCATTCGAGACACTCGGATATGGAATCGGAATAATAAGAGGAATAAAGGCAAGCTGAATGTCTTTCGTATTTAGATAAAGCCCGCCGCCGGAAGTCAGAGAGGCAAATTCACGTTCATCGTGCACCACATCCACATCCACACCCATAGTACTTGGAGTACTGTTAATACTTAGGTTCGGATTAATCGTCGTTACTGTATTATCCAGCATCGTTGTCCGGTTTGCATCAGAAGTGCTGTTGGTTGTTGTGATCTTATAATAATATTCCACTTCTGAAATTGCCTGCGGAGCTACCGTGCTGGTATTCCCGAAGGTTTCCGCAAACACCCGTTTGGCCTTGGGTTTGCCATGCATATCATTATTTTCAATATAATACCCTTGCGTACACGTAACCAGATCAGTAGATCCGATTTTCAGGAATTTTGAAAGTAAGCTTGGATTATGGCTCGCCTTATCAATAGCTGTACGCTCGGTGTATGTTGGAAAATCTTTAGCCGTATAAAATTCCTGCTGAACATAACCCGTTCCGTTATGGATAAAGTTACGGTGAATCACATCGTTATAGGAAGTTAGCTTTAAAGGCGTCGTAACAACGTTGCTGTAACCCACGCTTGGAGCCGGAAAGAAACATTCGCCAAATGGTTCATCCAGAAAGTAAATCGTATTGGCTGCCAAAGGTGCTTTTTCTACAACAAAAACAGGTTGGCGGAATGGGTTCTCTTCTCCCCCCATAATAGGTTCATAAGCGGCAACACCTGAGCTTATAGTTGCACCACTCGACGACGACGTTGTATAAGTATAGGATTGTCCGTACAAAGAAGTTTCTTTCAATGGTGTAGATCCATTTTCATTATTCGATTTCATTAATGCCCAGTGATCAGACATTACAATGGCTCTTACCCGATGCCCGCCGCCGAACTTGATTTTATCCGGCTCAAGCAGACGAACCATAGATCCGCCGTTGGCCATACTGCTGGAATTTCCATCCGAAATCATATGGCTCGTAAAGCTCGAGGTAATCGACATGATATCATCAATTTCCGAAATCAGCGCATACATAAGCGTTGTTACACCCATAGTCGATGCATCTTTCAACCCTTTTAATTCTCTGCTAAGATTGATCTTTGCATACATCCATCCGGCACGGGCTATCGGACTTGCGCTGTGCGTCCCGGAAGATACTGGTTTCAATGCAATCCTTGCCTGCTTGTAGACACCGCCGTCTCCCGCACTGTAAGGCAGATAACAGCTCGACTTATCAATTTCTGCATAACCCGGCACATACTCCCATCTGTTTTGGCCGTTGACAACATTCATGTTTATTTTAAAGAACATCTTGTCGATATCACCAATGTACAGGTTTTGAAACTCCTGTAAGACACTTCCAGGGTCTGTAGGGTTTGTAGGCTTAAAGCCCTCTCCTAGGTCAATATCTACATAATAGTCGCTGCCCGATACCGGCGGATTTGCAGGATCTTTGGGTCCCGCAGTATATAAGGAACCGGCGTTGTAAGAATTGTTCGACAGGCTGAACATCCGCATCGCCTGCTTATCCTGCACATACGCATAATCATCGGATTCATACACCACATGCATTGTACCACCCGTTGGTGTTTGAATAGTAGAGAGTGCGTAAACAGATGCATTGGCATCGGCAACGGATTTATCGCCTTGTGGAGTATACGGAAAATAGGAATTCGGATAGGCCGGCGTATTTCCGAGCAGGAACGGATTAGAAGCCGCAACACCATTTGAATTCATCAGGAAATTATTTGTATTATAATATCCCCAGCGGTCATAGTTTTGACTGGAATAATCCGGGTTCAATCCAGCATCCATCGTTCCGTCAAAATCCTGGTCCGCATAGGTAAATGTATACGGATTTAAAACACCTTTCTGGGAATTGCCATACGTGAACCATACTTTCTTAAGCGTCAGCTTTCCTCCGCCTGGTGCAATACTGTTAATGGTATTTGGGCACAACGAATAGTCATAGCTGAAATAAACTGTTTTAACAGGTTCGGCAGATGAATTAAATTTGTCGGCTTTGGAATACAAAACAATTTTATCCAATTTCTGAAGGGCTATATTTCCAATACCTCCTTCTCTGTTTTCTGCACCAAATCCATCCAAGCGGGGACTCACATAAAATTCAGCAACATGGGTAGGTGTTTCAATTGAATGCAGGTACCATACTTCTTTTGTCCCCCAAATGATATTGCCTTTATCATCTTCTGCTGTTCCTGTCATACCATCACTGAAACTGGCAATATTTTTATCGATCGACATCGGTGTTCTCCACACATAATTATCAGTAAGTTTACTGTAATTGAATTTGGTATAGGTTCCAAGATCTCCGTCGGATGGACCTTTAATACCATCACTGTCTACATAATCAGAAGATAAAATACAGGTAAGCAGATATGAATGTGCATTGCCCGGTGTAGTAACACAATTATAATAATTGTCGATACCGTTAGCATTAGACGTTCCTAAATCATTATCTGGATCATAACCAACAAAACCCGACCGAACAGCCCCCGTATGCTTGACCATATCGTTCCAGCTTTGCGCAGCAAAAGTTATCTCCTGCTGTTGGTTATTATATACCGGAATCCCATATACATAGCGGGATCCGGATTCATCCGTTACACGTACCTCAGAGATGTGTTGGTTTTTCCGCGCTCCTGAATTTCTTGGCACAACAGTACTCGTATAATCATACGTTGCATTGGAAGTACTACCAGCATTCATGCCGGATCCGTTTTGTATCCAGGCAAATCTATTATTATCCATTGAATAATTTTGAATCGGTAAAACATTCCCGTTCAATGCTTCCGCTACAGACAATGTGGTAAAAGTAGTTGCCTTATTGGGACGCTGGCTTCTTGCATTCGATCCTGGACTTGTATGGGGAATATTCGTTGCCACAGGTTTTCCGTTTGCATAGGTATTGGAGGCTATGCCAAACGTATTAGACAACAATCCATACTGTAACAGATCCGTTGAGCCCTGCACATTATTCAAAAAATTATTATCATTTTCTACAACTGACTCTCCGATCTTTTTAAAATAAACCTTTTCGCTTGTTGGTACAGAATTATCTGCTTCCGAACGGAACCCAGGAACAAAATTGTCGTCTGCTGACCATTTCCCGGAATTGGAATTGGTAACAGATGCATTTACCCCGATACCTACGTTCGTTGTTTCAATAATGGTACCGAATGAAGCGCTTACAGCTGCAGTCGTTGAAAAATCATTTGCTGCATTATCGGTAACTCTACCTACGTCTCCACGATACAAACGATACGTACCATTGATTCCTTGTCCGTTAACACCGAATACATCATACGTAAAGTTTGTCAATGGTAAATTCTGCGTATATTTCTTGTGATACACGCCATCTTTTTCTCTGTTAAAATCATAGAGCTTATTATCAGAATCAACCAAGCCCGAATACATATAGCCATAAGCAGGAGTTGTGAGTGACGGATTTGCAATAAACTGACCCGTATAATATCCGGAAAATCCAAAATTACCTAGCTCAGTAGGAGGATTGGGGATGTTAAAATTTGCACCTAATGAAAAGCTGTAATTTTTGTGACTCTGTGTAATAGAAGGTGTATACGTAGGTGTTGAAAAACCAATGAAGGCGTCCGTATGTGCAAATGAGCCACCGCCGGATTTACCGGGAGTATATCCGGCTGATATAGTCATACCTTTTAAACCTTCACGGGTATTAAAGGGGAAACCAACAGAAGCATTCAAGCCTTGTTGCAGTTGGTTTCCACTTTCTGTATGGCTCACGCCTATTGAAGGTGTAATATCGGTACCCGATTCGGAACCTACTTCTACACCAACACCCAGATTGGCTGTATACCCGCCAGACGTGGCTTTCGAAGAGGAAATCGATGGGTCTACACCCAAACTGATGCCCATACCATTATAGGTATTGTAAAATACATTCGCATTAACATTAACATTTATAATCTTTGATCCGAAAACACTTAAACCTACGCTTCCCTGAGCACCGAATGTTTCATTCGGTGCAACGTTATAATCGGTCTGCATGAGATCTCCAGCAAAATCATCCGGTAATCCGCGTACCGCACGGTTAATGGCACCCACGTTCAGGTTCCAGCCTAAGCCTGTCCAGCTGGCTTCCGCATCCGGAGTAATGCCTGATGCATAATTCATGTTGATTGGATAACCGCCCACATCCATCAACGGAATGTTGTAGCTGAAATCACCCGTAAACGGATCTACCATGTTATCCATTCCTGCAGGTGCAAACTGTTGTGTCTCCGGCTGGGATGGACCTGATGACAAGGCCTTGCTTTGTATCGGAACAAAAAGTGTCAGAAAATTAATCAACAGAAACGAAGCGATCAGGCGTTGATGTTTTGCTATGCGTAAAAACATTTGCTTATAATTTAATGATTGGAAAAGATTGTATAACATCTCTGCTCAGATTGAGTGTGCAATCCGGCAGTAGAAAAGGAGAACCTGCTATGCTGACTTTATAAGAACTTAAGGAATCGGTATTCGGAATTAAGATCAGCAACTTATTGGGCTGTCGCATAATGTAAGATGGGAAGGCTTCTGTAATCACATTGTGCAGTGTATCTTTATTATTTTTAACTACCGTCAGCTGCTGTTTCATCTGTTCAAGTAAATCGTTTTTATTGATCGACGCAGATGCAGATTCATATTTCACAGCACATTCTGCCATACAGTAATAATAATCCTTTTGAATATTCAGGTATTTTGCGTGTGTGCTCTTCGGATCTTCCTGATTATTCACTGCACCCAAATAGGCTTCTAGCCGTGGCGGATGGAAAGTAAGGCTCATTGTATATTGTGCATTCTGTACGCTATCAAACGTAACACCATTTTGTTCCTGTACCCAGGCTACATATTCAGCAGGAGTCAATGTCAAGATCGTTTTTTCCTGAAACGGATGCGCTATTGTATGCAGCAGGCTACTGAAAAGATTCGGACTCTCCCCAGCCTCTTCACCCACATTTGTGGCACAAGACACTAATAAAAACCCTGCAAACCCAACCCAATAGTTATAAAAAGACTTCAAAATGGTAAAATATATAAAGTATAATTAAAACAATGAAACCAAAATGCTATTAAAATATAAATATCAACTTGAGTTAAAAGTATTACTAAAAATTAAAGTTAAAAAAGATTACTATAGTTTAAATTATCCACAAACACTCCCATTTATGCACAATAATGAATAATATAATTTATTCATGGTTATACACAATTTCATTATTATTTTTTTTAATAAAATAATTTACACAAACCACCCTCGAAAACCGTACAATTATTTGATAATTAGACTGCTGTTTACCAACGAGTGCGAAGATTATCTGATCACCTCAAGCCCATGACACCTACCAACCAACAGATACTTGATTACAAATCCTCTTTTCGAACCCACTTTGTACTATCCTTTATATTATTAATTATAGGATATAATTTTTCTAAAAGATCAACGTGATATGAAACTGAACAATCCCTAGTTGTAATTACTTCATCGTTTTCCATATAAAAAACAAACTCGCTACATGGATGATCAGCATATTCTTTTTCATCATACATTGCTTGCAAATTATCTATATTGGTTTGTTTAAAATACTCATCCAATTCATTTCTAGTAATTGAATCTAAACACCCAACATAATACCCTTTCTCTTCTTTATTAAATGCGATAGAATTGTATAATACTGATCCATCTTTGTTAATATTCAATTCATAAACAGGGTATTCTCCTTCGCAATAAAAAGTATTACACTTCATTTGCTTGAAATCAGTATTGCGATTACTGCACGAAAAAAATATTGTATATAATAATAATGAATAGAAGCATGAAATTTTCAACATACAAATCAATAATCAAAAATGTGTTCTACTTGTATTTTTTCATGATCACAATGTTGCAACAATTTACTTAATGTATGAACAGGCGTTGCCAATGCAACTCTTTTTTTATTCATGTCAGATGATATTGGTTGTGTAAAAACCAACGCAGCATTTTCAAAAATAGAGTTATCATCTGCAGGAAGCAATAATGTCAATAAGATCGCTGAATTATTGCCAGCGATTTCTTTAAAGGTATGCCCTTGCATCGCCAATGTAGTAGCTGCATGTGCAAACTTGTCGTAACGATATAGATATTGCAAGCTATCATTCTCTACAATCACACCTGTGGTAGGAAGTGCTTCTTCATATACCTGCTTTGTTCCAATACCAATTAATTTTCCATATACATATTTCACCAATAGCTCTGATGTGAGAATATATTTCCGCTCAATCTTTCTAAAAAAATTATCATTTATTAAAGATGTAGAAGTCCATAATGTTTTCAATCTCGTTTTAAAATTAAATTCATACCAAGGTCTATCTTTAATAAAATCTACATAATCCTGCGTAAACTGTGCATTGAATTTATCTTCATCTGTTATAGTTATACCTGTATCTGAAATTCTTCCGACAATTGTTTCATACCAGGCCTTAATAGAATATTCTATTGAAGCACTTGTGCCAATTACCCAAATCATAAAATGGTAGCCTGGATTGGGGGCAAAATTATTTTTAATCTGATCATTCACTATTATATAACTCTGCCAAATTTGTGCAGTATGACTCATGAAAGGAAATGTTGTTGATGTGTGATGTTTAAAATAATTCGCTTGTTCTTCAGGACTGAAAACCAAAAACCATTCCGGAAAAGTTAAAAAAGTTTGATCTGCTGGTCTTATATCTGCTTTTGGTGTAACAGCATTTTTATTTATCTTCAACCACTCTAATGGAATAACTAGCCCTTCTCCTGCTGCAACAGTCATTGGCACTCTTTTTTTGAAAAAGAATACACTGCAAGCTAGCACTAACGAACAAAGGGTAAATATATAAAGACGTTTCATTTTTACAGTTTTGTGAATAAGACTAGCGTATTGTCCGACGGATCTTTATCTTGTAAAATTCTGGCACCCGAATCTTTGAATCCATAAGAAGAAAGCATTTTGCTCCATTCATCAATTGATTTAAAAGATTTAAATTCAGAACAATCGGTTTCCCAGCTCACATTAAGTCCTAAATTAAAAACGGTATGTACCAAAGAAACGAATGTTGCCATTTCATTGCTCTTTACATCATGATCTCTCATAATAAACAAGCCACCTTTTCGTAAAATACGATTAAGAGATTTTATATAGCCATCTAATAGATCGTGCGGACAATGATGCAATCCAATATGACAGGTAATCAAATCAATACTTTCATCAGGAATATCGCTTTGGTTTATTGGCTGATAATTATTAAGCGGAATGAATTTTCCAATTTTCCTTATCTGCCCTCTTTCAAACATATCTCCAATAGAATTACTGGGTACAATGTCATTTGTCAAAAAAACAGAACCTGAAAGCGAGATAGATTTTCGCAAATCAGAGATATACCTGCCAGTCGAACCAATTTCCAAATAACCATTGATTTTCTTTTTATTACCAAGCAATTGTAAAACCTGCTTTGACATTTCTTTTTTCTGCTTTTTCAGAGCAGGCAATGCCAATGTAAATTCTGAAAGGAATGGTTTTATCTTAGAGAGATTTTTTTGAATTGCTTTATAAATTTCCTCATCCGTATTTTGCTCTTTAGTGATTGTTGCAATGAGATGATGAAATTTATCTTCAGGATATAAATGAAAAACAACCTGCAAGAAACGATAAAAATCATCGCTCCATTTTACATTCGAAAAAACGGTTTTAAATTCTGAGTTCATATTAGTTTGATTTATAGTAAGTATCCCAAATTACATTTCTAAATTTAAACGTTGGGTCAAGTTGTTTTTTCAATTCAAATAATTTTTCAGCTTTAGGATATGCTTTGTGAAATTGCTCTTTTGTTGCATGAGGCTGATACGGCAAATAATAAGATCCATTCAGGGATACAGAAATGTCAATTAATTCTCTTGTCCAAACAGCAACTTTATTTTTATCCATTTCACTTGTGCCTTGTTTGTACCAAACTACAAAGGCAAAAACCTCGTCCTTCGCCCAGGCCAGTAAAGATCCACTATCTGTTTTTGCGTGCCGAATGGAAACATTTATCACATTTACTTTATAACGAGTAAAAATTTCGGACATTGATGCCGAAAATTCATTAAATTTTTTGACGCTGATAAAATATTCTTGCAAGACATATGTGTTTCTTTTTCTTGATTCGGGTTCCAGTTCTAGCACGTCATAACCGGCTTCATAATTTCGCCAGTGAATTCTCTTAGACGCAAAAACAATCGGATCGATTATGAATTCTCTCCTCCATTTTCCAAAATGGCTTTTACTAAATGTTTCAATAAAATATCTTTCAATCGGATATGCGGCAGCAAGTGGCATTAATCGTGTTTTTACTGTTGGCTTTTCTTTGGTCTTAATCCAACTAACAGCTCTCACATTTTTATAATTGGGAGGATAGATATCTCCATTATGAAAAACTATATCTTTATTTTCACGAATGTTTTCAAAAAAATATTTTTTGTACGCCTCACTTGGCATTTTTTTATGACTGCGCTTTACTGCAACATTTTCTTCTAAATCTAATTCAACCTGCACAATTACAGCAAGAGCATTATAACAACCGATAGTTGCAAAAAATAATTCAGGCCTTTCTTTTTCGGATGTATGCACGAATTCTCCGCTTGCCAAAATAACATCTAACGATTTTACGGATAAAATAACCGAACCCAAGCCTATATATCTTCCGTGACAATTTACACTCAATGCACCACCAACCGTGAAATTAGCATACGTTTGCATAATTTTTACACTCAAATCATATTTGTCAATATATTGTTGAATATCACACCAACGAATTCCTGCCTGAACTTTGATGGTTTTGTTTTCAGATGAGAATTCAATCACATTGTTTAAGTGCCTCATATCAATATGAATACTCCCTTCACTTGCCGTTTGTCCGCCCATACTAAATCTGCCGCCTCCAATACAAATGGAACGATCAGACATCTTAATTATACTCTGAAGTTCTTCTACAGTCTTAGGATTTTCAACTCTTGCAACAAGAACAGGATTGATTTGCGTGACATCGTTTACAATTTTTTCTTTAATGTCGGGATTTTTAAAATAATCTGGTGCTGTATCAGGCACAGCACCAAAACGGTTTGCCTGAATACTTCCTCTTTTGAAACCAAGAAGATAGATTAAAACTGCTGGACCAAGAATAGGAATCAACGCTAAAAAAAGCCAACCTCCTGATTTATTTGTGTCATGTAACCGCTTGACTGCTGTTGCAAATAAGGCAAAAAATAACAGTGGATATATTGTCCACGTGGCAGTATAAGAAATAATAAACTCGATCAAATTAAATAATACATAAAAGGTCGCCCAAATAAATATTGAAGCTGCCCAATATGTTAGGCGATTTATTCGCCCCCTTGTTGTAAAAAGTAAATAACTTACAGGAAGTTTGTCTTTAAAAATCATTCGGTCAAAAATTAGTTGACAATTATGGTTATACACAATTTCATTATTATTTTTTTTAATAAAATAATTTACACAAACCACCCTCGAAAACCGTACAATTATTTGATAATTAGACTGCTGTCAAGCCTTTCTAGTGGTTAATCTTCGCAATAAATCATAATGCCGGGACAGGCCGATTTTTCCGGGCGTACAACATGGAAGGATAAATAGAAAATCATAACCGATGAATTTGTTTATCGTTTTTTTAATAAAACCAACCAACATTGAGAATGATTTCGGAGTAAAACAGGTGATCGCCAAAAACAGTAAAAACTTTTCCGAAACAAATCACAACTCCTGGTTAGGCCATTTTTTTCATGCGGTACGATTGGTGGTTAATTAGAGAACCTGTACACGTATTCATTCTCATAAAAACTGAGCAGTAAGGAACTACAACGTTAGAAAATGAAGTCAATATTTTTTACTAAGTTTATCATTTCAATCAATATAAATGAATAGACAAGAAACAGAGACCTCTGCCAGATATAATGAATTGGATGCCCTCCGCGGCATAGCGGCACTCATCGTAATTTTTTTTCATTTCGTACTGTATGCAGATCTGTATGGATCTATATTTATATTAGGCACTACAGGTGTCGACCTCTTTTTTATGATCAGTGGTTTTGTTATGTTGCTAAGCATACAAAAAATAACTGCTGCCAAACAATTCGTTGTAAGTCGTTTCAGCAGGCTCTATCCAACCTATTGGACGGCTGTTACCTTTACATTCATCCTCATTGTTCTTGAATGCATTTTTAGGCTTAATAAAAATCCCTACGATATAATAAAGTATCTGAGCAACATGACTATGTTTCAATATTATCTTTCTATACCGGATCTTGACGGCCCTTACTGGACAATGATCATTGAAATGCTTTTCTATGTACTAATAATTCTTCTCTATCAGTTTAAAGCACTCAAATACCTGATCCCGGGAGGTATTCTATGCTCCATCGCCACAACCATTCTTTGTAATTATTTCTATGATAGTACACTTGTAAAAGAACTCGTCTATTGGTTTCCGCTGGTGCTGTACTTGCCTTTATTTTTAACAGGTACACTTTTTTATCAGCTATATACACAGCGCACACAAATTACTTACCGTTATACCTGCATTCTCTTATGTATGCTGATTCAGCTATCGCTGTTTAAATTTGCCGGTCGTTCAAACTATTACATATCCATCAATCAATACAGCATCATGCTGGCAATCTATTATGCATTGTTTGCACTATTCATACATGGCAAGCTGCAGTTTATTGTAAACAGTATAACTTTATTTTTAGGAAAAATATCGTACGCCTTATATTTAATTCATCAGCATATCTCGATGGTTATTCTTCTTCCGTTACTGACACAAACGTATCAACTGAATTTCTGGGTTGCGTGCATATTGATTGATCTTCCTATTGTAATAGGTATAGCAGCACTCATCACATACCGGATTGAAATTCCTTTCAGAAAAAAGATTAAAGCCTGGTTAAGTTAAATCACAAGAAGAAAAATCCCTTGCTGATAAAAAATATCAGGCTGAAAGTGTGATACATATTAACTTGGACAGTGCCAGAAGAGTCAATCACACACAATTTTGTAAATACTAACCAAAGTACTAAATTGGATCGTTAACGATTCGGCGAAACTTGATGCTGAATGAAGCATGTCTGCTTCGATTTTCTGACTTGCACATTAGCTAAAAAATTGAAGGTATTAAATAACAATATGGGAAATTACGAGATAAAGAATATAGATATCAGAGACGAATATTCCCGGATTGAAATAACTCAATTGATTAATGAAGCTTTTAATGCAAACATAGAAAAAGAAAAAATCTTTTTAAATACCAACACCCGAAATCAAAAAACGGTTTACCTAGGAGCCTACCTAAATAATGAATTGGCGGCATTAAATATCTTTATTGCTCACGAACTGCTATATAACAACAAAGCTGTTTTGGCTTACCAAAGTTGCTGGGGAGCAACAGGAAAAAAACACCGAAAGAAGGGTTTGTTCTCTATGCTGACAAACCATGCAAAACAACACCTGGACGGCGCTTTTATATTCGGTTTTCCCAACAACAATTCTGGTCCTATTTTAAACAACTTAGGCTTCAGGACAATTGATCTATGTAAATTAAATATTCCGGTAAAGTTTTTCCCTGGCTTATTCTTAAAGTACCACCTCAGACAAGTTAAGCCAACATACCAGCTACCTTTAAAAGACTGCTTTATACCAATCGAACCGGAATTAATTGAATTGAAAACGAATGAATACGGAGATGAAGTTAAAGTATACGGAAGCTATAATAACATGATTTGGGGGAAAGTTATAAAACGCAGATCCGTAATGGGTGAATTGACTTTTTTTCGCATAGGTGGAATTCAAGTAAATAAACCTCATTTATTGTATCTGGTATTTAACGAGATTATACAAAGAGAAAAACCCGACTTCATTCAACTCATATCCAGCAATAACAATAGTTTACTGGAGCTTTTTAAAGGTGTGGAAGCAGCGCCCAAAACTGAACCCTTAATTATTTATGACTTAAACATACATACTACCAATAGTCATTTCAACTTCATAGCAGGGATAAAAGATGTTTTTTAAAATGAAAAATATAGCAAAAAGCATGTTGTACACGTTCTCTCCAAAAGGACAGTTGAAATCGTACAACATAAAACTTGGTTATATCTTTCACACAGAAAGATTGTATGACGACCAAATTTTTAATCAATTAATACTCTTTTGTAAGAAGTATAAAACACTTACAGGCGTTGAACCGATTTGTGCGGTAATTCCGCCAAGCAATCTGCTATTAAAAGAAGACATGAGAAAGAATAATTTCTCTGAAAGCGATTATACTTCCCGAATCATGGAACTATCTCATTACAGTACTATTGGCTACCATGGTCACTTTTATCTGGATAACAATCCTGTTTATTATAACGCCATACACTGCAACAATTACAATGCTGAAAATTTAAGAACGCAGTTTGAAAATGATATACAGTGGTTTGAAAAAAATCAGATTGCGCACAACAATATATATACCGGTGGCTGGTGGTTTTTCAATGAAAGTTTATTACAATTATTATTGAGGCATGGATTTCAGTTTGATTTTTCTTTTTCAAGAGCTCCTTTTTTCTACAATCAGTTTAGCAATGAAATCATGAACAAAAACAACATCCCTACAGGCGAAGTTTTTGAAATAAGTATTGATGGGGAAAAGAAATTAACCTGTATGCAGAATTTCATTGGCATGCATACAACAAATTTCCCGGAAGATTTTGACAGGAATATGAAAAAGCTAAACCTTAAAATGAAAGAAGTAGTAGGAGTTGTAAATGCTCATGACTATGATTTGGATTTTAAAAATACGTTAACATGTATTGAATATCAGATTAATGTTAACCATATACAGTTTCTTTCTTTTAATGATCTGATTGCAAACAAACCGGTTAAAAGTATTATACTGCATACAACCATTTAAAAGCTAGCAAGACTTTTTCAAAACAAATCACAACCACCGGCCAGACCATTTTTTTATGCAGCCCGACAGGTGATTCATACATCCCCAAAAGTACAACAGTGAAATCTTTTTGAGAATGAGTCACCACACTGCACTAGGCGTCCGCCGCTGCGAAGACTTAAAAAGCACAACCACGGAAAGACACGTGATTACCAACCAGTGCGAAACGTGACAAAATCCTTTAATTCCTTAATCGATTGACTGAGCAAATCATATTATTAATCAAAGACATCACAAGAATCATCGTTCAGACACCCTAACATCATACAACACTGGGCTGTTGGCCAGAAAAGGCACAACAGCGAGTTGATTCGGGGTTGGGTAAGAAATGGTGACCGCCAACAACAGTAAAATCCAATAAATCCTAATGCAGACATATGGCACAACAACAAGTTGATTCGTGGTTGGGTGAGAAATGATGACCGCCAACAATAGTGAAAAAAGCGGTCTGACCGATGGTTAAATAGAAATAATAACCTGTTTCAGCGTTTGTGT
>JGI24721J44947_10002642_pt1 | contig 25597 bp, 27 predicted proteins | sample YelNatPaOPGAMG01_FD_44947 | JGI IMG/M metagenome (IMG submission 44947) | reverse complement strand
CCAGATCACCTCGTCCGGGATGAATTGTCCCTGAGGGGGTACGATGTACCTTGCTATCCCTTAAGAGGGGCATGGCGACATCGATGATCTGGTCGGGTTTCTTTTGGGAAGCGGCCGATAGGACTTGGGGCCATAGGCCTTGCCGGGCTTTCGGCCTTGGTCTGGGGGTTGGCTCTGGCGGGCGCTTTCGAAAAGCGGCGTGACTTTTTACCACCCGCTAGGCCTATTCGGACGACTGGGCAAACTCGAGGACTTGGACAAAATGGCCAGTCAGGTGTGGATCTGCCTATTTTCTACCTTCAACCTCTGATTCCCTTGCCGAAGTGGTTGGTTCTCATGAAGCAGTTCTTAGTAAGTTGGCTGAACCGATAAAAATGAGCCCTTCGCGAAAAATCGTTTGCGTTGTTGGGGGAGGTAGATATGATCGTAAAGACAGGCCCAGGCGCGTGGACTGGTCAATCCGGTAAACAAATACGAACAGAGTACACTTACAGAAAAGGATGCGATTTGTGCCGCTTGTCACTCTCATCATTGTACTGGTCGTATTCGGTGCTGCGCTGTGGGCCATCAACAGTTACATCCCGATGGCCAAAAGTGTTAAAACCATCCTCAATGTTGTTGTGGTGGTTATCCTCTGCGTGTGGCTGCTTCAGGTGTTTGGCGTCATAGGCAGCATCAACAGCATTCGAGTGAGGTAACTCGGACGGCGTTTCGAACGACTAAACTGATTCACGAGGATAAACTGTCAAATGGAGGTATAACATGAAACTGAGACTCATTCACAAGTTCGTCCTGGCCGTTGTCCTGTCTACACTCGCGGCCTGCCTGAGCGGATGCCATGGGGTTAATTGGTAGAGTGTATGTCTAATGGAAAACCCAGGAACCGTCCGACAGGTCGAAAGACCATTGAGGTTTGGTGGACAAATCACCTTCCATTTGTCTTTACGGCGAACAGGTTGATTGGGAGCTGAGAAGCGCTCTGTTCGTAGGGTTAACCGAGGTGGCGGTTGGGTTTCGAAAGACATTCACAGATGCGACTGGCCGAGTGGGGGAGAGGGTTTGGGCACAGTGGGATGATGTGCGCCATGCGGCCGCCGTGATTGGGACGGTGCTCTACGTCTGTGTTCAACCGCGGTACTGGGTGCGCACCGCGCGAAGAGCGTTCGTGCGGCAGGTAATGGCTATCGGCGTTGAGCCGATCGGCCTTGTCTGCGGGGCGGCCGTCTTCGTCGGAATCACCGTGGTTGTGCAACTGGCGTTCTGGGTCGCAGAGGCAGGACAATCTCAAATGCTCGGGCCGCTGCTGGTAGCCATCGTGGCCCGCGAACTCGGCCCGGTGCTGATCAGCCTTGTTGTGATCGTTCGCAGCGGCAGCACGATGGCGACCGAACTGGGAATCATGAAGATCGGCGGGGAGGTTGTCGAGCTCGAGGCGCAGGGAAACTCCCCCTTCATCTATCTCGTCATGCCGCGAGTGCTGGGTATGGCCTTGTCCACGTTTTGCCTGACGATCGTCTTCATTCTGGTCGCTTTGGCGAGCGGATACTTGTTCGGAGCGACGGTAGGGAAAGGCAGCCGTGATCTGCTGCTGCTTGCGGACAGAGTATCGATCGCAGTGCGTCTCAAAGACGTGCTCGCCGTCCTCACCAAGAGTATCCTGCCTGGTCTGTATGCCAGTGCATCCTGTTGCATCGGGGGGCTGGGCGTCGACGGGTTGCTGACCGAGGTTCCGCAGGCTACGCAACGTGCGCTCGTGCGCTCCGTTGCCGGATTGTTCGTGATCTCCATGGTGGTATCGCTCTTGACGTACATCGGATGATGCAACAGCGCTTCAAACTTCGGCACGTGAACGAGATCACCGGCACGTTCGTCATCCTCGTCGCGGTGGTCCTGGTCGCCGCCATTGTATGGACGGCTCGCAGCCAGGGCTGGTTCAGAGGCACCGTCATGGTGCGGATCGTTCTGCCCGAGGCGGGCGCAGCGGGTATCCAGCAGGGCTCAGAGGTGTACTTCCTGGGCACGCTCGTGGGAACGGTCTTTGATGTCGTCGTCGATGCGGCCGGTCGCATGGAAGCCCGGACGAGCATCCGCAGCGACTTCTTCCGATTCGTGCGCGAGGATTCGTCTGCGGTCGTCAAGAAGAAGTTCGGCGTGGCGGGCGATGCGTACTTCGAGATTACTCGCGGTCAGGGCCAGCCGTTGCTCAAGAAGGATGCCTCCATCGTCTGTAGGGAGTTGCCGGGCACGATGGAAACCGCGATCGAAGAGGTCCGCAGTGCGGTCTTGCCTGTTTTGCAGAAACTGAGCGTGGGAGTGGACACGTGGACCACGCTCGGCGAAAAACTGAGCGCCGGCGCGGACGCGTGGACGAAGTTGGGCACGAATCTGGGCGATTCCCGGCAGCACCTGGATCAACTCGTCGGGCGCCTCGATGGTCTTGTCGCCGGCATCGAACAGGGCCAAGGTACAGCCGGCAAGCTCCTGACCGATCCCGCCGTAGCGGACGATTTGAAGACTNTCCTCGACAAAGGCAACGTGTCCATGGATCAACTCCAGGGCATTCTGAAAGACGTGCAGGTCGCNGGCACCCATCTGTCTGAGGTTAGTGGGGCCCTCGCCATAGAGGCTAGGGATCTCCCTGGGTTGGTCTTTCAGACGCAGCAGACGTTGCACGAGATGGAGAGGCTGATCGAAGGAATCCAAAGGCATTGGCTGATCCGCGGCTACATCGAGCAGCGTCAGCCGAACACACGCATTCCACCGAGCGAGGTCGTGCCATGAGGAGGTTTGTCATTGTGCTGGCTCTTCTGACGGGCGTTGGCTGCGCTGCCTCGCCGACTTCGACCCTGACACCTAAAGACAAGGAACTCTCGCGGACCGGCAGCCTCGCCCGCGCCGCATTCGAAGAAGGTGCGACCGCCAAAGCCCTTGATCTCTACGGGAAGGCACTGAACCGGGCTTACGCCATGGACGACGCCACAGAGATCGGCAACGCCGCCTACAACCTCGCCCTGTGCCACATCATCCTGGGACGACTGGATCATGCTAGTGCCCTGCTGGCCGAGGCCAAGGCAGCGTTCAAACGGAGCGGAGGTAATCCCGCCGACGTGCTGTTGCTGGAGGCGACGGTCGCTCAACGGCAAGGCAGACTGGAGCAGGCGCTGTCGCTGGCCGACCAGGTGGTGTCGGCATCACCGGATGAAAGCCATCGCTTTCAGGTCGCATTGCTGAAGGGGATGATTGCCTGCGGGCAGGACGACCCGGCGCTCGCCAGAATCGCGCTGGCAGAGGCGGACAAGCATCTCATCGCCAATGCCCCACTGCTCGCCGCCCGGGAGCGTCTCGCCGGAAACATCTTTTTGCTGGAAAGGAATCCAGCCGAGGCCGGGGCGGCGTTTGACCGTGCGGCAGCCTTGTTTCGAGAGGCAAAACACTATCGCGACATGGCGATCACCTTGCGGCGAGCAGGGGAAGCGTATAAGGACGCAGGTGACACGCAACGCGCAGCAGACCGGCTGTCTCGCGCCAAGAGCAGCCTGGCCGCCCAAGGGGAGAAAGCGGAATGAACTTAGAGCGAGCCCTCCGTCCTCTTCGTGGACGGAAACGCGGCCAGCCGGCAAGTGCTGAACCATAGTCTTATGCGGCAGGGCCGCGGTGTCACGGCCTTTCGAGCTCTCCCGGCGACCGGGTCCCTTGCGGGGGTCGCGTCCAATGATTCCAGGTAGGGTTTCACCCTGTAGCGAAGGGCCGGTCTGGGGCATATTATGGTTAATATACTTAGTCAATTCAGCAACCTGGACAATGAAGTATAGTGGAAGTACCTGAGAAGGAGAAATCTCGGATGAATATCCCGCTGATCTACCCTGAGTTCCAGGATACGTTTTGGAGCTTCAAGTACGCACTGGAGTTCACGGGTAAGCGCGGCGATGCCCCCCCTGGGACTCCTGACCATCGCGGCCATGCTGCCNCAGGAATGGTCCAAACGCCTCGTTGACACCAATGTACCGAAGCTTTCGAAGAAGGACTTGGCCCGAGCCGACTGCGCCTTCATCATCGCCATGGTCTTCCAGCGGGAATCCACGCGNCAGGTCATTAACTGGTGCAGGGAGGCAGGCCGGCAGTCCGCTTTTCCATACCGAACACGAGCAGTTTGNGGCCGTGGACCATTTCATATCAAATGAGGCCGAATTGACGCTTCCGGCATTTCTCAAGGACCTGGCACAAGGGAAGGCGAAGNGGATGTATGAGTCCGCCCAATACGCTGATGTGCGGCAAACACCACAGCCCCTCTGGGAATTGCTTGATCCAGGCGATACTCCAGTATGAGCATCCAGTGCTCTCGCGGCTGCCCGTTCAACTGCGATTTCTGCAACGTCATCGCCCCGCTCGGTTACCGCGTGCGGACTAAGACCTCGCAACAGATCATCGCCGAATTGGATGGCCTCTACGCCAGCGGCTGGCGCGATGATGTCTTCTTCGTGGNCGACAACTTCATCAGCAACAAGCCGTTCCTGAAAGACGAACTCCTGCCCGTCCTCATCGANTGGNGAAAGGGCAAGAAGGGACTGGTATTCTTCACCTAGGTGTCCATCGATTTGGCGGACGACGGACCCTTGATGGAACAGATGGTCGAGGCCGGATTCAACAGGGTCTTCATCGGCATCGAGACCCCGGACGAGGATTGCCTGGCCGAGTGTGGCAAGGCCCAAAATAGGAATCGCAGCCCCGTGGAAGACGTCAAACGCGTCCAACGAGCCGGGCTGCAGGTGCTGGGCGGGTTTATCGTCGGTTTTGACCACGATGGGCTCGACATCTTCCAAAGGCAGATTGGGTTCATTCAGAAGAGCAGCATTGTGACCGCGATAATGGTTCTGCTCCAGGCCCCTCCCGAGCTGCGGCCTTTCGAGCGTATGAAGAAGTAAGGCCGTCTCCGGGGGGAATCCTCGGGCGACAACCTGGATGGCACGACGAACATTATCCCGGCGATGAGCCTTGAATCCCTGCGGGAAGGCTACAAGGCCATGCTGCGACAAATTTACTCCCCGCGGCACTACTACCAGCGGATCAGGACTTTGTCTGCGAATACAAGCCGCCTAAGGCACGGGGGAGGGTACGGCTCTCCTATAGTGTCGCGATCGTGCGGTCCTTCTATCGGCTCGGAGTTGTGGACCCAGGGCGGTTGCATTATTGGCAGCTTTTGGTCTGGACCCAATGTCGGCCTCCCCGGCTCTTGAACGAGGCCGTCATCTTGGCCATCTATGGCTACCATTTTCGGAAGGTCTGCAAACGGCACGTGACGTAGCGCCGAACAAGGGAGAAATCTATGAGTACAAAAGTGGGTCTATGGATTGACCACAGGAAGGCCGCGATTGTGGCTGTCACGAACAAAGGGCAAGAGACAGTAATGGTCATCTTGTAAGTGGAGAAACACCTCAGCTGCTCCGGCGATTCGCCTCTCAAAGGGCCCTATGAGCCACGGCAGTTGGCGGCAGATGACAGCCGCCCGAGAACGCTTACGGGACATCTCAACCTCTAGCACGATGCGGTCAGTGACTGTATCCGGGGCGCGGAGTCCATACTTGTTTTCGGCCCGGGTGAGGCAAAGGGCAGACAGGTAAGGCGGCTCAAGAGAACACGCCTCGGCAGCCGCATCGTCGGTCTGGAGACCGTCAAGAGGATGACGGATTCCCAGATTGCGGCAAAGTTCGACGATACAGTCGAGATAATGGCGATCAGCCCATGAGGATCGAAACGGCGAACATGTAGGACTTTGCATTGGCCCTGCTGATCAAACTGCAAGGCCCCCAGCGAACGGGACTGGGGATTGCATCTAACCTAAGTTACGCAGTTCGTGGAATGAAGGGGGCTTTTTATATCCCAAGGGGCGATTTGGGGCAGAAGTCTTCACTACATTTGAACCAGTTCGTCGATCCGCCGAAGCCGCTGAGGTAAGGTCAGGCCCAAGCGATTGAAAGGACCTTTTTGGGCTTCTTCCGCAGCCGTCATACCCCGCAGCCGGATCCTTTTGTCAACCTCGCCGGAGGGACTCTGCGTCGGTAGAACCAAATCGCCACTCTTGATCGGTCCCAGCTCCAACAGCGCCGTTCAGGGGGCATCGCGCAAGTGTGCCCGACGCATCCACTGGGCCAGGGTCTTCTAGACTACATACTCTCCAACAAGCACACCAGGATGTGGCCCTTGACCAGATCCGGCTTGTGGTGCCAGATCGGTCTGATCACCAGTTCATCCTTGGCGATCCAAAAGGCCCACTCCGCCACCGTCAGTTGAATGTACCGCGTCCACAAGGTCTGGGGTTAACATCGGTGAGGTAACTTCGTAGCAGGTAGCAGCCTTCTGATAAGGCGGCCCACTCATTCCATGCCCGGTCGCGGCTGTAGTGCACGGCCAGCTTGACCTTGCTCTTGGGTGGATCGATGGCCGTGATCTTTTCGAAGGGCCAGAGGCTAAGCCAGTGTTGCTGCTGGATCGGACCCAGTCGTCGCTGCGCCAGGCCCAGGTCTTTCAGACCCTCACTCTTAGCAGACTCCTGCATTTTCTGTAGGTGGGCCTGCATCCGTTCCATGAACCGCTGGTGTATCGCCAGCTCCTTCTGTTGACGATCCCGACTGCAAGGCCAGGACAAAGACCGCCTGCCCACCAGGACCCTCCACCAACTTGACCTCTACTCCTTCCTGGACCTCGTGCTAGTCCTTGGCCGTCAGGTACTGCTCAAACTGACCAGCATGGACTCGGGGGTGCCTACGATGTACGAGCCGCTGCCGCTGCGAAGGAAGGCCAAGTTCTCCTCACTGACCATCCCACGATCCATCAGCCCGATACGTTGGGCCTGGCCATACTTCGACTCCATCACCTGGACGATCTGCTCGACCGTCTTGGAGTCATGGGTGTTGTGGTCGAAAACCTCATAGCCAAGAAGCCTCCCGTCATCGGTGATCATCAGACCGATGCAGACCGGTAGACAGTCCGGACACCTGTCCCGGGAGTAACGACGCTGTGCCATCGGGTTGGCCAGGCACTCACTCTCAAAAAAGTAGGTGCTGGTTAGATCGTAGAGCAGCAGATCGTATGTCAGATCGAATAGATCCCCCAACCTTTTTGGGAGGTGGCTCTCGATGGCCTCATTGTGCTGCAACAGCCGATCGAGAACTGTGTAGAGACGGTCGGTATGGATCTTGTCTGGTAGGACCCCCAGCAGATCCTCAGGGGCCGTGCGGGCATACCAGTGATCCTCGATATGCAGTTCACTGGATGGCTCGCAGGATCGGGCGATCGTCAGGACCGTGGCCACTATGGACCAAGGAACCTCTTCGCGACCTTGTACCGTCTTCTCGGCCGGGAGCCTGTCCAGCCCCAGCAGTCACCACAGGCCCAAAGCCAACCACACATCTCCGAAGATTCGCAGCCGTGCCAAGCGAAGGCCCTTGACGTTCACCAGCACTGGTTCTTCGTCGGTGGGATCATCGTATTGCGGCCGATCGAAGAGCGAAGCCTCCCGATCGCCTTCTTGTCCGGGTGTCGACCCAACTGGGCCCAGCCGCTCTGCTGGGATCTCTTCAACTAGGCCACCACCCTCTGACGAGAGCCACAGCCTTTGTGGGAGGACTCGACCGCAGCCAACAGGTGTGCTGCTTGCCATTCTTGCTGCGGCTGCATCGTTGTAGTAACATTTGTGATCCCTTACTGTCACGAACTCAACAGCCATAAGCTTCTCAGGTCTGTCCTTTGAGGCAAGCGGGTAGGTCTTCACTACATCGGGTTCTTGGATTATCCGTCCCCCTCTCGCCAAGGCGGTTTTCTTCTCGAAAAATGTCAGAAAATCGTCTTAACTGCGTAACTTGGGCTAGATTGCCTAGCCGCGATTCCCTCGTACCCGATTAAATTGTCTCTGAGGGGGTACGATGTACCTTACGATTCCTGAGACCAAAAGAACCTATAGGTCTCTTGTGGCCAGCAATATCCCGCGGAATGTCCGTCGAGCAGGGTCGAGAAGGGCCTTGTTCGGGCACAGACCCTCGGGCAGGTATTGGCCCTCCTTGCAATCCTGTGGCCCATCTACCTTGACGAGCCTACTGCCATCGTCGCTGAGGACGATGGCCTTGTCAGGACCTAGTGGGATGATGGATTCCGCCGTCCAATCCGCCAGGACCGATTGCAGGTCCATGACCTTTCTTGGCCGATCGGAGGCCCGACCAGACCATCGGTAGAGCACAGATCCCTTTGTCTCGTCTGCTGGGCCTGCGACGATGTAATATAGATCTGCCTGTTGTACATAACACAGATCCCTGATGCCCATCCCTGCCAGGTCCAAGAGTATGGGCCTATCGAAGACTGGGTCTTCGCCTTGCAACAAGATAGGCTCGGGGTTGAGTATGGGTATGACCAAGGCCTTGCCCTTGGGTATAGGGTTGCGAAACCCGACATACATGCGACCATCTGGACAGCCACATATCCCCTCTATATTGATCCCCTCGTCCTTGGGTGCAAGCCTCTTGCGGTCCGACTCCCTCAGTGCCTGATCCATCAGGTCGGCACCTGCTGCCTGCTGCAGCCCGAGGCCTGAGAACTCCTTGGCTGCCAGTATCCTGGTCAAGAGCCTTGTATATGGCCTGCCTACAGGCCTGAGCCTGACCTGGCCGCCATCGCCCTCTATATCCGTGGCAAAGAACCTGTATCTACTGGGCCTGAGCTTGCCATCCTTGTTCCTGCCGTGCGAACTGATCCAATAGACCCTATTGCCGACCCTGGCCGCGCCTTCTATGTCGACCTCTGGGAACTTTGGATCTACCATCAGAAAACTAGATAAATCGAGGCTAGCTACAGGCGGACCGCCATCGAGCTTGTAAAGCCGTATGACGTTATCCTCATCCTCCGCGACAGCGATCAGGCCATCTGCTAAGAGCGCAGCTGCAGATGCATCTGCGCAGCCACTGAATGTGATGATGTGTCTATCGGCCTGAATAGATAGGACCAAGGCAACTAGTGCATAAGGGCACAGATCTGCCATAATGATAGGATAGCCCTTTATCCAGTGCAGTGCAAGCGTTTTATGGTCTGCGTAGGTATAGATGTGGGATTGGGGTCAGTGCATGCGGTGGCCCTGGATCAGGCCCTCCAGGTCCTGGCTGCTGCAGAGCTGGGGTTGTCAGGAATAGGCCCCTTCTGCAGGCAGCAGAGGCCTGATGTAGTAGCGGTGGATGCACCACAGGCATGGCCGCCTCCTGGTACCAGGCGTCTGGCGGAGGTGGAGCTGGTGAGGATGGGGATCAGGTTGTTCATGACACCATCGGATCCATCGATGCGGGCGCGTCCGTTCTATGCCTGGATGCACACAGGGATGGAGGTATTCAGGGTATTGGAACGGATAGGTTACAGGCCTTTTNGCGACCGCATGTGTCTACCCTTATCCATGGAGGTATTGCCGCATGCNACTNCCAGGATCCTGGCTGGAGAAAGGCCTGGCAATATCACCAAGTCCAGATGGCGACGGATGGTCTTGGAAAGGGAAGGGGTAGAGACNGATAAGCTCTCGAACCGCCACCTGGTNGACGCGTGCCTGGCTGCATTGACAGGTATCTATGCCATTGCTGGCAGGTATAGGGCCCTTGGCGACCAGCGGACAGGCCTCATCGTTATACCTTCATAGGCCGCCTGCCTCTTGATAGATGCCAGCCAGCTCCAGCAACAGGGCCTCGAGTCGGTCCAGGTATTGATCATAGGGCATCTGGTCCCTGGAGTCGCGCAGTCTTATGACATCTAGCTCGAGTTGATCCCTCCTTTGCCGCAATTCCGCAGGCATGGCCCGTTCCTGTTGGCTACAGACCAGGTGCACCTGGTGGGCCCTATAGCCATCCAATGCCGTGCCACCTTGGGCCTTCTTGACGGGCCTGAGGCCAGAGAACCAATCCGCAGGTGTGCCAAGCCTATCGCCGTTGTCGTCCAGCAGTGCATGTTCGGTCGCGAGCCTACCTGCTGCAGCATAGAAATCGCTGGTCCGCCTGGATGCGATCAGGAAGGCCTCTAGGATGGATGTCTGACCATCCTTGTCCAGGTCTGCATTTGGGTCTGCTATGGCGTCCGCAAGATAGTAGCCAAACCTGGTGGCACTGGATTCGAAGCCACTGCGGGTTGCAGTGATGACGATGCGGCCTGGACCTGAGATCGTAGGTATGAACGGTCCACTGCACGAGGCGGTGTTTATCAGCACCACAGGCCTCTTGAACGGGCCGAGCATCCTGGCCAGGTCTTCTGCGACCAGGTCAGGACCCTTCAGGTTGAATCTTGCTGACCTACCGTCGTATGTGCCGTGGCCGATCAGGACCAGCCAGATCGGGTCCGTGGACTCGAGGGCTTGCTGGCCGAGGACCTGCTGTAGCTGCCCGAGATCGTTTGCATCCCGATCGGTCCCAAGGCCGATCAATACGGACCTGGCTTGTCCCTTTTCTGCAGCCTCATGCCAAAGCTGGGCAGAGCGTGCGAACTGCTGGGCATATGCTCGATCGCCTGGCGCGCCAACGACTATGATCGTCACAGGCTGGCTGGTGGCTGCAATCTGGACCAGGATGGCTAGCCCTATCAGCGCGATCATGGCAGGCCCCTCGTCCTCCTTATGGTCCATTCTGTCAATAGCCCTATCAGACAGGCCANTAGCAGCAATGGCAAGATCCATGGCAGGTCCCAGATNGGCGATAACACCGTTACGGTCTTGCTGGAGGCCTTGCCTGCAAGGTCCTGCAACTGGCCGAGCTCTTTGGGCCTGAGGACCTTACCAGAGGTCCTGGATGCGATGGCCTGCAGTAGGGGGGTATTGACCTGGATCTTCCCGAACTCCTTTGCCTCCAGATTGCTCGCCCAGCCGGTCTGGGCTCGGCCGATCGTCGTGCCGTCTGGACCTACGGCATGGGCTGTGGCGATATACGGACCACTCGACCTGGGCAGGAATGTCGCCTCGAATAGGCCTGGCTGTTGCGAGACTTGGCTGGCCGGCAACGTTAGATGGCGTCCGTTCGGGTCCTGGATATCGATCGTGACGTTTGCGCTCTGGACGGTCTGGAATTCGGCGTCCAGGATCCGGGCCTGCAACCTGATGCCGGCTGACCCGGCCTTGTGGTCAGCAATTGCCGTAAGCTGGACCTGGTCTTGCGATTGTGCGACCAAGAATCTTATGATCTGCCTCCAAAAGGTCTCCATATCAGACCTTGATTGCGGATCCTGCATGCCCCATCGCCATATATCACCTACAGTGAGCACTATAGACCTGCCATTGCCAAACCTACCTGTGATCAGGACAGGCCATTGCCGGCCATCACGGCCTGTCCCTGTCAGGAGGACCAGTGATCCTGGCCTCGTGCGAGTAAGTGGATTGAGCACCTGGAATCGTGGCATATCTGCAAACACTTGCCTTTGCGACTGCTCGGTGGTGCGTAGCCTCAGCCATGGCTGCAACAAGCCCTGTGCAGTGAGCTCCAAACTGAATGGACCTTCAGGATAACGTTCCAGAGGCTCCAGGCCAACCGGCAGGACCTGGTCTATAGGCGTTCCTGCGTAGGCACCGTCCGAGAGGCTATCCTTGCCACCTAGCATGAGCAGGCCGCCGCCACGTACAGACACGAAGCGCCTGATCAGTTCCATCTGGTGGTTGCTGAGGAATGCTGCCTCCAAGTCATCAAGGATCAGGCCGTGGTAACTGAAAAGTTCCTTTGCAGTCTTGGGGAAGCCCTCCAATAGTTCGTTTGGCTCAGCGATGTTCAGCCTCACCAGCACAGGTCTGTCGTACGGTTCGAAGGGCCTTGGCTGATTCGGTTCGAAGCCCCTGTACAATGGGTTTGTCTGTTGCCCCGGCCTGCCACGGAACTCGTATTTGGGCTCGCGCCTGGCCAGTCGGATCAGGGCAGTGAGTCTTATCTGTGGGTCCTGCGCGGCCGCCCGCTGGAGGAATTTGTATTCCCAGTTGGGCCTTCCAGAGACATACAGGACACGATATGGGTTCGCTCTGCGTTCTATGACCAGATATGCATGGTTGTTGTCAGTGGTGGCCTCGGACAGGGCAGATTCATGGGGGGAGGATGTGGCCTGGAGTCTATAGAATACTACACCCGTATCAGTGGGCCTGAGCCTGAACTCGAACGATCTGGATTGCTCGTCCGATCCGACCTGCCAGGATTGCGAGGCCACCTGGGTTCCATGCGGGTCGTAGATCGACAATGAGAAGGACCTGCCTGCAAGGCCGCTTGCATGGACGTTGACCTTTACCGTGACAGGGGCATCCTCGAACGCGGTCTGATCAACCGACACATCGGTGATGGCAATGTCCTGGATGTGCTGCTGGCCGCCAATCAAGACCGGATAGATCGGGGCCAGAGCTGTGCAGTCCAGGTCGACATCTGCATCCGTGGCTATCCCATCCGTGACGAGTACGACCCCGGCCAGCGGCCTTCCTGCATATTGGCGTCGGATCGTGTCTAGGCAGGCCTTGAGGTTCGATGCCGGTACATCGAAGCTCAACTCAGACAGGTCCGTAAACGGTCTGCACCTGGTGTCAAAGAGGTACTGCCGGACCGCAAAGCCCTTCTGAAGCATCCTCAACCAATCGCCCTTCAGTAGGTCCTTGGCGAGCTGACCCCTGGTCTGGCCTGTGGCATGGTCGTGGATAGACATGCTGAGGCTGTTGTCCACCACGATGGCCATCAGGTTCTCGCCGGCGGCCGGCTGGGTGCTGATCCAGACAGGCCTTGCAAGGACCAGGCCGAGGGCTAGGATTGCCACTAGCCTTGCCAAGAATGCCAAGATCGCTATGGGCCCTGCACGTCTTGCCCTTATGGCAGACCATATTGCCCCTGTCAGCCCGGCCAGGACGAGGCATATCGCCACCTGCGTCCAGGTATCGATCCTTATGGCTAGATGTCCGAGCTGGATCATTCGTTGCTATCGCCCAAGGTCTCGAAATACCTTCTGACCAGTTCGGCATACCTGTCTGGCACAGGATCGCGGTCTATAGGCCCTAGCTCCTGGCCAGGCTGCAGCCTTGAAAGCTCGTAACCGACCTGTCTCCTGAGCTCGGTCAATGGCCCTTTGATCAGGCCTGCCAAGAAATCCCATTGGGGTGGCTTGCCGTGTCTTGTCTGATCCCTGCCTGCTGCAATGAGGGTCTCTATAATGGCCGCTGCCTGATCCTGCAGGTCCTGTTGCGGCAACAATAGCTCCACCTGCCTGAGTCCTTCCAGCCAGGCCTGCAGGTCCATGACAGGTGCGTTCGGGTCGTCTGGCTGTTGGGTCAATTGCCTTATCAGGCCATCTAGCCTGTCCCTTGCTGCGATAAGGGCGTTTGTCCTATCGCCCAGTAGGCCTTCTGCCGCCTGTTCTATCTGCGTGCGTAGCTGTTGTATGCCTGCCCTGGCCTGCTGCTCGAGCTGGGCGGCCTGGTTGATCAGGTCCCGGCGGAGCAATTCGCTGGCCAGGTTCAAGGCCTGACCAAGCCTGCTGCTACCTGCCTGCCTGAAGGCCTGGTAAAGTGTCCTGGCGACCAGCGGCTCAACGGCCTCTGCCTGGTCTGTGATCTGCCTGACCTGATCCAGGAACTGCTGGACCTGCTGGGATTGTTGATCGAGTTGGTCTGCAATATCGCGGTATATCCGCGCATCCTCCAGGCCCCTGCGGTCGGAGCGGATCTGGTTCGAGAGGCCCTGGGCGATCCGATCCTGCTGACGTTCGAGCTCTTGGGCCTGCGCCCTGAGCTGGCGGACCTGCTGGGCGAGGATGCTGGATGGGGCCTGGTCGAGTTGGTCCTGGGCCTGTTCTAGCTGCCGCTGGGCCCTGCTTGCGGAAGCGATAGCCTCAGCTACCATCCCTCTCTCGAGCTGATCGGCCGACTGCCTTATCCCGTCCCTTGCCTGCTGCACGCGGCCCCTGGCCTCGGCCAGCCTTTGCTGATTCTCCGGTTGATCCATACGCTGCTGGATCTGCTCCAGATCCCTTATCGCCTCGATCTGCTGGTCCCTCAATCGTCTCAACTGTCGGAGCGTCTGTTCGGTCTGTCCATGGTCCTGCGCCTGTTGCAACGATGCCTGTGCCTCGCGGAGCTGGTCCGCTATCTGCCTTTGGCGATCTGCCAGCTCCCTAAGCCTGGACAGCATCTGTATATCCTCGGTTGCCTGCCTTTGTGGTTGGGCCATCCTTTCGCTTTCGTACATGTCCTGCTGGAACCTTAACTGCAATTGCTGGAGCTGCCGCTGATACATCTGCCTATCCATATTGGACCTGGAGGTATCCCTAGACTGTACAACCCTTGCCTGTCTCGGCCTCGTGGCCAGAAGGTGTTGATAGGCGGCCTGCTCTGCGTCCAGGGCAAGGCCTAGCTGTTCGTCTATCGCCTGGCCCGATGCATTCTGGAGGTGATCTATGGCCAACTTCATCTGGCTGGCTGCAGCACGCAGACCTGTGGATACAAGATCATCGGCTGATTGGGCTGCCTGAGAGATTGCCATCTCCATGACGTGTTCCTGAGATTGCCTTATGATGTCTATATCTTGTGATAATCCTTCGGCTTTCCTGGGATCTACCTGTTGGATGACCGTCCATGTGGCATTGATGATCTGTTTTTGCAATTGTACTAGTTGTTGATCGCCTTGACCCAGATCAGTCTGGTCTTGCTGTTGATCTTGTTGCTGGGCGGGCCCTTGGCCTTCGTAAAAGACTAGTTCCAATGGCCTCACCTCGAGGAAGTAGATGGGGCTGCGGGTGCGGCGGGGCTTATCATCTGGGCCTAGATCATCTGCCCAAAACCAATAGGTGACCACCTGATCCGGTCTCAGATCGAACCGTTCTAGATCGATTAGGTATTTTATTGCCTGCCTTAGCTGGATCTGACCTTCTGTTGCCATCTCGATCATCCTTGTCGGACGATCAGGCAAGGTATATGCCAATCCGTAGCCAGTGATGCCAAAGTCGTCCCAGATCTGTGCCTCGATGGGCACCTCCTGTAGTGCAGATACCTCTAGATCTGATCCTGGGAATGTGGCCCTTATGCCAGGCCTTAGGTTCTTTTTCACCTTGATGGAGAATCTCTCCTTGATCCTGTTCTGCCTGCCATCTGCATCGAGAAGTTCTAGGCTGTATTGTCTGGACTCGTCGACAGTGGCCGATCCCATCCATCGGATCCCAGCAGGTTCGACATCCGTAGGTTGCAGTTCGATGACATGGCCATTTGGGTCTGCCAGATAGGCCCTCCTGACGGGCTTGTTGAGCGAAAACCCCATGGAAAGACTGGATCCCTCAGGTACCTCTATCAGCCTCGGGTCTATCAGGTCGCGGTCTGGAAGCGCTGCATATCTTGGATAGACGATATGTACATCAGCCCTGACTAGCTCTGGATAGGTATAGGTGGTGATCCTGTAAGTAGGGCTTGCATAGCGGTCGTACTCCACCCTGTAAAGGATGTCGTGTTCGACCTGGGGTATAAGGGCCCCGAAGGCAGGGTCGTCCATGTTCCTGGTCATCGGGTACCTGGTATCGTTGCCGTCCTGGCCGAAGGCGAGCGTCACCCGGCTAGGTAACCTCCCGGAGAACCTAGCTACTATGGCTACCGGACTTCCCTGTTCGACAGCCGTGTCACCTGGCTCGACCTCGCAGTAATACGCCATACCTCCAGGTCTGACAGGGCGTTCTATGGATATGACCGTCACTGCGGTTAGGGCGAGGAATGCAACCAGGGCCAATGCCTGTGCAAGGGCGATGCGGTGGGGGGGTACTGCCCTCGTCCAATCGTGGGTGGTGGCATGGCCGATGGCATCCATCAGCACCCTCATCTGCAGGTATCCGAACCTGTTGCCAGGTCCAGTTGGCCTCTGTTCCACCGCGGTAAGCAGCAAGGCCCTTATCTCTGGGTGCTGCTCTTCTATCTGTCTTGCGATCTTGCGATAGTCCGGCCTTTCGAGCCTGTATCGGATCAGCACGGCAACGGTTGCACCGATCGTGCAAAGGCCGACGACGATGAGACCGGCTGGCGGGGGCCAGCCAAAGAACCACCCTGAAAGCGATAGACAGATGCCTGCACCTGAGGCTAGAGACCATACGAGGGCCAGTCTCTCGAACAGGGCTAGTCGCCTGGCCTTTATCGCAACCGGTTCTATCTGCCTCTGGAGCACCTCAGCTATCATATCGCACGCTCCTTTCCGCCATAGCGGCAGCGAGGGCACCCTCCAATAGTAATACCAATGCACATGCCAGCAGGACTGGCCTCCAAAGTCCTTGCCCCTCTTCGATAGCCTTCCAGTTGTTGTTTGGCAATGGCCTGCTGACAGCCAAGATAGATTGGCGATCGTTCGCCACTGGTATGCCAACAGCGTCGAGTCGATCCAAGACCATGGGCCAAGGTCGGGTCTCATCTGGCCACATGTTCACAGCAAAGGCCTGTTCGCTCTTGTCAGATCGAGATACATAGATACCTGGGGTCTCGGTCTGGCCAAAGGCATGGTCTGGTGCCAGTTCCATCCTGGATCCGTCGGGCGTGATGAGCACTGCAGGACCATCTGGTAAAGGCAGCGCCTGGCCAATGAAGAATTGCGTGGGCAGATCCACAAGCCCAGATGCGTATTCCAGGAGCCCATAGAGCATGGGCACAAACTTCGAGGACAATGCCAGGTCGCTGTCAGGTTGGCTCCATGCGAAGGCAAGTACCACGATCGCCCCCTTGCCACAGGACAGCTCGAACATGACTGGATCGCCATTGTCCAGCCAGACCAAGGGCCTACAGCCTTGTATATTGGAGATGTCAAACCTCGTGTACCTCCAGATGTGTACCTGTGTGAAGCTGCTATACCTAGGTTGGGCGAACTCGGCCAAAATAGGATGGCTTGTATCGACCTTTGCGATCATGGCATAGGCCTGACCGGTATCCACATCCATTGATGGCAGGTCCTGCAAGGCTGCTATCCGCCTTATCGACATCTGCAGTGACAGGTCCGATCCTGCCACCAACACGAGCCCTCCTCGCTGGACGAAACTGGCTAATCGTCCCAGATCTTGGTACTGCCCTGGGCCGAGCACGACCATGGCGGTAGCCTCTAGCTGTTCATCGGTAAGGGATGTCGGCTGCTGGACCGTCAGCAAGTGCCGGTTGGATGCCTGCAAGGCCCTCCTCAGATAGAATGGCTGTTGTCCGGGATCTGAGGCCTCTGATGCACCTACATATACTACGGTCGATCTAGCCTTTCTAGGTACGATAAATAGACTATTACCGAAGTCTTCGTCATCGCCCTCTAGTACGAGCTTGTCAGGAATCGCCCTCGGTGGGATCTCCAAGACAGTTGTGCCGCCAGGCTGGACGTACACGTCCACAGGCCGAAGATCGGCACTGCCAGACCAGCGGATCCTGAATCTATCCTGCCTCGAGCTAGGTCTGCTGGCAACCTTGATCTGGAGCCCAGTTTGCCGGTCAAGCTGACCTCTATCGCTGACTAGCTCCAACGTCGCGTCGGACTGGGCCTTGCATGCCAGTGCAATGGGTACCAGCTTGATACCCTTCGGCCAGGACAGGCCTTGCAAGCCCTCCAGGGCCTCCGGTGGGCACTCCATGTCGCTTATGACGATCAGNTCGGATGCAAGGTCTGCCAGGCTGGCCGGCCCATTCATATCGGTCTCGATCGCCTCCAGTGCGGTCATTATCGCCATGTCCATCCTGGTCTGCCCCCAGCCAGGCCTGCATTTATCTAGCAGGTCCATTGCCACACCCTTTGCCTGTGATGGTGTCATCTCCATCCACTGTCTGAAGCCCAAGAGGATATCTACCTGCTGGTCAAAGGTGATCAGGCACAGCCTGTCTTGTGCCTGACAGGACTCGACGATGGACCTTGCATGGCCGATGGCCTGCTGCCAGATACCCGTCCTGCGCATGGAGGCGCTCTTATCCAAGAGCAATGCGATCCTGCGTCCCGGCGTTTGGGTCGGCTGAGCTAGCGGTCTTGTCGGTACGAATGGCCTGGCAAACCCTGTTGCAAGCAAGAACAAGGCCAAGGCCCTAGTGATCAGCAGTGGCAGGTCTTCCAGCCTGCTCTTGCGGGTGGACCTGGCTGCAGTGGGCCGCAGGAAGATCAACGAACTGAATTGGATCCTAGGGAATTCTCGCCTGCGGACAAGGTGCAAGAACACTACATATCCAACCAGGGCTGCAGCAGCCAGTGCACCGGGATAAAGGAACCTCATGTGGACCTCCTCGCGGCTTGGCAGGGCCTGTACATACGCCTCTTGGCGAATGCCCGGTGTTGGAGCAGTTCGAACAGCGACAGCTCGAATGGCCTATCCGTGGGGCAGAGCTGGTAGTCTATGCCCAAGGCCTGACAGATGGACCTGAGTTGGCAGAGGTGCTCATTGAGCCTTCGGGCATAATGATCTGATGCAACGGCCGGATCTATCAACATCCTGCGGCCTGTCTCCATATCCTCCAATATGGCAGACCTGCCGATCTGCAAGGTCAGCTCTGTGGGATCCAGGACATGAAAGATGATCAGGTCGTGGCCTGCGGCCCTGAGGTATCCGAGGTCTGCGTCCATATGCTCTATATTGGCCATCAGGTCCGAGATCAGTATGACCATCTGCCTCCTGATGCACAATTGCCATACGCCTTGCAGGGATGACCTCAGGTCGGTGGAGGGGCCCTCTGGGGCCTTGTCCAGTTCGGCTAGCAACCTCTTCAGGTAGCCAGGTCTATTCCTAGGCGGGCTGTAGGTCCTTATCTGTCGATCGAACGTTGCAAGCCCTACTGCGTCGCCCTGGCCGAAGAGCAGGTAACCTATGGCGGCTGCCAGCGTCCCTGCATATTGACACTTGCTATACCCTTTGGAGCCATACGCCATGGATCGGCTCTGGTCGACCACCAGCAGGCATCGCATGTTGGTCTCATCTGCGAAGCGTTTCACATATAAGCGATCGGTCCGGGCATAAAGCCGCCAGTCGATATGCCTCGAATCGTCGCCGGGTACGTAGGGTCTGTACTCGGAGAACTCCACAGAAAAGCCGTGGTATGGGCTACTATGTATACCCTTCCAAAAGCCCTCCACCACCACCTTTGCCCGCAGCTCTATGGACCTTATCCGCAGCAACACGGCCGGTTCGACGAAGGATATCGCCTTGGAATTGGCGTCCTCTGGCATCCTCAATACCTCAGTCTATCATACCGAGCAGCCTGTCTATCAGGTCCTCTACGGTCAGACCCTCTGCCTCTGCCTTGTAATTCAACAAGATCCTGTGCCTTAGGACAGGGTGGGCCAGGGCCCTGATGTCCTCGAAGCCGACATAGGCACGTCCGTGAAGTAGGGCCCTGGCCTTTGCTCCAAGCACCATGTACTGGGAGGCCCGCAGACCNGCCCCCCATCTGACGAATTGGTTGACCAGATCCAGGCNGTTGTCTTGGCCTGGCCTCGATGCCCTGGCGATCCTGACTGCATACCTTATCACGTCCTGTGCTATCGGTACGCCCCTGACTACCTGATGAAATGTCTTCAGGTCCTGGGCATTGAACACAGGCACTATGGGTTGAGGCTCTTGGGATGTGGTCTTGCCTACCACTGCCACCTCCTGGTCCTCTGGTAGGTAGTCGATCCAGACGTTGAACATGAATCTATCCAGTTGCGCCTCAGGCAGTGGATATGTACCTTCCATCTCTATGGGATTCTGCGTGGCGAACACGAAGAATGGTTCATCCAATCTATAGCTGACCCCGGCCACTGTGACGCTGTGCTCCTGCATGGCCTCCAGCAGGGCTGCCTGTGTCTTTGGTGGGGTCCTGTTTACCTCGTCAGCCAGGATGATGTTGGCGAATATAGGGCCCTTGACGAATATCATTTGCCTATGGCTGTCAGTCTGCTGCAGTATCTCTGTGCCGATGATGTCCGATGGCATCAGGTCTGGCGTGAACTGGATCCGCTGGAACTTCAGGCTGAATAGCTGTGCCAGTGACCTGACCAAGAGGGTCTTTGCAAGCCCAGGTGCACCTGTTATCAGGCAGTGGCCGCCAGCAAGGATGGAGATAAACAACTGCTCGATCACCTCCTGCTGGCCTACGATCACCTTCCCTAGCTGCTCGGCCATCATTTGCCTTGCTGTGGCTATCTGCTCTACTGCCATCTGTTCGGCTTGGTATGTATCCATGTTGGCCTCCTGGTCAGTGGGTCATGGCGTAAAAGATGATGTTTATGCCCAGCGGGTACGCCTTCTTTTCGGAGAACTCGCGGAAGTACCACTGGTCCTCTCCTTCCCTTTCCCAGCCGTCGCCAAGATCGGTATTGTGGCAGATGATCGCCATCATCCTGCCCTTGTCATCGAATATGGCCTTGTAATGGACCTGGCGTGCGTCTTCCCTTTCCCAGGTGATCCCATATGGCTGGCCCGCTATGGCCACATCTATGCTGGGGATCTGGGGTCTTTCCTTCAGGTCGAAGACGATGTGGAATATGGGGTGTTCTAGGCCGAGTTCCACAGGCTCCCGGTCAGGAAACACCCGTTTGATCTGGGTATAGAAGTTGTCCCATTCCGCCTGGCCCCAGAAGTCGTCCACCATGAGGAATCCGCCATTGAGCAGGTAGGCCCTGAGTGCAGCCACCTCCTGGTCTGAAAAGACCAGCCTCCCTGGCTCGACGATGTAGATGAATGGGTAGTCCTTCAGCCTCGGGTCAGTCAGTTCCAGTATCAGGGGCTCTGGATTTACCAGCATCGACGTCAACTGGCTTAGCCTGTAAGAGATATTCAGGTCGCTATCCGGCCAATCTGTTGCCCAGTTGCCCCCGAACCCTCCCCTGAAGCCCCTGCCCCTCCTGATGCCTGCAGGGCCTCCAGGTGCCGCAGAGGTGTACCTGATCCTTACGAAGGTAAACACATCTGATGCGAACCTTGCGTCTACCTGCCAGTCGCCTGCAATAGGCTGATCGAAACGCTGGCCTATGCATACCTGGGCAAGGGCAGCAATGCCAATGAATGCGATCGCTATTGTCCTAATCTTGCACCTCCGATCCTGATCGTACCGGCCTAGTCCCATCGGGTCTTGCCACGATCTGCAACAAGAGTTTGTACCCTTGTCGGAACCTTGGGGCCAGTGCCAATGCCTCCAGTATGTGTCCCCTGGCAGCGGCAGGGTCTGCATCCTTTAGCAGCCTTGCCAATCTATAGTTGATATCCGCAGGATCCTCTGGCCCCAGCAGCAGTGCCTTCCTGTATGCCTCTATCGCCTGGTCGGTATGAGAGCATGCCTCGTAGGCCTTACCCATCCGCACGTACATAGGGCACGACATCGGGTCTACTGCCAGGTACCTGGCTCCATACTTGATCAGCTCCTGCCACTCCTGCCTGGCCTGGGCCAATTCCGTCAGCTGCATATGGGCGTCAGATGCATCGGCACAGAGGTCAGATAGCCTGGCAAGTACCGCCTTCTCCCTGTCGGCCAGGCCCATCTGTTGATAGACCTTGGCCAGGAGCATATAGCTATTGTCCTGGCCTACGTCCTGAGGATATAGCTCTATGATCCTTTCGAGCGTCTTGCTTGCCTGGTCCAATTGGCCATCGGCTATCTGTACCTGGGCAAGGGCCTTGAGAGCCCAGAGGTTGTTTGGCCTTTGCTGTAGGTAGTGCATGATGGAATTGGCGTCGGTCTGATCCACCTGCCCTGGTGCAGGTTGATCCCAATCCAGGCCGCAGCCGACCTTCGCGACCTTTGCCCTTGCAAATGCCTCAAACCTCTGGTCCAACTGGTCCAAGGGACCAAGGTGCTTGGCAAGTACCTTCTCTATTGGAAGGCCTTTTCCTAGGTCTGAAAGGATCGCCCTGATGCCCTCCATCCCGGACTGCCCTATCATGAATTCCACCGCAAGACCGGAAAGGTAATATGCAAACTGAAGGTGCATAGGGCTTGGCGGGTCCAGGAAGGCCTCACTGAGCTCGCTGAGCCTTGGCATCTGTCCATGCATGATCATCTTGCAGTACTGCTCGTTGGTCGGATATGCCCAAGACGGGTCTCGCCTACCTTGCTCGTACACGGATATACCCTCGCTCAGCCACCTGGGCATCTTGTTTGCGCTGAGGCCGAGCGTGACTGCATGGGTAAACTCGTGCCAGAGTACCGCGTGCCAATTGTGGGGAGGGTTCGGGCTGGGTGCCCTTGCAGTGATCAGGTTGCCAAAGCAGACGGCCAGGAACCCCTCTGCCCCAGGCATGGCGAAGGTCCGGACCGCAAAGTCCTGTGGGTTCGGGAATATCTCCACGGTGATCTGGCCTTTGGGCTTGTACTGGTAGATCCGGCCTAGTTGGACCATGGCATCTTGCAGGAGATCTACGATCTGCTGGCCATAGACATCTGCGTGCACTGGGTCCATGCGAATGCACAACAAACCCGCCTGGATCGTCTTGAATGTGCGTAACCGGTCGCGCAGGCAGACCAGGTTATAGGCAGTGACGTTGTAGGGGTCTTGTTTGTGCACCTGCTCGACCATATCCCAACCTTGTTGGTCGCTACCAAGCCTCAGTAGGTCCTGTGCCATCTGTAGCCTAGCTGGCAGGTATGCCTGGTCTATCTGAAGGGCCTTGACCTGCATCTGGAGCCCCTCCGCGAACCTGTATCGCTGCGAGAGCTTCTTGCCGATCAGGTGATCCACCCTGGGATTGTCGGCCCACCAACGCAGGGCCTGGGCCCTGCAGGTCTGCGCCGCGTTCGGGTCATTGGCAAGATAGGCAAGCAATGCCTTGAATGCCCAGGCCTCCGGGTGCGATGGGTTGACGCTCAGGGCCTTGGCAAGGCTCTTGTCAGCACCGCCGTAGTCCTCACAGTCGACCTGGTGCTCGGCAAGCAACAGGAGGGAAGGGACATGCCTGGGGTTTATCTGGAGGGCCTTGGCTATGGCATCCAGCATGGCCCTGCGATCGCTAGGGTAGAATGCCTTGGCCAGGCCAAGATGGGCCTGCGGCTCGTCAGGGAATCGCTCGATCGCCTGTCTGAAGTACCTTGCACCCAATTGGTAATCTTGCTTTTCGATGGCCAGCTCGCCTGATGCCAGGTATGCCTCCAGGCAATTCGGATCCGCCCTCATGGCAGGTGCATAGAACTGATCCAGCACGATCCTCGGCTCTCCCCCGAGCCTCAATAGGACCTGGCCTGTTGCCACCAGCTCATCTGCTGACATGCGGTCTATAGGCCTGCTGGCTGCCAGCCTATACGCCAGGTCAACCGCCCTGGCCGCCTGCTGGGATCTTCCTGCATAGGGCAGGACATCCGCTGCCATCCGCCATAGGACAATGCTGTTGGGGTAGTCCTGCAAGGCCTGGTCTACGTACCTGGCGGCCTCTTCATAGCGACCCAGTGCCATGGTGGACTCGATCAACAGCCTCCACCACCTGACCGATGGCCTGCCTTGGTCTATCGCCTTTAGGGCCGTAGTCATGGCTTGATCGTACAGCCCGGTCTTGAAGGCGGAGCTGGCCGCAGATAGCGTCTGGCAGGTCCCCACCTGGCATGTAAATACCGCTAGCGTCCCTGCAGCCACCAATGGCAGGTATCGCCAGTTCGGCCAAGCCCTAGACAAGCCCATCGTCCTCACAGGACTGGATCATACTGGATAGACCAAGGCCCCACAATCGGCCCTGTCTAGTAATACAGAGCCCAGAGGGCCTGCCGCCCTTACATGAATTGGGTCTGTCTAGCGGCTTAAACGATCAAATGGCAGGAGCCGGCAGAAGGCGTTCGGCGAGGACAGGACATCGATCCAGGGCGAACAGGATCTGCCGGGCGAGGGCCGGTCGGAGGTCTAGTTCGGCCCATCCTCACACAAGGGCCGGTGGCCTTGGGCTGCTGTCGTAGCCGGCCTTTTGGCCTAGTCCTTGCGATTGTCTTTGGGGGGGTCCTTTAGAAAAGGGCGGCCATCCGTTGCCTGCCCTGTTGGCCTTGTGCAGCAACTGGGTTGAACTTCAGAACCTCGCCCTCCAGGTGACCACTCGGAGGTGGGACTGCCGGTCCTCTTGCCGTAAGTGCCGGTTCCGGTCTCCGGAGGGCAAGATGGAGTATCTCGGTAAGGGCAAGGAAGCCCGATAGAGATGAGGCCTTCGTCGAAAGGTAATCGCGTCCTTGAGGGGTTAGGGCACCTGGCTAGTACAGCCCCGGTCGCGTGGGCAGGCGATCCGGTAAGATGCCCCTCGATGATACCGGGCGCCAGAGATTCCAGAGAATTCCAGTTGAGGGCCTACCACTAGAGCAGTACTATACCTCTTGGAAGGTAGGCACCTACACACAACGTTTGGATGCCTGCCTTGGGATTGAGTTATGGCAATTAGAGCGATGACAGCGGTTAGGGGCACGGAGGGCGCACAGGGCAGTATCCTGAATCGTACTCGCCCGAAGCTGCTTGGTCGGATGCGGGATGCCTACGGTCCAGGCATTACGGCCCCGAATCAAAAAGACTTATCGCCTCTGGGTCAGGCGGTTCGTTTGTCTCCTGACCATACACCATCCTGCGGAAAGGGGTCGACAGATACATCAGAAGTACCTAGCGGAGGGCTATGGCCGATTATCTATGCCCCTGCTCGGAAGCACCCCACTGTGGTGGCTGATTGGCGCTGGCAGTGGGTATTTCCGCAAAAAATCGGTGGTCGAACCCAAAGACAGGTGAGCAAGCGAGGCAACACTTGGATGAATCTATTCTCCAGAAGGCCTTCAAGCAAGCGGTTGAAAAGGCGGGATTGACGAAGAGGTGCACATGTCATACACTCAGACACTCGTTTGCAACGCATCTGATACAGGATGGATGCGATATCCGCACAGCACAAGAGCTCCTAGGGCACAAGGACGTGCGGACGACGATGATATACACCCATGTACTGAATCGCGGCGGGAAGGGCGTCAAGAGCCCGGTGGACAAGTTGTGAAGGAAGTCCCATGCGTAATGGGCGGAAACGGCATAAGACCACTAAGACCACAGCGCAGTTTCGTAGAGGAGGCACATTTGTGAGGAATAACAACTTAATGACTCACCCCAAGTGCGTCTTATGCCGACAAGTAAAGGTAGAGGCCGGTTAGACGGAAACCATATAATCAATAGTTATCCCGCATAATACATGCTGGGCCTTTAAGGAGGTAGCTATGAAAATCAGCCTGAAATTCTATCGCAGTTCTCTTCTAGTCGTTGCGGCCCTTCTCGTGGGGGTCGCTGTCGTCATTGCAGTGGGCATCATCCCGCCGGTGAAGACCGACACTTCCCCTCAAGCCACACCAGAAATGGCCGTACCCGCCTTCTGGGTCAATGCCCTGTTGAACCTCGCGGTCGCAGTGGTTCTCGGTGTCATTGGCTTTCGTACCACGGGTCGGAGTCGTTGGTCGACGATCGTTCTCTGGTCTGCGGGTTTGCTTACTCTTCTGTTTGCCTTTGCTCTTAACGACGCAGCATTTGCCTATCGGGGGCACGGTCCGGCCCTGCGCACCGCCAGAATCCTCCTTCATTTCTGCTCGGTCGCCGATCTCATTGCAGCGTTGGTAGCCATCTCCGCTGCTCTGTTCCTGCCCAAGAAAACATGAACTGAACGGCCTAACAACCGGTTGCAGCCGACGGCGCTG
>JGI24721J44947_10002611_pt1 | contig 25790 bp, 27 predicted proteins | sample YelNatPaOPGAMG01_FD_44947 | JGI IMG/M metagenome (IMG submission 44947) | reverse complement strand
CTCAGAGGACGCCTCCACCAAATATTTTGAAACATCTTTCGAAACGCTCTTTCTAAGAGAATCCAACGGGCAGTCTATTCTCGGCGGTTTCAGAAAAGGGAAAAAGTGTCGGGTGGTGCGAGGCGGCATGAGACTCCCGCTAAGACCAGCTGAAATAACCTCTTTGGCGGTTATATGCTTGTTTGAGTTGTCTATGTAGCGGTGAACCCGCCTGCTGCCTATGCGGATCTTTGGGTTTTCTAAAGCGTTGACAAATAACACAGGTATCTTCTCATAGCCTAAGCTTTGGAGGGCAAGCCAACGATGCATTCCATCTAAAATGACTAGGGATTTTTCATCAGCTATTATTGGATATTTCAATACGCCATCTTTGAGGATTTCATTCTTCAAAAGCTCTAAATAAAGCGGCGAGCCTTTCTCATGAGGTTTCAGCTGCTCAATTGGCACAAACACTATCTTAAAATGGAGATTTCCAGCCAGTTTGCATTGAGCGCTTCTACCTTCTTGGGACAATTGTTGGGACCTCGATTTTTTCGGGTTCGTAGTCCACAAGTTTTCCAGCTAGGAACTGTTCGTAGGCGCTCAAATCCAGCAAACCATGCCCGCTGTAGTTCATGGCAATCACTTTCTTTTCGCCTGTTTCCCGGCATCGCAACGCCTCATCTATGACAAATTTTAGGCTGTGGGCTGTTTCAGGCGCGGTTATGAGGCCTTCTGTTTGGGCTAGGATTTTGGCCGCCTGGAAAACCTCGGTTTGATGGTAGGCCACAGAACGCATGTAGCCCTTATAGATTAGGTATGATATGGACGGAGCCATTCCATGGTACCGCAAACCTCCAGCGTGGATTGGCGGGCACGCATAGTTATGGCCTATTGTCAGCATCTTTAGAAGCGGTGTCAGTTGAGCTGTGTCTCCGAAATCGTAGGTGTAAGTGCCCTTAGTAGTGTGAGGGACAGCCTTAGACTCGCAGGCGACAAACTCCGTGTCCGTTTTGCCCTTAAGCTTGTCCATCATGAAGGGGTAGCAGAAACCCGCATAGTTAGAGCCTCCGCCTATACAGCCACAAACAACGTCCGGATACTCGCCTATCATTTCAAACTGTTTTTTGGCTTCCAATCCCACAATGGTCTGGTGGAGTAGCACATGGTTTAACACTGAGCCCAAAGAGTAACGCGTATCCTCGTGGGTGAGCGTGTCTTCAAGGGCTTCGCTTATGGCGATGCCTAAAGTTCCCGGGTGGTTCGGGTTTTCCTTCAAAAGTTTTCTGCCAAACTCTGTTTGGTCGCTGGGTGAAGGAAACATTTCAGCCCCGTAAAGTTGGGCGATGGTTCTTCTGCCGGGCTTCTGCGTATAGCTCACGCGAACCATGTAGATGCGGCATTTCAACCCGAAAAGCATGCATGAATAAGCCAAAGCGGTGCCCCACTGTCCGGCGCCTGTTTCGGTTACAAGCCTTTTTATGCCTTGCTCCTTGTTGTAGTAGGCTTGGGCTATAGCAGTGTTGGTTTTATGGCTTCCGGTTGGGCTGAAGTTCTCACATTTGAAGTATATTTTCGCCGGAGTCTTCAAGAACTTTTCCAGCCGCCTCGCCCTATAAAGGGGTGTAGGCCTAGGCAGCCGCAGATAGGCCTCTAAAACCTCGTCTGGAATCTTTATGAAACGCTCCGTTGAAACCTCCTGCCTTATAAGCTCTTTGGCAAATATTCTCTCCAAAAGTTTCGGGTCTATTGGCTCCAGAGTTGTCGGATCTAAGGGTGGAGGAAGCGGCTCTGGAAGGTCTGCTTGAATGTTGTACCACGCTGTTGGAATTTCGTCCGGATCCAGTATAGTGAAGTATTCACTTTTCTGTATTTTAGGGCTCATTTATTTTCACCTATGTACTTTTTTGGACATTTAAGTACAAAAATATGCTGTGAAATATTTATACTTTATTGCACAGAAAAGTACATTAGGCGACAATTATGTGGAACACCATAAAAAAGCACATGGAAAACTATCCGGAAAGGCTTAAAGTGGCTCGAATTCTCGTTGAAAACGGGTTAAGTGTAAAAAACGGGAGAATCTACCTAAACGAGATNGAAATTCCAAGGGCGCGCATAGCTAAAGCTGCCGGTGTGGATAGAAGAACCGTAAATGAAACATTGAAGGCTATAAGGGCTAACCGGGAGCTCCGCCAGATCTTTGAGGGCTTAAGGTCTGCTGGGCACTCCTTAAAGGAGATTGCCCGCCACCTAGACTTGGGCGTTGTGGAAATAACACCAGTAGACGCGCGAATGCCCGGGATACTGGCGAATTCAGCCATGATACTGGCAAAGAAGGGTTTAAGCATTAGGCAAGCGATTGTGGATGATCCGGAGCTTTCACCAGAGCCGAAGCTAACGCTTATTGTTGAGAAGAAGATTCCCGGAGAGCTTATACCCGAATTGTTGAAGGTTAAGGGTGTTGCAAAGGTTTCCGTTTACTGAACGTTTGGGTTTTCGAAGGCTGTTATTATCCACTTTTCTCCTCGCCTTTCAAGTTGCACAGTTACAGTGTCGCCTTCAATTGTTGCCATAAGCTTGTTCCACTGTAGTGGTGGGAGATCTTTAGGTGTGGCTTCCACCCATTGGTATGTGGCATTGTCTAAGCGGAGGACTATGTGGGTTGTGCCTTCCTCGACGTATTTGCCTATAACTTTGGCTGTAACTGCGTTTTCAGTTGTTACGCCGAAAAGTTTTAGGAACTCAAGCCTTGTGGCGCGCACGAGCCGTTCGCTTGTCATGTCCTCCACGTGCATTTTTATGGCTATTTTGCTTGTTTCCTCAGCGTCGACTATGGCGAATCCTGCCAAATAAATGGTTTCGTCTTTTCCGCCGNCGCCTTCACGCCAATATATACACGTGTCATGCTAGGCGATAGTTGCCCGGCAGGATTTGCACCGGATAAAGCAGCGGCATTTCAGCATCGTACAAGCCTGCTGCTGGTTTTGGCAGTCTTCCCTCCACAAGGTCTTCGGCTGTCATCCCCGAAATGTAGTTGGCTTGTCTGTAATCGTAGAAGTATATGCTGCTTCTGGTGGCTTTGAAGACTCCGGACAGGGTGCGCTTGTTGCCGACTGGGTTTACGCAGACTAGGGCTACCAAGTCGTCTGTATCTGGATCTATTATGTAGCGNGTGCCCTCTGTCATTTCGAAGCGTTCACGGCTTGGCGGGATAAACCACAAAAATCCTCCAGCCCAATAGTCGAAGCCCGTGCCTCTCCGGAAGTTCCCCATCTCGTTTATCATTTCTTCAAGCCAACCCTCATCATAAACTTGCGTAATCCACAGTGGAATTTGCTGGAGGTTCTTTGCTTGAGAATATAAGCCGCCTTTCTCGTCATAAACTATTGAGGTTTCGTAACGCCTAATCAGGTCGAAGCCCACGTTGTAGCGGGTTACAACATAGACTGGCTCATTTGTTTCAGAACGTCACGTAGGCTATTCCGTAACGTTTTGACATATCGTTTATATAAGAGCCGTAGTGAATGTTGTGGTCAAACCATAAGCCTTCGCCAACTTTAAACTCCTTTTTCAGAATTTTCGGCGGTGCAAGCGGTTCTGTGGCGTCTATTATCACAAGCCCTTCACATAGTTTTCAGCTATAACATTTGTTGAGCCTATAACGGCAACCCAAAACAAGCTTGCCCTCCGAGTCTTAGTTATGTGGCAGCCTAAAATTTGGGTGTTGCTTCCAAACTCTGACATGTGGCGTCTGGCAATGGAAACTGCAAGTTCTTCCGTGACAAGTCGCACCGTGCCGTCTGGAATTTCAGAGTTGAAAGGCAGCCCTAAACTGGTGTGGATGAATTTGCTGAAGTACGAGGCGTTGGCAACCCTTTGAAACTGCCAAAACACAATGAAACTGGAAACAGCCGGCAGATAAGCCAAAAACAAAACACCAATAAGTCTACTTCTAATTTTTGTGGAAACTTTCCATGGAAACCGGCGATAGCGATAGTAATAGTAGTCGCCGCCTTTAACATGCGTTTCTTCCGAACCTAAACGTTTCATGGTGAAAACCGACTCTATAAATGCAACAAAAATTCTGAGAAAACAAGCAGGTAAATGAAGATGCTTAACGGAGGCTGGAGAAGCTGGATTATGAAAAATAGGAACAAGCCTAAAAGAAGCGAAATCACACGGGCTAGTTTTTCCAGCCTGTTTTTCGCGGTGGGATGGGCATGTACAGACAAACGCCCATATAAGGAGGAATATGAACAGGTTCAAAGCCTTCAACCATCCCTTTAATCAAGTGTTTTTGTTTGCCTAGAAAGCTTTTGCCCCCGGCGTGGTTCTGGCAAGTTTTATATGCAGTTTAAATTGTAGTTAGGGGCGTTGTTGAAGGTGAACCTTGTCATGGTGGATTTTGCCTTCACTGAAGAGCAAGAGCTTCTTCGTAGGGCTGTCCGCGAATGGTGCAGCAAAGAGTTGACGTTGGAAAAGGTTAGGGAAATGGACGGCAAAGGTGAAATCCCCAAGGAGATCATTAAGGGCTTAGCCGATTTGGGACTGTTATTGATGACGGTGCCAGAAGAGCATGGTGGTGCAGGCGCGGACTGGACGACCGCTTGTATTGCGGCTGAGGAGTTGGGCTACGCCGACATAAGCATAGCCGTGCCGGTGCTTTTCTTGGTGGAGGCTGCATGGGGCTTCGTGACGGACAAGTACTGCACTGAAAAGGTTAGGGAGGAAGTTATACGGAAGGCCGCCAGAGGNGAAGCTTTCATAGGCATAGCCTCAACCGAAGCGGGTGGAGGCTCAGATGTCGCCGCAATAAAGTCAACAGGCACAAAGGACGGGGATTATTGGATCTTGAACGGCGAAAAAACCTACATAAGTGGAACAGAAGAAGCCAAAAAGCTTGGCGGAGGCCACTTCACGCTGGTTAGAACCTCGCCTCCAACGCTGGGGGCAGCCCACAAAGGCATGACGGCCTTTTTTCTGCCAATTAACGCGCCGGGTGTGGAGGTTGGCAAACGCTTCGAAGACATGGGGCGAATGGCAATTTCCACTGGAAGCATAGTCATGGACAATGTTAGGCTGCCTGACGCATACCGCATAGGCGAAGAGGGGAAAGGCTTCTACTTGACTATGGAAGGTTTTGACAACGCGAGACTGCTTATCGGCGCCACATGCTTAGGCGCAGCCCAAAGAGCCTTGGAACTTGGCATGCAGTACATAAAGGAGCGGAAAGCCTTTGGAAACCCCATCGGCAAATATGAGGGCATCCAGTTCGATTTAGCAGACATGTGGGCTGAACTTGAGGCTTTAAGGTCGCTTGTTTACCGGACGGCGTGGATGAACGACCAGAAATACAAGCATGGGTGCTTCACGCCGTTGGAGGTTACAAAATATATTTCGGCTGTTAAATTGAAAGTGCCGCCCTTCGCCTTCAAGGTTTTCGAGCATGTCATGCTTTGGATGGGGGCATGGGGCTATACGAAAGACTGCCCACTGGAAATGGGACTGCGAGGTGTAATGTCCTATTATATCGGGGCTGAAGGCGCTATGAACATTCAAAGAATAATCATAGCGAGAGAGCTGCTCGGCAGAGACTACATACCATACAAATAAACGCCCAGCCATGACGGTGATCCACAATGGACTATGAAATTAGGCGCACCTAATTCCCCATAAGAACAGCCAAAAATCTCGGAAGAATAGTCCAAAAATTCCATGAACTTGCTCGAAAAGGCTTTTTGTAGAACTAAGCTCAGCCCTCGCTTATGCTGGCTACCAAAAACATTTACGAAAATGGCGAAACACCACTAAAAGAGAAAAGTGGTGGTAATAGAATATCGCCGCCAAGCCCTTTAAGAGGCTGTTCTATCGTGTAGATTTTTGTGCATTATGATGAAAACGTTATTTCAGGGATTTACATGCCCAAAAACTCGGGAAAGAAGCCTAGACGTTTGATCGAAGCCTTATCCGCGTTCTTTCTATGTTTGTTTCAATACGTGCCAGTGGTTGGCCCTTGGCGTGGCTTAATGATCTTCCCACTTGCGTTTTACATATTTGAATTCTTTTGGAGTCTTCCAGAATTTAGAGAACAACAGCTACANCTTTTCCTCTTTGAACCAAAACTCATGTTTGGGAGAATTGTCGTGTTAATTGGCTTCTTGATATTTCTTGCGGCTTTTGTCCAAATGCTTAAAGCCCGCCGGAAAGGACTTTTAACCAGCGGGCTTTACTCGGTTGTTAGACATCCCCAATATTTTGGAATCATAATTTTAACTCTTGGATTAACCATCATGTCTATACAATGGTCAGGATGGCATACCAGCGTCGCCTTAGCATGGCTTATTGAGGTTTTCGGCTACATTTTGCTTGCAAGCTATGAAGAACGCTGCCTCTTAAAGGAATATGGAAAAGAATACGCTGAATACAAGCAAAAGGTCCCATTTATTTTTCCCATAAGGCCAAGCAAAACACTTGACCCACTCATTACAATATTAATATCGCTAATAATAATTTTCCTGCTAACGCTTATATGAGAGTAAAAGCGGCACATTTCTTTCGAAACCAGCTCGACTAAAAACGTAATTGTTCCTCTAAACCATGTTTAATTGGGTACACCTTAAGGAAAAATTTATATTGTAATGCTGTTTCTCATTGAGTCGCATTAGGAGGTTGTTGGTTTGTCAACACCTGCATCTGGAATTCCAGTTTTGGTATTAAAGGAAGGCTCAACCCGTTCAAGGGGCAGAGAAGCCCAGCACACTAACATTATGGCTGCTCGCATAATTGCTGAAACAGTGAAAAGTTCCCTCGGCCCGAAGGGCATGGACAAAATGCTTGTGGACAGTTTTGGCGACGTGACGATAACCAGTGACGGTCGCACAATTTTGGACGAGATGGATGTCCAGCATCCAGCAGCCAAAATGATGGTGGAAGTGGCTAAAACTCAAGATAATGAGGCTGGAGACGGCACGACAACGGCGGTCATTTTGGCTGGGGAACTGTTGGCTAAGGCTGAGGAGCTTATAGGCAAGAATATTCACCCAACAATCATAATTGACGGCTACAAGAAAGCCATGGAAAAGGCTCTTGAAGCAATTGAAAAAATCGCCATACCCGTCGATTTAAGCTCAACTGAATATTTGAAGAAGGCGGCTATGACCTCCATGGCAAGCAAGCTTGTCGCCGAACACAGGGAATACTTGGCTGAACTAGCCGTTAAAGCAGTGCTCCAAGTGGCGGGAAAAGAAGACGGGAAATACAAGGTGGACATTGACGACGTGAAAGTTGAGAAAAAGCCTGGCGAATCACTGCGAGACACATTGTTTGTGAATGGCATAGTCTTGGACAAGGAAGTCGTTCACCCCGGAATGCCCAAACGGGTGGAAAACGCCAGAATAGCCTTGCTTGACATGCCATTGGAAATCGAGAAAACAGAATTTGACGCCAAAATCAACATTGAAAGCCCAGAACAGATGGAAGCCTTCCTCAAGCAAGAGGAAGAGATGCTGAAAGAAATGGTGGAGAAGCTTGCCGCCGTAGGCGCCAACGTGGTCCTATGCCAGAAAGGCATAGACGACATGGCGCAGCACTTCCTAGCTAGAAAAGGAATCCTCGCCGTTAGGAGAATCAAAAAATCGGACATGGAGAAACTCGCCAAAGCCACCGGCGGAAAAATAATAACAAATTTGGATGATATGACTCCGGCGGATTTAGGCTTCGCAAGCCTTGTTGAGGAGCGCAAAGTCGGCGAGGACAAAATGACCTTCGTAGAAGGATGCAAAAATCCAAAGTCGGTGACGATTCTCATTAGGGGCGCAACTGAACGCATAGTGGATGAGGCTGAGCGTTCACTGCACGACGCCATATGCGTGGTTCGAGACATAGTTGAAGAACCGAAGGTGTTGGCTGGCGGCGGCGCTCCAGAACTGGAAGTTGCCCGCATGTTGAAGAAGTACGCTGAAACCCTTCCGGGAAGGGAGCAGCTTGCCGTCAAAAGCTTCGCGGAAGCTTTAGAGGCTATTCCAGCCACATTAAGCGAAAACGCTGGTTTAGACCCAATAGACATTCTATCGGAGCTAAGAGCAAAACATGAAAAGGGAGAAACATGGGCTGGAATTGAGGTTATCTCCGGAAAAGTGCAAGACATGAGGGAAGCCGGAGTCTTCGAACCAGTAGCCGTGAAAAAGCAGGTGATAAAATCTGCAACCGAAGCAGCCTCAATGATTCTGAAAATAGACGACGTTATAGCTGCTGGAAAAGCAAAAACGCCCCCAACGCCATCTAAGGGCCCCTCTGAGGGCGAATCTTAGGTGCCCCGTGGGGTAATGAAAAACGTCCAAAAAAGAGAAGAAAATTTTGATAGGCCCCCCCAAACTTACCCGTTTCGAAAAGGCTAGGATAATTGGGGCTAGAGCCCTCCAAATAGCCATGGGTGCTCCGATATTAGTTGAGCCTCCGAAAAGCTCCGCAAGCCCAATAGACATAGCCCTCCAAGAACTTGAGGCGGGTGTTCTTCCAATAACCATTAGGCGCACGCTGCCAGACGGCACTTACCAAGATATACCGTTAAAATGGCTTTTAGAAGGCGAAAAGAAAAAAGGCTTTGTTGCTTCTTAGGCTTTTTCTTTTTTGCTCAGCATTTTTGCGGTTTCAAGGGTTTTTCTAATTCTTGTCCAGTGGGCTCCCTGCCAGTAGATTTGACCGCATTTTGGGCATTCCCAGAACTCGTTGTAGTAGGTGTAGGTGCTTTCTTCAACCTTGCCTGCAACCTTCTCTTTTGGGATTGGTTTGACTTGGGCGTTGCATTTGGGACATCGAGACTTTGCCATGTCAATGTCTAGGCTTATGCCGAACCTTTGGGCTATTTTCGCCAAGTTTTCAGCTTCGGTTTGCCCGTCAACATAGAAGGCTTGTATGCCTTTGGCTGTTGCTTGCTGGTAAAGCTCCAAATCCCTTGTTAGGAGGATTCTACGCTCTTTTTTGGCTATGGCCATGAGTTGGGCGTCGTCCAGCTTGTTGGAGTATTTCACGTTATGTCCCAANATGCGAAGCCAACGGGTAAGCTTTCCAAGCATTCCATCAGCAATAAACTTCAACCAGTTAAACCTCCACCCAAAATTATTTCACCACATCCAGCTCCGGCAACTATTTCATTCTCATCCATAACCAAGAGTCCGCCCACAAAGGTTTTTACAGGTTTGCCCCTAACACGTTTTCCATCGAAAGGCGAAAACTTAGCCTTTGAATGAAACCTCGCCGCATCTATGACGTGTTCCCTTTTCATGTCCACAGCCGCTAAGTCGGCTTTACCGCCCTCCTCAATAGCACCTCGACCGTCCAGTCTAAAAATTTTGGCAGGATTTTCAGCCATCAATTTGACAACGTCCGCCAAACTGAGCAACCCAGCATTCACGGCGTCAAGCATCAACGGAAGCGATGTTTCAAGTCCAGGTACGCCCACCTTAACATCCCAGACTGTTTCCGCGTTTTTCTCGGCAAACATGTGGGGCGCATGGTCTGAGCCTAAAACATCAATCACTCCATTTTTTATGCCACGCCACAAACATTCTAAGTGGCTTTTATCCCTTAATGGCGGGAGAGTCAACGCAACAGTGCCGACGCGCTTTAAATCATCAGCGGAGAGGAATAAATGGTGCGGTGTTGCCTCACATGTTATTGGAACTCCAGCCTTTTTCGCTTGGCCTACCGCCTCTAAGCCTTGCCTTGTGCTTATGTGGCAGACGTGCACCCTCGCCTTTGTTTTTTCAGCTATTCTAACCACGCGTTTAACGGCTTCAGCCTCAGCCCTTTCAGAATGCACCTGGAGAAAAGCTTCAATGTCGTGGCGGCCTCTTTGCCTAAGCTCCTCCTCCGCCTTTTTAATGATGTTTTTGTCTTCGGCATGAACCGCTATCGGCGCTCTTCCAGCCACTTTTTCGAAGGCTTTTGTTAAGGCATTGTCGTCGTTTATGTTCAGCCCGCCCACTTGTTCAACCAAGTAAAGCTTGAAGGCAACAGCACCGGCGCTGATTATCTCGTCGATTTCCCATGTTTCACGCGGAAACTCTGAGTAAAAGCCCACGTTAACTAGGACTGCTTTCTTTGCCTTTTCCATCCTATTCCTCAAAGTTTCAGCACTCATGGTGACTGGACTGTTGTTGGGCATGTCCAAAACCGTTGTGAAGCCGCCCGCTGCAGCCGCCGCCGTTCCAGTGTAGAAGTCTTCTTTGTAGGCTTTGCCTTCGTCCCGCAAGTGCACGTGAACGTCAATCAACCCGGGCAAGACGAGAAGCCCGTTAAGGCTTAGCGTTGTGTCAGCTTTTGGCATATGGGTTTCTTTGCCAATTTTGTAGATAACGCCGTCTTTTATGGCTAGGCAGCACTCTTTCACTGCACCGTCTACGTAGGCTTTCATGTTTTTTAGGACTAGGTCAACGATCAAATGGTTTTTGCTCCCGGGTTTTTGCTAGAAAAAGAGGCGTTTATGGTAGATAAAATTAGCCTCGGCAAGGCTTGTTTTTGAGGATTTCTTTAACCCCAGCCTTCACCCTCTCATAAAGCGTATGGCTAACTAAGCCTTTTTCAAGGGCTTTTTCCAGCTTTTCCAAATCTAAAACTTTGGTTTCGCCGTCTGGACGGATGCAAACGTCGACTTCTAAATCCACATAGCGTAAAGTGTTTGGGTAAACCTCCACNGGCGTGTTTATGTTTACGTACGCGCCCTTCCATGCGCCGTCTTTTGAGTAATAGTTTGTGGTTATGTGCCACTCGCCAAGCTTTGTTTTGCTTACTGCTTTGTCGCCAGCCTCCTTAACAGTGCCAAGCCCGTCGTACACGCCATCCACCTTTATGGTTCGGCTGTAGCATAATTCGCCATTGTTTATGTCCTCTAGAACTGCTTGTCCAAGGTGGAAGACTGTACCGCTTAGTTTGACATGCTCCACTTCCACAGTCATGCCTTCTTCCGGAAACTCGGCGGCTGTCTGCTCTTCAAAAAGCCTTTTAACCTCGGCATAATCTTCGCCTTTTTCTAAGAGTTTTTCAGCCATCTCCAGAGCTGCTGAAACCCTACCGCCGCAGCTTTTGTAGAAGTGGTGTCCCTCCATGGTTGGCGTCACACAAGCCCTTAAAGCGTCCAGTTTCCTCTTTGAAGCNTATGGAAACTCAACAGCCATGAAATACAAGCCCTCAATTATGAGGAATGGGGCCTCCGCAGAAGCCGCCTTCTCATTTAAGATTTTGGCCTTCTCAACAAGGGAAGCCACCTCGTTTTCCAAGGCGGTTCGAGGCTTGTAGGCTGCGGGTTTCCGCCAAATTATGCCCCATCCTTCGGGCGCCAACTGTTTCGCCAAAGCGTAAAGCTCTGCTCGCTTGGCTATATCATGAATTTTTAGGCTTACGCCCCCACGGATGTTTGGTGCAAGAATTGCGCAGTTTCCGACGAGCTTAAGCTGGGTTGTTAAAACTGGAGTTTTTCTGCCAATGCGTCGACGCTCCACTTGTACGAGGATCTCGTTTTGAGCTGGGGCTTGTGCATTGTTTTTTGGCAGGACGCCTATCGTGTCCTTTCCGATTTTAACGTAAATGCTTCTTTCATCTTCGCCCACCACGCAGCCTTTGTATATGCCGTCAACGCTTACGCTCCACTCTCTTGTTACAACATCTTCAAGAGTTGCCTGCAAAATCTTTTTGAAGGATTCTATGGCGGGCTTCGTTCCTAAGGCTACAACACCTTGAAGATCGTGTTTATCCTTGATCTTCATGTCTGGAGGCTCATTGTTGTCGACGATTCCAAAACGTGATTTTATGGCTTGGGATGGCTGGACAACTTCAAAGCCGTTTTCCAACAGCAGTTTTGTTAGGGCTGTGGCGTATATGCCTCTAACCTTCGCCTTCAAGGNTCAGCCAACCCTTTCAACCTTGAATAGCCCATCTACCTTTTCCACTTTGAATTTGACGCCCAAAAGGGTTTCAGCAAGCCAAATATTTGTTTCCAAATGGTCGGAAAGCTCCCTTGTATAGTAGGCGGATTTTCCCTTGGCTAAAGCCACATATGGAATTAGCATGTCAGCCAAGTGCACGTCAACAGTGGCCCTTGAATCAACCTCCATGTAAAGTTTTTCGGCAGCTTCCACGCCCACTGCCTCGCTTGTTTTCCGCAGTTCGCCTATAGCATCCGCGCCCAGAACCGCGCCCTGGTCGGTTTCAGCCCAGAGCACTATGGAGCTTCCCTTCTGCAGCGGGTTAGAACGGTCGTTCACTACTTGGACGTCGGCGACTAAGCCCTTCCCGCGGAGATAGTTGTTGGCAGCTTCCGCTTGCCGTTCAGCCACCCTCCTGTCGGCTAGAAAAGTGCAGACAGAAACACCTTTAACAGACTTTAATGCGCCGAACTCCTCCATTAAAAGCGGCTTAAGCTCCCTGCATGGCTCGACGGTTAAGGTGACCTCGCCCATGCCTTTCGGGTAGTAGCCATACTTGTGGACTGTTATGGCTGCGTTTACGCCCATGCGTCTCAAAACTGGGAGGAAAACATACCGCATATAATTTATTGTCGGCGAGTGGGAGACGTCTGTTCCGCCCTTCGAAATGTGAAGGTTAACCGTGTCTTCGGCGAAAATGCAGACTGGCAAGACAGTCATAATTAGCATGGGAATGCTTCCAGCCGTGCCAATCTCAGCCTCAAACTTCCCGCCTTTAATGCGTTTAGGCGTAAACCACAACTCCCGAGAATTCAAAACTGCGCCTTTAACGTCTGCGTCGCAGAGCTTTGCCGCCGTCAAAACAGCCTCCAANTGTTGAGGGCGCAGCCCGGGCTGAGGTCTGTTCTGCCTAATGTTGAATATGTGAAGGGGCTCACCCAGTATGGAGGCTAAGGCTACTGAAAGCCGCAGTATGGTGCCGCTACCGCTTTTCTGGCTTCCATCGATTTCAATCAAACTCAGCGAGCCCCTTTTTGGCTAAGTTTGCCTTCACAAACAATTAATAAATAGNGCTATATGGGTATTAAGGATTGAAGGACGTGCACCCCTATGAGCGGAGACAAGGAGTACCTTGAAAAGCTTGCGGAAAAAGTGGAGGAACTCCTCATAGTCTTGAACAACATAGCTGAAGACCTAAGGACAGTGGCGGCTTCNTTGAAGACTATAGCGGTTTCCCAGCTTAGCCAACCACCACCCGCACCAACACCAGCACCAAAGGTGCCAGAGCATCCCCCAGTTGAGAAGCCTCTGGGCATAGAGGATGTTAAAATGATGTTCCCGGAGGATTTGGAGGGGCTCTTGAACTTTGAGGACAAAGGNGAATACATCAAAATCACGCCTCGCCAGTATTTGGGCGCGGAGAACTTTGCGAAAATAGCTCAGATAGTGCGGGGGGCTGGCGGCGACTACATAAGCGCTGGAAAAGACAGCCACTTCCGCATACCAAAACTCAAGCTGTGATTATGCAAGCCTAATATCTTATTTCAAAATCTTTGAACTCGCCTTTGTAATCTTCCCATTTAACTTCTACGCTTGTAACCCTCGCTCCGGGCGGTCCATGCCTGCAAAACTCTATAAGCTGTTTTACGGCTTCTTCTTCGCCTTCGAAGACTGCTTCAACTCTGCCGTCTGGAAGATTGCGAACCCAACCTTTCACACCACGCATTTTGGCTTCCCGACGCGTTTCATGTCTGAAAAACACGCCTTGAACACGCCCACTCACAAACACGTGGGCCCTCACCTTCATAAAGCCCGCGCCCTCCACACGTTTTGAAAGCAATAGCATGTAGGTTTTAGGCGTTCACTTTAACTTAACTCTCTCTCCGCAGTGCATTTCCAACAATGCGCCACTGGCTTTTTAAAGGGAAAATGGAAGAGCGCAAATTTTGGAGGCTGAAAGGGTTTGGAGTCAAGCCTTGGAAAACTTTTGGTTTACGCTCCAAAAACGGCTTCTTGTAGGAAAAGGCTGAAAGTCGTAAAGGCGGCTGTTGAGAAAACCGCAAAAACGTTGAAAATGGACTTTGAAGTTGTAGCGTTTAAGGGCAACACGCCCATATACGTGTACTATAAGGATGGAACAGCGGACCCCGTGCCCCCCTACTGCGACGGCGAAGGCGCAAAAAGCCAGAACAAGTATGCAGCACNTTGCGAAGCATGATGTTTGTCTTGTCGTTTCACCCGAAATACACGGGTCTAAAGAGAATCAGAAAAATTGTTATGAGGTTTTCCTAAACTTTATAGACTGGTTTTCAAGGATTACCTCGTAAACCTGGTTAACGTCAAAGTCTATACCTAGGCTTTCATACTCCTGCTCAGTCAAAAACAGTATAATCTTNGGAATTGCAAACTGGGCTCTAGCTGGGAAGATTGGCAGTTGCTGGTGTAAAGCCTGAAAAACCTCCTGAACAACCCTAGCCTCTTCAGATTGGGGTCTAATGGGAAACTGGGGTATGGGACGCTCCTCGACGAGTTCTATGCGTTTCCCAAGATTCCCATCGGGATCGCGAATGGATTCAATCTTGTTAACTCTAACTTGGATCATCAAATCATCCACCAAAATGAAACACAAGCTGATATTTAGGGTTTTGCAGCGAAAGAGTGGAGGCTATTCCATTTCTATGGTGGCTGGAGGCTTAGGNGTAACATCATAGTAGACTGTTGAAACGTTTTGGCATTTTGCAAGAATTTCTTTGGCTGTTTTTTCAAGCGTTTTCCATGGGATTTCGGAGACATGTGCCGTTAGGAAGTCTTTTGTTTGGATTGCTCTCACGCTTATAACGTATGGTTTCTTTTCCGCTAATTCGTCTATGGCGTACAACACTCTTGTGATTGTTGGGTTTTCACCTGTTATTTTCGCCTGCAACGAAACAAGCCTTGAAACGGGTGCTTGGAAAACTTTTCCATTAACGGTTTCAACTTTAACGCCTACAATTTTGCCGTAACGACGTTTGCCGCCCTCCACGCCCGTAGCCTTATCCACGAAAACCTTCACGTACACGTTTCTGGACGGCACATTTAAAAGTCTTGCCACGGTTTCCCGCACATGAACCGCCGACGGCTCTAAGGCTTCCTCATTGTCTATTATGGCGGCGAAATACTGGCTTGGCTTGTGCTCCGCAAGCAAACCCTCAACAATGGTTGTCGCTTTTTTAAGAGTTTCAAGCTTGTCCGGGCGGATTTCGCCTACAACCCGCACTGAAAGCCCCGGACCCGGGAAGGGTTGTCTTTCAGAAATTTCTGGCGGCAAGCCCAAGTATCGGGCGACCATGCGCACTTGCTCCTTGTAAAGCGCGAGCAAAGGCTCAATCACTTTGAAGCCGAACTTTTCCATGGGGTTTATGCCAATCTGCTCAAGAACATTGTGCTGGGTTTTTACACCGCCAACCGTTTCTACAATGTCGGCGCGGATTGTTCCCTGCACCAGCACAGTGCAGCCTTCTTTTTTGGCTGTTTCGCTTAAAACATTGTAGAAGGTTTCACGGAACTTTTTGCGTTTCTCTTCCGCGTCCCTCAAACCTTTCATGGCGTTTAGGAAACGTTCGCGAACATTGACAATTTTCACGGGAACGTTGAATGGCTCTTTTGAGAGGATTTCCGCCACCCTTTCCGGTTCACCTTCCCGCATGAAAGCGTCATCCAAGAAAACGCAGACAAGGGTTTCGCCTATAGCTTTACGCGTTAAAACGGCGCATGTAGTGCTGTCAACACCACCGGAAACCGCCACAAGCNCTTTTTGATTGCCTATGGCTTTGCGTATGGCTTCAACTTGTTCTTCGACAAACTTTTGAGGGTTGAAACTTTCCATGTTGGATGCTTCCTCTACGTGATTAACTGGTTTACCGCCTCACAGCTTATATATTTGCCGCCTCTTGGTATTTTAGAGACCCCCTTAAAACCTTTTTCAACAAATCCATTGAAACCGGAGTTTCAAGCTCTTGAAAATTCGTAAACCTAATGAAGGTGGCTTTCTCTTTGCCTCCCAAAAATTTTACNTATTCCTCAAAGGACTCTAAACATGTTTNATCGCCATATTTTTCCCAAAGCTCTTTAGCGTCGCCGGCTACCCGCTTCAAAAAGTCAGCGACACCGCGAATCTGCATGAAGGGACGCTTAACATAGAAAAGCAATTTCTCAGCGTAAAGGGCCCCACAAGATTTCGCCGCAAGCATGAACACTGTGGTGGCTTTTTGTTCTTTGGCAGATTTTTCCCACCATTTCACGTCAGAAATCAAAATAAAGCCGTAATGTTCATCTGCCGACAAAGCCAGCACCCGTAAATATACACCACTTTTGGGTTGTTTGGCTCGAAAAATAACCCTTTCGGTTTAGAAGAGAACGCCAAGCTTCCCGGCTTTTACGAGTAAAATACAAACCTCTGAAAAAGGCTCTGCAAAATTTTGAAACAAGACTTTAAAAAACAACACCTACAAAAACTCGAAAAACCCCGTATATGAACGATGAAGCGTGTTAAAGTTTTTCTACAATCACCACCTATTACAACTTGCCTTCCAAAAGCCCTAAACAACCGTGAGGCTCGGCGAAATGGATGCCAACCAATTAAAAACCCTGTCAACCGCCTTAAAAGAGTTGAACGAAAGCTACAATGATTTTCTATGTTCCATGAAAGACACCGTTCGGGAGGCTAAAACTGCGAAAAAACTTTGGCACGACGGCCAAAAGCCCTGGCTGATAAGGTTGGGTTTAGCCCTAATAGTTTTTCCAGAACCAGCCGTAAGCGACATTCTCGGCNCCCTCTTAATAGCAGCTGGAACAGTGCAGGAAGGCTTGCGTCGCCGCGCCCTCCACGTGGAAGATGTACCCAAAACATTCAAAAACGTGGTGAAGGAACTCCAAGCAGTGCATGAAAGCATTAACCTTTCTGGAAGGCTTGGTTAAATCTTATATTTGCAGCATGTTATAGGCATAACATGCCCGGTGCGGGGTGAAGGTGTGAAGCTCGTAACAGTCCTGTTACCCGAAGCTTACCTGGAAGGTTTAGATGAGCTTGTTAGGGCGAACATGTACCCAAGCAGAAGTGCCGCCATAAGGTCGGCGGTTAGAGACTTGCTTAAAAAGGAGCTTTGGGAAAGGAAGGAAAGATAAAGCCTAGCGTGTCTCTCTAACAACGTGTGGTTAAACACTGCCACGCAAGATTCCTAATTTTTTCGGCGGAGTCCGCCGGGTTGTCCGCCAATGTTATCGCCCTTCCTACAATAAGAAAGCGGGTGCCAGCCCGCAGCGCCGCCTCGATTATTCCGCCTTGAGGGCCTATGCCCGGCGAGTATATTGGGATTTTTCCGCCNAGCAACTCGTTAATCTCCTTTATCTTGTCGGGGTATGTGGCTCCGACAATTACGCCGTCTGCCCCCCATTTCAGCGCCTTCAACGCAAACAAATGGTATTGAGGCTTGTTCCGTCCAGTTTCAGCGTCAACAACCATCTGCCCATAACCTTCATCAGCGCCTTTGTGGCTCATATAAGCGAGCAACAGCACGCCTTTCTTCCTTTTTTTGGCTGTTTCGAAAACTGGTTTTAAACCCTCCTCCCAGCCCACGAAGGGATTAGCAATTAAAGCGTCAAAACCTGCCTCAAAAAGGTATTCGGCGATAACGCAGTTTGTTTCGCCTATATCGTTGATTTTTGAATCCGCTATTGCTACAAGCCCTTCCTCGTGGGCTTTACGTATGATCTTTTGTAAACCGTTGAAAATTCCAAGGGGTAGAATCAAGTGATAGTTGATTTTCACTGCGCAAATATACGGGTTGGCGGCGTCCAAAACTTTTTCTGCTCTTTGAAGGAGAGCTTGGCGGTTTTCAGGTTTTTCAAAAGGAAAATCCAAAGCTAGAACAATGTTTGTCTGCTTGTTTTTGGTATTTTCCTCAATTTTTTCACGAAAAGCCAAATCACGGCACCCTAAACTTGTTTAAGCGTGGGGCTAAAAACCTTTACTGTTTGGATTTCGCCGCTGCACGCCGTTTTAATATAGTCCAAAGCTGTTTTAACAGCCTCTTCAAGCTGTTGGACGGTTATTCCCGGTGCACCGTAGCCAACCAGCAAAATGTTTCGGGTTTTCTCAGTTATCTTTGTTTGGTCTGCGTCTCGGTGGGGGTAAATGCATAAAACCCGCTTTGTGTCGGCTAAAACAAGCATGTTGCTTTTCAAGGATGTTGGTTTGTCCACGCCTATCCCGGTGAAGGGTTCACCTTCCTTTGCGAATCGCACATTGAAAGGCGGATCAAGTGTGTCCATGTCGAAGCCGCTTATTGGGATTATCGTCTTCATCGAAGCCAAATTATAGGCGTCCACAGCCGTAGAAATGGTTGGCAGTTCGCCGCCGTGCAAAACACGCCGCAGCAAGGCTTCGCCGGAAGGCCTTGTTTTTGTGGGATCTATGCCAAGCCTCCAGTAAAAGTCTCGGTAGGCGCGGACAACAGGNTTTTCCTTAAGCTTTTCAACGTCGTGTTTTGCCCTAACCTCAGCGTAAACGGCCTGCTTCAGTTGGCGGATTTTCTCGTTCTCCCTTTCAACGACAACGTTGCTTATCGTGCCTACGCTTATGGCTAGTTGGGGGAATTTGGCTGCCACTTCGGCGCACCAGTAAACCTGGATTTGCATTGTGTACAGCCTCTTGAAAACTGTTAAATACCATGATGNTTTTACGTTTTTCCTTCATGATAGGCGAGCTTGCAGCCCTCGGAGCAGCCTTATGCTGGACCTTCTCAGCGGTCTTTTACAAGCGGGCTTTGACTTCAACAAAGCCTATACCAGCGAACACCGTTAGATGCTTAGGAACAAGCCTAGTTTTAGTTGCAGTTTTAGCTCTTGCCGGCAGAANTGAGGTTTTAGCTGAGCTCCCAGAATATGCAGTTTTCCTCGCGTGTGCCAGTGGGGTTGTAGGCCTAGGGCTTGGCGACACCCTTTACATGTTAAGCCTAAANAGCTTAGGCGTTTCAAGGGCTGTCCCAATAACATGCGTTTACCCGCTTTTCAACCTTGTTTGGGCTTACCTTTTAGCTGGCGAAGCCATAACCGTTCAAGTGGCGGCCGGAGCAGCTGTAATAGTTGCAGGAGTATGGCTTCTAAGCATGGAGAAAACAGAAAAAACAGCCGAAACAACAAAGGAGCGCGATTTGAAAGGGGTGTTTTTCGCCCTTTTCACAGCCATAACATGGTCTATAAGCATTTCAATGATCAACCTCGCCGTGAAAAACGCTGACAGCCTTGAAAAGGTCTACGCTGTCAACATGCTTCGACTTGTGGCTGTGGCAGTCCTTCTCACCGTCTACTCGCTGGCCTCCGGAAAGGGGTTAGGCTCCTTCAATGTCGGATGGAAAAACGTGATGTTGCTTTTATCTGGTGGCGTTATAGCCATCGGCTTNGGATGGCTTCTTCTAACATTCAGCTTCCTCTATACGCCGGAATCACAAGCCGTTCCGATATCCTCCACAACACCGCTCTTCTCAACCCTAGCTGGTGTTGCTTTTCTCCGCGAAAGGGTGACGGCAAAAATAGGTTTAGGCTCCTTAATGGTCGTCGCTGGAATCTTCATAATCTTCACAGCTTGACGCGGCTTTTAGCAAATTAGAAAGATTTATATGGTTGAACCTTGAATCCTCGGTGTGGGTCGTGGAGACCCAATTTAGTGAGATTGGAAAAAATTCCGGAAAACTTAGCAGAAAAAGTTTCCTTCCTTTTGAAACGAAGAAAAAACCGCTTTTGGCATTTTCCAAGGCAATTATTGTGCTCTTTTTAGGAAAAAAGATAAATTTGCCGAGTCGGGAGACTGCGGGGAGGTGGCGAAGCTGAACAACAGTAGCTCTAAAAAGGCTGTTCTCGTTCTTGAGGATGGTTCATTCTTTTTCGGCGAGGGTTTTGGAGCCGTCGGCGAAGCCCAAGGTGAGCTTGTCTTTAACACTGGCATGACGGGTTATGTGGAGGCGTTAACAGACCCCTCATATGCTGGGCAGATATTGATGATGACTTACCCGCTTATCGGAAATTATGGTGTTTGCAAGGAGGACTTCGAGTCTGACGGAATAAAAGTGGAAGGCTTCGTGGTTAGAGAGGTTTGCGAAACACCCAGCAACTGGCGCTCCGAAAAATCCCTGCCAGAATTCCTCGAAGAACAAGGAGTTCCAGGCATACAAGGCGTTGACACAAGAATGCTTACGAAGAAAATTCGGATNTATGGGACAATGAANAGCACGCTTGTNGTTTATGATGGGAAAGATGAACCAAACATNCAAGACTTAATTGAGAAAACTAGAAGGCAGCCAGCAATAACGGAGATTGACGTGGTGCCAAAAGTATGCATTAAGGAGCCAAAGATAATTGAGGCTGGCCAGAAGTTGGACGTGGTTCTGGTTGACTGCGGCGTTAAATGGAGCATAATTCGGCTACTACAAAACTATGCAAACATAATACTGGTTCCATACAACACTCCACCAGAGAAAATCCTCGAATATGACCCAGACGGCGTTCTTGTTTCAAACGGTCCAGGCGACCCGGTGAGGGTTAGGGAGACGATTGAAACTGTGAGAAAGCTTGTTGGCAAAGTTGTCTTGTATGGCATTTGCCTAGGCCACCAGATAATTTCGCTGGCTTTAGGTGCAAAAACCTACAAGCTTAAGTTCGGCCACAGAGGCGCAAACCAGCCTGTTAAGGACTTTGAAACAGGAAGGGTTTTCATATCAACCCAAAACCACGGGTTCGCCGTGGCAGAAGAAACCCTTGAAAAGGCAGGGTTAATTCTAACCCAGATAAACTTGAACGATCACACCGTGGAAGGCGTAAAACACAAAGAACTGCCCATAAAAGCCGTGCAATACCATCCTGAAGCCGGCCCCGGCCCCCATGACACTTACTTCTTCTTCGACGATTTCGCAAAAACCATGAGGNAGTACACGTAATGCCAAAGAGAACAGATATCCATAAAATCTTGATAATCGGTTCAGGCCCCATTATAATTGGGCAAGCATGCGAGTTTGACTATTCTGGAAGCCAAGCATGCAAAGCCTTGAGAGAGGAAGGCTACCAAGTTGTGCTGGTTAACTCTAACCCAGCCACAATAATGACGGANCCGGAGATGGCGGACAAAACCTACATTGAACCATTAACTGTTGAATTCTTGACGGAAATAATCAAGAGGGAGCGCCCAGACGCTTTACTTCCAACTCTCGGTGGACAGACTGGGTTAAACCTCGCCGCTGAACTTGCCGAGAAAGGCATCTTAGACCGTTACGGTGTGGAGCTGATTGGGGCGAAGCTTGAAGCCATTAAACGGGGCGAAGATAGGCTTCTGTTCAAGCAAACCATGGAAAGTATAGGAATACCGGTTCCTAAAAGCGCGCCAGCCTACTCGGTTGAAGAAGCGTTGAAAATCGCTGAAGATATAGGCTATCCGGTCATAATAAGGCCGGCTTTCACCCTTGGAGGCACAGGGGGTGGCATAGCCTATAACAGGGAGGATCTCATCCAAATAGTTTCTAGAGGTTTAACCTACAGCCGCATAGGCCAAGTTTTGATAGAAGAGGCGGTTATAGGCTGGAAAGAATACGAGTTGGAAGTAATGCGGGATTCAGCCGACAACGTGGTCATAATTTGCTCTATAGAAAACATGGATCCCATGGGCATCCACACTGGAGACAGCATAACAGTGGCTCCAGCCCAAACCTTAACAGACAAGGAATACCAAGTGCTCCGAGACGCTGCCATCAAAATTATACGGGCTGTCGGCGTGGAAACAGGCGGATCAAACATACAGTTTGCCGTCCACCCGGAAAACGGCCGCTTCGTAGCCATAGAGATTAATCCCCGTGTTTCGAGAAGCTCAGCTCTTGCGTCTAAGGCCACTGGTTTTCCAATAGCCAAAATTGCCGCCAAGCTTGCTATTGGACTGACTCTTGACGAAATTCCAAACGACATCACGAAGAAGACGCCAGCCTCCTTTGAGCCAACCATAGACTATGTGGTGGTTAAGATTCCAAGGTGGCCCTTCGACAAGTTCCCCGACGCCGACAAAACGTTGACGAGCCAAATGAAGTCTGTGGGCGAAGTTATGGCTATAGGCCGAACCTTCGAGGAAGCCTTGCAAAAGGCTATTAGGTCTCTGGAAATTGGCCGCTACGGGTTGGGCGCCGACGGCAAGGACGAACCCATGCCAGACGTTAAAACCCTTAGGGACTATTTGAGGATTCCCACCCACAAGCGCGTCTTCTACATAAGGCATGCCATAAAGAGCGGCATGAGCATCGACGAAATCTACAATTTGACAAAGATTGACAAGTGGTTCCTCTACAAGATTAAAAACATCGTTGACATGGAGGGGGAACTCGCAAAATACACCGTTGAAACTATTCCAAGGAAGGTCTTGCTAAAAGCTAAACGTTTAGGCTTTTCTGATAGACAGATAGCCTACCTCCTCGGCACAGACGAGCTTACAGTTAGGGCTTTGAGGAAAAGGTTGGGCATAATCCCAACCTACAAGATGGTGGACACGTGTGCAGCCGAGTTTGAGGCTGAAACCCCATACTACTATTCCACCTACGAGGATGAAGATGAAGTTAGAGACACGGGTAAAAAGAAAATCGTGATACTTGGCTCTGGGCCGAACAGGATCGGCCAAGGAATAGAGTTTGACTATTGTTGTGTTCACGCGGTTAAGGCTTTGAGGGAGGAAGGCTACGAAACCATAATGGTGAACTGTAACCCCGAAACCGTCAGCACAGACTTTGACACCGCCGATAAACTCTACTTTGAACCATTAACCTTCGAGGACGTGATGAACATTATTGAGCGGGAGAAACCCGAAGGTGTCATTGTTCAGTTTGGCGGGCAAACACCGCTGAATTTGGCCATACCGCTGGAGAGGCAAGGCGTCCGGATCCTTGGAACACCGCCAGATGGAATAGACAAGGCTGAGGATAGAAAACGTTTTGCGGAAATTGTGGAAAAGCTTGGGATACCGCAGCCTCCCAATGGAACAGCCATGAGCATAGAGGAGGCGAAACAGGTTGCGAGGAAACTGGGCTACCCCGTGCTTATTAGGCCTTCTTACGTGCTTGGCGGTAGAGCCATGGACATAGTGTATGACGAGGAAACTTTGTTGAGGTTTATGAGTGAAGCCATAGAGGTTTCTCNAGAGCATCCGGTTTTAATTGACAAGTTTTTGGAGGACGCCGTTGAAACGGAAATCGACGCCGTCTGCGATGGAGAAACCGTTTACATAGGTGGGGTTATGGAGCACATTGAAGAGGCTGGTGTGCATTCCGGAGATGCAGCGTGCGTTTTGCCGCCCTTCAGCCTCAGCGAGAAAACCATTCAAACAATGATAGATTACACGTGTAAGTTGGCTAAGGAGCTTTCCGTTGTCGGGTTGATAAACGTCCAATTCGCAGTGAAGAATGGAACGGTTTACGTGCTTGAGGCAAATCCCAGAGCTTCGAGAACAGTGCCCTTTGTTAGTAAGGCAACGGGTGTTCCACTTGCGAAGTTGGCCGCCAAAGTCATGGTTGGCAAACAACTGAAAGATTTAGGAATAATAGGGACTCCGAAGCTGAATCATGTGGCCGTTAAGGAGGCTGTATTCCCTTTTGACAAACTTCCAGGAGTGGACGTGGTGCTTGGGCCGGAGATGAAGTCCACTGGGGAGGTTATGGGCTTAGACAGCGATTTAGGAATGGCCTACTACAAGGCGGAGGTGGCTGCCGAAACCAAGCTGCCCACAAGCGGAACAGTTTTCATAAGCGTCAGAGACGAGGAGAAGCTGCGCATTGCGCCAATAGCCAAAAAACTGTCTAAGCTTGGCTTCAAAATCTTGGCAACCCGTGGAACAGCGGAAACCCTATCCGCGATGGGAGTTGAGGCTGAGGTGGTTCCAAAAGTCAGCGAGGGACAACCAAACATTGTTGACTACATAAGGTCTGGAAAAATCAGCCTAATAATCAATGTGCCAAAGGGCAAGGGTCCAAAGGATGATGAATTCTACATTAGAAGAACTGCTGTTGAATGTAAGACTCCATACATAACCACCATTGCAGCTGCCCACGCCGCTGTCACGGCCATTGAACGCGTGAAGAACGGAACTTTCACCATAAAATCGTTACAAGAATACAACGGCGCCGCCGCTGGTGATGGCAAGACGGTTTCTGCACAATTGCAGATTCAAAACCTTTCATGGCGTTAACAACTCTTCTTGTTTCTGTTCCGCCCCTAGGCTAGCGGTACAGTTTTATATTTGCATGTTTATGGGTGGAGATTGGGCGGACTGAAGGGATAGGCGTTTAAATGTCTGTGTCTCCAAGTGTTCGCGAGGTTCTTGCGAGGCGAATTGCTGGCGAAATTATATTATCCAACAGGCCGGGCGCCACCATGCGGAAATGGCGGGAGCTTTTCGGCGTTTCGCAGACAACTCTTTCTGATAAAATGATGCTTTCGCCTTCGGTTATAAGCGATTATGAAAGCGGACGCCGCAAAAGCCCTGGCACAAAGTTTGTGCGGCGTTTTGTTTGGGCTTTGTTGAAGATTGACGAGGAGAGGGGGAGCCGCTTTATCCGCGAGTTTGCTAAGCTTACGAGTTCGCCGAGCATGGCTGTTGTGGATTTGCGGGAGTTTCCCATCCCAGTGCGGGTTGAATATTTGTGTAAAGCTATTAAGGGCGATGTTGTGGCTTGCCCTAGTCCACCCGTCAAGGAGGTTTTGGGCTACACGGTTGTGGACAGCAAGAAAACCATTGAAACGCTTTCTGGTTTTGAATACGCCCAACTTTTTGGCGCCACAACCGAGCGAGCGATGGTTTTCACAAATATTGGGAATGAGAACTCGCCCATGATGCTTGTGCGCATGAGCAGCCTAAAACCCCGGGTTGTGGTTTTCCACGGCGTAAAGCCGGACGAGTATTCGATTAGGCTGGCGGAGTATGACCACATACCCCTAATTTACTCGGCGCTGCCAACCGTCGAGCAGCTTGTGAAGTCTCTCCGCAAACTTTACCGCATAGCCTTACGCGTAAAGCTTGGTAGGGCTGTCCGCCCACCCCCTAAAGTTAGCACATAACAGTTTAGGGGAGCGTTTAGCCTTGATTAAGGTGGGGTGTTGCGGTTTTCCAACTTCGATGAAACGTTACTTCGAAAATTACAAGCTGGTCGAATTGAACAGCACTTTTTACGAGTATCCGAAGCCTGAAACCGTTGAAGGGTGGCGTGAAAAAGCCCCGGAAGACTTCGAGTTCACGGTTAAAGCCCACCAGGACATAAGCCACAAAGCCAAAATGAGGCTCGACGAAACAAGCATCCAAGCCTTCGAAAAAATGAAAAAGATATGCAGAGCTCTAAACGCGAAGATATTGCTGGTACAGACGCCTGGTTCCTTCCGTCCGGACAAACTCGGCGAGGCGGAAAAATTCTTCGCAAACATAAACCGTGAAGACCTAACCCTTGTGTGGGAGACCCGTGGACCAGAATGGGAAAAACCCGAAATCATAGAAAAGCTCAGCCAAGTTTTAAGCCGCCTAAATGTGGTGCATGTAACCGACCCCTTCCGGGTTTTGCCAGCCTACACAAGCCAAATCGCCTACTTCCGGCTACACGGCTTAGGCGAAGAACTCTACTATTACCAATATACGGATGATGAGTTGCGGAGGCTTGGCGAAATCGCCAAAAATTTTGAGGCGGAGGGCAAAACGGTTTATGTGCTTTTCAACAACCTCTCCATGTTTGAGGATGGACTGCGTTTCATGCACTATCTTTCAAGCGGAAAATTCCCAAAAGTCACCGGCGCGGTGGGCTTAGAATCCGTTAAAAGCGTTATAGCTAAGACGCGGTATCCAAC
>JGI24721J44947_10002609_pt1 | contig 25796 bp, 26 predicted proteins | sample YelNatPaOPGAMG01_FD_44947 | JGI IMG/M metagenome (IMG submission 44947) | reverse complement strand
TTAAGTGATAAAAAAATATGCTGCAGTCTCATAATAAAAGCACTATCGGTTCTTTTGTTAAAAAGCTCATCTAAAAAATATAAGGCTTGCAATGAGTGTTCATCCACTGTGTATTTATGGTACATGCTGTATTCACTCAAACAGTAAATTTTGCCAAATTCTGGTATTAATTTATTTAATAGGTTTGATTTATGCATCTGATAGATTTGTTTGTAAATAGGTTTTGGATAACCAAAAATCATCCTGAATAATTTAAAGCTTAAACTATCAACTTTCTGACTTACAATATTTGCAGTACTAATAGCATGTATGGTTTCAAATGACAAAGGAATGCAATAGTGAATACTGTAATAAAACAAAACTAAAATATTATTAAGGTTTACTTCCCCAGAAAACTCAATAAAGTTATTTACAGCCTTTGTTTTGTTATCTATTTCAAAGATTAGAGGATTTTTGTTTTCGCTTATGTAGGCGCTAGACTTATTAATAAGCTTTTCGCATATATCTTGCATTTTTCGAGCATAGTAATAATATTTTCGCATTAATCTTTCTTGAGCGCTAAAGTACGATGATGGATAAAAAAGCATATCATTTGCAATAGCTTCTCTCAAATTTATATACAGTATGTCGTTTTTGCTGTTAGATACAAAATGCATAGCGTTTCTTAATCGCCATAAAAAGTATAGTGCTGAGGTAAGTGTTTCATAATCAAAATCTGTCATTAGGTTTTGTTTTTTCATATCCAAAGCATTTTTTGTGCCAAATATAGCTTTATAAATCCATATTACACTGTGATAATCTCTAAGTCCACCAACACCTTCTTTAATATTAGGCTCTAAAACAAACACAGTATTGCCGTATTTTGCATGCCTTGTTTTGTAAGATTCAATCTTTGTTTTAACATAAGAGGTTTTATCCGTTTCAATTATTTTTTTTAACACGCATTCATAATGGTAAAAAATTTTTTGACTGCCACATACGTATTTACTATCCATCAATGATGTTTTAATCGTGTCGTCTTTTTTTGAAAGCTCATAACAATCTTTGAGTGTTCTAACCATAACGGATGTGTCATATCCCAATTTATACAGCAAGTCAGATAGGTTTTTTGATAAATCTTCTATAGAGTTATTAAGTTTGGTATATAAAATCATTAAGTCTATATCAGAGTAAGGGTTTAGTTGGTTTCTGCCATAACCCCCAAGTCCAATTATGCAATTTTGCTCATTTGGTGAGAAATTTTTATAAAATTCTTGAATGAGTTCATCAACCCACCTAGAGTGTATTTTTAATACCACTCTTCCACTTTTTGTTTTTTTATTTAATTCCCTGAGTTTTTCAAATAAGATTTTCTTTTGATATAATTTTTCAGTTGTGAATTCTGAAAAATTCATACATTTGACCTAATAAAATGCTGGGCTTCTTCAAGCGAATTAACTACTATATCGGCTTGGCTGAATTCTTCTTCATAAATTGATTCTCCGCGTCTGATTAGAATAAATGTCATACCTGCTTTTTTTGAGCCTATATCCCTTTTTATACTGTCTCCTATATAGATGCTTTCGTTTGCTTTTGCATTATGTTTGTCAAGCGCTATTTTAAAAATCCGCTCATCTGGTTTCCTAAACCCCAATATACTTGAGTGTGTAATGCTTGAAAAATAGCTATCTAAAGACAATATGCTGATTTCTTTGTATAAAAATAGCGTTTGGGCGTCTGAGATTAAACCTAAGTTAAAATCTTTTTTTAGACTTGAGAGAACTTTATGCACATCGTCAAAAACTTTAAACTCTAATAAGCTTAAACTTCTGTATATTTTCATTATAGTATCCAAAATATAATCGCATACATTGTAACCAAAGCTTAAAATTGTCTCGAAAAAAGCTTTTTTTATATCTACATCTGGATATTTTTCTAACGAAATAGCCAATTGATGTTTTATGTTTTCTTCAAACCTTAATTGGAAGAACTCTTTTTCGATTCTTATGCCTTCATAATTAAGGTAGTTTACCATATGATAAAATATTTCTGGCCTATAATCATCTGTTTTTATGTCAATTAATGTGCCGTATAAATCAAAAAAAATATTTTTGTATTTCATTTCAACAACCACATTGCTTTTTCTACAAGCAAATGTCTGTAATTGGCGTCTAAATACCAATTGCGCGCTATTCTAAACAAACCTAATGCAATAAAAATTTTTAAATTATTTTCAATATCATTGAGATTTTTTCCAGACAAAAGACTATATTTGTATAAAAAGTACGAAATATACTCGCAAGCATGCATATCTTGCAACCCAAATAACATAAAATGATGTTTTAACTCTGCTGCAATGAAACCTAAATCAAGCAGATACGAAGCAATTTTTGATTTTTCCATATCAATAGAATAAATAGCGTTATCTGCAAAAATAAAATTTGTTGTTGTTGCATCTCCGTGTATGTTTGTTGCGTTTGTTTTAACTTTTGAAAATTCATTTTTGCATGTATTTTTGATATCAATAAGTTTATATTTATCAATTAAACGGTCTTTGTATAATGTATGGAGGATTTTGGAGCAGTAGTTTTTTTCCGCCAACATCTTGTAGTTTTCTTCTGTAGAGATTTTATGTATGCAACTAAGCAGTGTAGCAAGTAAGTCAAGTTTTTTGAAAAGCCTATTTTTTTGATTATTAAATATTGCGCCTTTTATGTAGAAATCCAGAGTTTTTCCGTTTATATAAGGCTCTACTAAAGCGCAATCCACATCTTTCAAGTAACAATAAGGGTTTATAACTTTAGTTTTTTTGCTTGAGCAAGTTTGAAAAAATTTTAGTCTATTAAATTCCCATAAAAGTCTTTTTTCTGCTATTTTTTTGCTTATTGTGCCGCCTTGTCCAAAAAATTTTACAACAAAAGAAGTACCGTCAAAATTTGCTGTGTATTTATAAACATTTGTTTTTGTATTTGAAAACGCTTGAACTAAGTAAAAATCAACAGGTACAAAATTATGTAGTTTTAATTCTTTTATTTTGTTTAAATAAAAAAATAGCGGGTCATTATTTTTTAAAATCCCAAGATACTTTTCGNTCATTCAAGCTCTTCTAAAATCTCGTTTGGTATATCAAAATTTGCATAAACATTGGATACATCATCATCTTCTTCTAAAGCATCCATAAGTTTTATCATGCTTTTGGCCTGTTCTTTGTCTAATTTAACGGTTGTTTGAGGTAANAGTGTTAATTCTGCAGTTTCAATACTAAAACCATTATTTTCTAATTGCGTTTTGATATTCATTAAATCTTTAGGCTCTGTGATTATTTCATAAACATTATCTTCGTTATTATATTTTACATCTTTTGCACCAAGCTCAAGTGCTATTTCAAGCATTTCTTCTTCGCTTTTGTCTGATTTTAACGAGATAAAGCCTATATTATCAAACATCCATGACACGCACCCAACCTCGCCAAGGCTACCGCCGTGCTTACTTAGAATGTGTCTTACGCTTGAAGTTGTGCGCTGCCTGTTGTCTGTTGTAGCTTTTATTATCATTGCAACACCAAACGGACCATAGCCTTCATATAGCACTTCTTCGTAAGAAACACCAGACAATTCTCCAGACCCTTTTAAAATAGCCTTTTCAATGTTTTGTTTAGGCATGTTTGCTTCTTTTGCACGATCTACAGCTAGCCTTAATCTGGGGTTAGATTCCGGATCTTTGCCGCCAAGCCTTGCTGCTATTGTAAGTTCTTTAATAATTTTTGTAAAAACAGCCCCACGTTTACTATCTTCTTTTGCTTTTTTGTGCTTAATTGTGCTCCATTTATTATGTCCTGACATAAAAACTCCTTTCTAAAAATTGATTACAATTTTGGCAGAGTCAAATCCATTTGTTTTTGATACTTACCACCTTTGTCTGCATAGCTTGTAGCGCAAACCGTGTCGGCTTTTAAAAATATCACCTGAGCTATACCTTCATTTGCGTATATTTTAGCTGGCAGTGGTGTTGTGTTTGAGATTTCAATTGTTACGTATCCTTCCCATTCTGGCTCAAACGGTGTTACATTTACTATTATACCGCACCTTGCATAAGTAGACTTGCCAACACAAATCGTTAGAATATCTCTTGGAATCTTGAAATATTCTACACTTTTTGCCAAACAAAAGCTGTTAGGCGGTATTATGCACACATCGCCTTTATAATCCACATAGCTTTTTGTGTCAAAGTTCTTTGGGTCTACTATCGCAGTGTTTACATTTGTAAAGATTTTAAATTCATCTGAGATACGCATATCATAGCCGTAACTTGAAACACCATAAGAAATAACCTTATTGGCGTTAACTTCTTTAACCTGTATAGCAGCAAATGGTTCAATCATACCTTTTGTAGCTCGCTCAATAATCTCTACATCGCTTAAAATTGACATAACTTACGGCCCCTCTTTTTTAATAATTTTTCCAACAAAATGAAGCAATAGCCATTTTTTTTCTTTTTTAAATTCCTCTTCATCTTCAAATTTTAGTTTATTCATATCAGTTTTATCTAGCGCTATAGAATTTTTTTGCAAAGCTTTTTCTAAAATTAGAATATATTCGGCTATTTCTTCAAGTTCTTCAACTATTGTCCACTTTGGTGCTTTATCCAATATCATATTGATAGCATCCACTACATCTTCTTCTGTTGGTTCTTTTACGGGCTCTAAGCCTTCATCAAAAATATTCATCAAACCTCCAAGTACTTTTTTGTTAAATTTACAATCTCATAATCCAATTTCATTATATGCAAGCCTTCAATATATGGCAATAAATTACTAATATCATTTAAAAGTTTTTCGTGCAAATCTAAGGCTATCAGTCTTGAATCTTCTTTGGATGCATTCTCAAATTTGTACAGTATTGATTTAGGTATGTTAACGCCTTTTACATTGTTATTAAGGTATAGGGCGCTTTTGTAGCTCAAAATAGGCATAATACCAATTATTTTATAAATACTTATTTGACTTGTTGCTTCCAAGAACCTTTCTAAGTCATCTTGCGAAAACACTGGTTGAGTAATAACAAACTTTACACCTAAATCAGCTTTTCTTTTAAGCCTTGTTTTTATTGAATAAATAGTGTTTGGTTTTGGTATATCACTTGCACAGCCAATAAAAAAATTTATGTTAAATTGTTCGCTTAGACTTTGGATTAATTCGATTAATTCAAATACATTGATTTTATACACGCCATTATAGTCTTTTGTGGGGTCACCCGTTATAGCTAGTATATTTTTTAAACCTAAGGCACCTGGCAGCGAGCAAATCAGATTGAAGCGCTATTTTATTTTTATCCCTGCATGTTAAATTAAAAATGGGGTCTTTTATGTGTTTAATAAAATGCGCAGAAACTATAGAGTTCATTCTGGGTTTCGCCATAGGTGAGTCTGTTACATTAATAGCATCTGTTATACCTCTAAATTGTTCAAGTTCTAAAATGAATTTTGATATGTCAGTATTTTTGGGTGGATTAAATTCTATAGTTAATAACTTTTTTTTGCCAATAAGCGATGCAAAGCTCATAACTTGAAGATATTACAATTTTAGATAAAATTTTTCAAGTTTTATTGTCCTTACAAAAAAGGCGTGAAAAGTTTTATGAGGGGGACACTTTTCACGCCTTAAAAGAGGGGGAAAACCAAGCTAAAAATTAATATATAGCTTTCAAAAAAAATGTCAAGATAATTCGAAGCTTTTTGCTAGCTTTTTTATTTGAAAAAATGAATGGTATTTGTTATATTGAAAAAAGCGTGTTATTTTTTGGAGGTCAAATGTTTGAAGTAAAAGTTGAAAAAGTTCAGCCATCTAAAAGGAAGATGTTTATAAAAGTTCCAATAGAAAAAGTTCAAAAAGCGAAAGAAGATCTGATAAATCACCTTAAAAGGACCGTTAATATCAAGGGCTTTAGAAAAGGCAAGGTGCCTAAAGAAATTATTCTTAAAAACTATGGCAAGGATATTGACGAGGATGTTAAGAGGGATTTATTAGAGGAAGGGATATCGTTTTTGCATTTCAGAAAATAATCTTTCTGTCGTTTCAGAACCAGTTTTTTTGAATGTTAAAGATTTTAGCGATGATGGTTTCTACTTTGAAGTCGAAGTAGAGGTAAAGCCAGAAATTGAAATAAAAGAATACAAAGGCATAAAGGTCACGCAAAAACCTTACGAAGTTACACAAGAAGATATTGATAATTCACTTAAACAGCTAAAAAATGCCTTTAGCTCACTGGAAGATTCAAAAGAACCTGCAGGTCAAAATGATGTAGTGGTGTTTGATATTAAAGCAAAAGATACACAAGCAGGCGAGGAAATTAAAGATTTAACCGGTACCAACCTATACGCTCAACTTGGTACAAATCAACTGATCCCAGAAATTGAAAACGAGATTGTCGGAATGAAGGAAAACGATGAAAAAACAATTACAGTTACATTTCCTTCTGAGCATTCTGTTAAATCAATTGCAGGCAGACAAGTGGAATTATCTATTACTCTAAAAGGCGTGAAAAAGGTAATTGAGCCAGAGTTAAACGATGAGTTAGCACAGAAAATAAACAAAGATTTTGAGACTTTAAATGATTTAATAGAAGACATTAAAAAAAGGCTACTTGAAAATAAAAGATTGCAGGAGATAGATAGACAAAAGGAAGAATTGTTGGAAAATTTACTTAATTTTCACGAGTTTGAACTTCCAGAAACTGTAGTAAGCAAAGAAACAAGCAACTTAATAATGGATTTTGTTAAAGATGCATACTACAAGGGGATTGACTTAAAGCAGGACGAATATAAACCTGCTAAATTGAGAGAGCGTTTTGAACCAGAAGCAATCAAACGTGTAAAAGCAACATTTTTACTATTAGAAATTGCAGAAAAAGAAAATATTGATGTAAGTGGCGAAGAAATAAGAAACGCAATAGAAAAAGAAGCTAAAATGAATGGGAAAAACTTCGAGCAACTATACAAAGAGTATGAAGAAAAAAACATGTTACAGTTAATTAAAATTGATTTGTTAAGTGATAAGGTGCTGGACTTTTTGCTTGAAAATGCTAGCATTGAAAAAGAGGATAATGTATGAGTTTAGTCCCAATAGTTATTGAAAAAACGCCTCACGGCGAAAGAGCCTATGATATATACTCAAGACTCTTAAAAGATAGGATTATAATGCTTGGCGGCGAGATTGATGATTACCTTGCAAATATAATTGTTAGTCAATTGCTGTTTTTAGAGTCCGAAGATCCAGATAAAGATATATATTTGTATATTAATTCACCTGGTGGCATTATTACCAGTGGACTTGCTATATATGACACAATGCAGTATATTAAGCCAGAGGTATCTACAATTTGCATTGGCAGCTGTGCTTCTATGGCAGCAATCCTTTTAGCAGCAGGTGCAAACGGAAAGAGATTTGCTTTGTCTCATAGTCGCATAATGATCCATCAGCCTTTAGGTGGTGTGCAGGGGCAGGCAAGCGAGATTGAAATTCACGCTAAAGAAATATTGAGATTAAAAAAGGAATTGAATATTATTTTAAGTAAACATACAAATAAGCAACTTCGCACTATTGAAAAAGATACAGAAAGGGATTATTTTATGAGCGCACAAGAAGCACTTGAGTATGGCATTATAGATAAAGTGCTTCAAAAAAGAGAAACAGGAGAAAAATAATTATGGCAAAAGCCAAAGAGCCACTTAGATGTTCGTTTTGTGGTAGATCTCAGGATGAGGTAAAAAAATTAATAGCAGGTCCAGGTGTTTATATTTGCGATGAGTGCATTGCATTGTGTAATAACATCTTGGCCGAAGATATAAGAAAAGAAAGTGAGGATACTCAAAAGTATGATCTTACCCCAGAAGAAATTAAGAAGAAATTAGACGAATACATAATTTCTCAAGACAAAGCAAAGAAAACTTTATCTGTCGCAGTTTATAACCACTACAAACGCATTAATTCAAATCAAAACTTGCTTAACTCAGAGGTTGAACTAGAAAAAAGTAATATTTTGCTTATAGGTCCCACAGGTACAGGTAAAACGCTTTTTGCTAAAACATTTGCAAAAATTTTAAATTTGCCGTTTGCCATTGCTGATGCTACGAGTCTTACTGAAGCTGGATATGTTGGTGAAGATGTAGAAAACATACTAGTGAGGCTTTTACAATCTGCCGATTATAACGTAGCACTTGCTCAGAAAGGGATTGTATATATAGATGAAATTGATAAAATTTCAAGAAAAAGCGAAAACCCGTCAATCACGCGTGATGTTTCAGGCGAGGGTGTTCAACAAGCTCTGCTTAAGCTTATTGAAGGAAGCGTGGTAAATGTACCGCCGTATGGTGGAAGGAAACATCCACAGCAAGAGTTTATTCAAGTAGATACGACCAATATATTGTTTATTTGTGGTGGCGCATTTGAGGGATTGGCAGACATTGTTGCACGCAGACTCAACCAAAAAAGTATGGGGTTTAATAGTCCTATTAAGTCAAAAGAAGAGCTTAATGTGTCAGAACTATTGCAAAATGTTACGCCACAGGATTTGGTGCATTATGGTCTCATACCAGAACTTGTGGGCAGGCTCCATGTTACAGCTACATTAGAAGATTTAAAAGAAAATGAGCTAATTAAAATACTTACAGAACCGAAAAATGCGCTTGTAAAACAATACCAAAAGTTATTTGAACTTGAACATGTAAAATTAACAATACAGGATGAAGCTTTAAGATCCATTTCGAAAAAGGCATTGGAGCGCAAAGTTGGTGCAAGAGGTTTGCGCAGCATAATGGAAGAAGTAATGAATGATATAATGTATAAAGTCCCATCCATTAAGCATGAAATAAAAGAGTGCATAATAACAAAAGAAACTGTTGAAGAGGCAAAAGAACCTATTCTGACTAGAAAATCTAGAATTGCTACTCAAGGAAAATAAAGAATGGAGCAGTTTTATTCGACAACGATTATAGCTGTAAAAAAAGATCGTATGGTATCGATAGCTGGCGATGGTCAGGTTACGCTAGGTAATACCGTAATGAAGGCTAAAGCAAAAAAAATTAGAAGACTCTACAACGATACTATACTTGTAGGTTTTGCTGGCGCTAGCGCTGATGCTTTTACATTATTTGAAAGATTAGAGGAAAAACTCAATAAATACAGCGGAAACCTTACAAGGTCAGCCGTTGAGCTTACAAAAGACTGGCGTACAGACAAAATATTGCGCCGATTAGAAGCGATGCTTATTGCTTGTGATTTGGATAGTATGTATTTGATATCAGGCAATGGTGATGTAATATCGCCAGATGAGAATGTGTGTGCTATAGGATCTGGTGGACCTTATGCTTTAGCTGCAGCAAAGGCATTGCTTGGCCACACTGATCTGAAAGCTGATCAGATTGCTCTTGAATCATTAAAAATAGCTTCTTCGATATGTATTTACACAAATGAAAACATTATAGTCGATAAATTGGAGAAAACATGAAGAACAATTTAATGGAATTAACGCCAAAAAAAATAGTTGAATTTTTAGATAAGTATATTGTGGGTCAGGCCCAAGCCAAAAAAGCTATTGCTATAGCACTAAGATCACGTTATAGAAGAAGCAAACTGCCTGATGATATTAAAGAAGATGTAATACCTAAAAACATATTAATGATTGGCCCAACAGGCGTAGGGAAAACCGAAATTGCCAAACGTGTGGCAAAAATTGTCAATGCCCCATTTGTTAAAGTAGAGGCTACAAAGTTTACAGAAATTGGATATGTAGGAAGGGATGTTGAGTCAATTATTAGAGATTTAGCAAGCGTAGGTCACGAGACAGCCAAGACACAGGAGTTAGAAAAAGTTTATTCTCAAGCCGAAAAGATTGCTATGTCTAGGATATTGGATATTTTAGTACCACCTATTAAGAAAAAAATTTCAATCTATGAAGAAAACCACGAAGAGGAGGAAGGAATCAAAAAAACGCGTGAAAAATTTCGCGAAAAACTAGAAAAAGGCGAATTTGACGATAAAATCATTGAAATTACAATTGAAGAAAAAGATCTATCTATGCAGATACCATTTATTGAAATCTCTCAACCTATGATGGAAGATTTTGATTCTAACTTAAAGAATTTACTTTCAAACATGCTCCCTTCTAAAAAAAAGACAAAAAAAGTTACAATTAAAGAAGCTAAAGAAATCCTCAAAGAAGAAGAAGCGTACAATCTAATAGATAAAGAAAAAGTCAAAGAAATAGCACGAGAGCTTGTAAGCAATATGGGTATAGTATTTATTGACGAAATTGATAAGATTGCTGGCAAAACTGCAGGAGGTGGACCAGATATTTCAAGAGAAGGTGTACAAAGAGATTTACTTCCAATCATTGAAGGCAATGCTATAAATACAAAAATCGGTGTGATTAAAACTGACCATATATTATTTATAGCAGCAGGTGCTTTTCATCAAACAAAACCCAGCGATTTAATACCAGAGCTTCAGGGAAGATTTCCAATCCGTGTTGAGTTGCAGGCCTTAACCAAAGATGATTTTTTTAAAATCTTAACTCAGCCAAAAAATGCTCTAATAAATCAGTACATTGAATTGTTAAAAACAGAAGGTGTTAATTTAACTTTTACTAATGAGGCAATAAAAAAGATTGCAGAGTTAGCTGAATACTTTAATGAAAAGAATGAAAATATTGGTGCAAGAAGATTACATACGCTTATTGAAAAAGTATTGGAAGATATTTTATTTGAAGCCCCNGATATTCAAAAGAACGATGTTGTTGTAGATGATGAGTATGTAATGCAAAAAGTTGCTGATGTAGTTGAGAATTTAGACCTAAGTAAGTACATTTTGTAATTTTTTTATAAGAAAAATTAATTAATCGTTTGTTTGGAGGTTTCACCCCATGTCTAACTCTAAGAAAAAACTTATTCTTATTGCTAGTGTAGTAGTAATTACCATTGCTTTAATAGTCTACTGGATATACACAAGAAACTTAGTTACTACAGATGATGCGCATGTAGATTCACATATTTACTATTTATCGCCAAAAGTTGGCGGGCTTATAAAGTCTGTATATGTTGATAACTTCTTTCATGTAAAAAAAGGTGAGTTACTTGTGAAAATTGACCCAGTTGATTATGAAAATCAGCTAAAGAGTCTAACTCACCAGTACAATGCAACGCTTGATACCATAGCAAGCCTAAAGCAAGAATCACTATCAACACAAAAAAGCTCAACAGGCCAGATAGGCTCATTGGAAGAAAACATCAATGCAGCTTCAGCCCAGCTTGAATCATACAAGGTAAACCTTAACAAAGCTCAACTTGACTTAAAGCGCTACCAAAACCTCTACAATCAGAAAGTAGTATCTGTAAATGAGTTAGAAATAGAAAACCAAAAGTACCACGCAGCTTTATCTGCATTTGAAGCCCAGCAAAGAACAATACAATCCCTCCAATCACAAATTGCTTCTGTATCAAGCTACACCTACCAAGTAGCTAAGATTAACGAGCAGATAAAATCTTATGAAAATCAGCTAAAAAGCTTAAAAAACCAGATTAACATAGCCCAAAACAACTTAAAGCACACAAATATAATAGCCCCAGTTGACGGTATTGTAACTCAAAAAAATATAGAACCAGGTCAATATGTCCAGCCAGGTCAAACTCTACTTATGGTAGTGCCCCTAAGAGTTGCCTGGGTTAATGCAAACTTCAAAGAAANCCAGATNCACANAATTAAAATAGGCGACAAAGCTACAGTAACCATAGATGCCTACCCCGGTGTAGAGTTCAAAGGCTATGTAAAAGACATAGATGCAGGCACAGGTGATAGGTTTTCTTTGCTTCCACCTCAAAATGCTTCTGGTAACTACATAAAGATAGTTCAAAGGGTCCCAGTAAGAATAGAACTCTACCCATACGATTACAAAAAATACCCCCTAAGGGTTGGTTTAAACTGTGAAGTAACTGTGCATGTTAAGTAAGAGGCCAAAATGCAGCAGAAAGTAAACCCTTACTTAATCGCTTTAACAGTGATGATACCTACATTTATGGTACTTATGGATACATCTATTGTAAGTGTAGCACTGCCGTACATTGCAGGACCACTGTCTGTTACATCAGATGATGCAGCTTGGACTCTAACTGTATATATCGCAGCAAATGCTATAATTTTACCAGTTACTGGTTTTTTTTCTCAAAAGTTTGGCAGAAAGAAGTTTTTTTTAACAATGGTTATTGGCTTTACAGTAACATCCTTTTTGTGCGGAATTGCTCCAAACCTCGATTTGCTGCTTTTGTTTAGAGCTCTTCAAGGTCTTAGCGGTGGTACGCTTCAGCCGTTATCTCAGGCTATATTGATGGAGAGTTTTCCATTGGAAAAACGCACTCAGGCTATGAGTATATTCTCGATTGGTGTGGTGTTTGCTCCAATTTTAGGACCATTGCTTGGTGGCTATATTGTAAATAATTACGATTGGCGCTGGATGTTTTTAATCAATGTGCCATTTGGCATACTTGCTATTGTAATGATAATTTTGTTTATTTTTGATCCAGATTATGCTAAGGCAAAGAAAGAATTAAAAATTGACTATACTGCGCTTAGTTTTCTTGTGTTAGGTATTGGTTCACTCCAAACCATGCTAGATAGAGGTCAAGAGTATGATTGGTTTAATTCAAATTTTATCGTAGTGCTTGGGCTGATGAGTTTCTTTTTTATATCTATGTTCTTGATTAAAAACTATTTTTCGAAAACGCCGCTTATTAGGATGTATTTACTAAAAGACAAAAATTACGCATTTAGCGCTATCGCTATGTTTTTTTTAGGTTTTTTGTTTTTTACAACAGTGGCATTATTGCCAAACTTAGTCCAGACATTATTAAAGTACGATGCCTATACTGCTGGTCTTATAATGATGCCAGGGGGTGTTGCAAGCCTGATTGTAATTATTATACTTGGAAGATTTTCTACTAAAATTAACCAAAAAATAGCTATTTTGATTGGTAGCTTGATTGTTTTTTATTCGCTTTATTTGATGGAACAGATCAATTTAACTGCATCTCCATACTTTATTACGCTTGGGAGAGTAATAATAGGATTTGGGTTACCCTTAATTTTTATACCTATAAATGTGCTTGCTTTTAATTTTCTAAAAAAAGAAGATATCAATGAGGCTAGTAGTGTTATAAATTTTACTAGAAATATTGGTGGAAGTTTTGGTATATCCTTCATGATTGATACACTTGTCCAAAGAAGATGGGAATTCCATAGAGACGCGTTAGTTTCGCACATAAATAGTTCAAACCCAATCTTTAATGTTTTATTAGAACATATGAGGCAGTATTTGGTTACGATGGGTTTTTCTTTTGCTGACTCATACCACAAAGCCATAGCTTTGGCAAACAGCACGCTTAATGCGCAAAGCTTAATAATGTCATACCAAGACGCATTCCATGTAATGATGTGGATGTCATTAATCTTTATCGTATTTTTACCTTTTATAAAGAGAGCAAAGAACAAACCAAATACACCAGTTAATATTGAAATGTAGAGATTAAATTGCAAGCCTTTAGCTTTTCACATGTCAAAAGAGTTTGATAAATTTTTATATTGGTATATAATAGCAGTAAATTTTTTTGGAGGAAGATGAATGTTGGATTTTTTTAGAAAACACAGAAAGTACTTTTTTGTGGTACTTGTCATTGCTACATTGAGCTTTGTAGCTGGCGGCGCGTACCTTTATGTTTCAGGGCCTTTTAAAACGGGTCAGGATGTTGCCATCAAAGTAGGTTCTACAAAAATTTCTACGCAAGAGTATTTAAACACTTACAACCAGTTGTATAGTTTTTATTCTAATTTGCTTGCTCAGATGAAAGGGGGCAATGTAACGGAGCAAGATATAAAAAATTTGCACTTAAAGCAAAAAACTGCCGATTTGCTAATAGATAAAGTATTACTATTGAAAGAGGCTAAAAGAGAAGGTATAGAAGTAACCAAAGAAGATATTCAAAAAAATATAGAGAAAAATCCTGTATTTGCTGAAAATGGCAAATTTTCAAAAGAAAAATACCTACTTGTGTTAAGGGAGAATCATTTAAAGCCAGCAGAATTTGAGAATTCTATCAAAAATGATTTGTATATAGAAAAACTAAAAGATTCAATGGCAAAGAAAATTAATATTACAGATGATATGGTAAAAAAATATTTTATTGACAATTTTTCAAATATCAAACTATCATATGTGGATTTTGATGCAAGCGCATTTGCAAAAAAAGTTTCTTACAATGATAGCGATTTAAGAAATTATTACAATAAAAATAAACAAGAATTTATGGAACCAGCAATGGTTAATGTTAAATATGCTGCAGTTGATGTATCTTATGTAGCGCCAAAGGAAAAAATTACAGAAGACGAAATGAAAAAGTTTTACGATGCACACCCTCAAAGTTTTCAAATGCCCGCAATGTACGAGCTTGCACATATACTAATTAAACCAAAAGCAAACTCTAAACAAGATATGCAAGAAGCACAAAAGAAAGCAGAAGAAATTTATAAACAGCTAACACCAAATAATTTTGAGCAACTTGCACAGCAATATTCTAACGACCCATATAGCGCACCGAAAGGTGGCGTTTTAGGTTGGCTCTATCCTGCAATGTTTAAGCCAGATAGCACATTTGCAAAAGTTGCTTTTAGTTTAAAAAAAGGAGAAATCTCAAAGCCTTTTGAAACACAGTTAGGTTACGAAATAGTATATCTAATGGATACAAAGCCTTCTCAAACAGTTAGCTTTAATGAGGCAAAACCCTATATTGAAAAAATATTGCAAATGCAGAAAGCCCAGGATAACCTATTTAGAGAAAGTAAAAGAATCGCTTTGATGATTAAGTCCCCATCAGATTTTGATAAGGTTTGCAAGCAAGAGGGGCTAAAGGTACATCAAACTGGTTTAATTGCTATAAATTCTGATATTTTACCACAAAACATACTGCAAAAAGCTTATGAAGCCACAACAAATACGCTTCTTGGTCCAGATGAAGTAAAAGCCAACAACAGTACTGCTTATTTAATTTATGAGACTGTTGAAAAAAAGAACCCGTACTTACCGGATTTTGACAAGATAAAAGATAAAGTTGTAAAGGCTTACACTAAATATAAAGCCAAAGAGCTTGCAAAAGAGGCTTTTTCACAAACTATTGCTAAAAAACCGCTTGATTTACAAAAAATTGCTGCTCAATATGGTTTGAGTATTCAAACAACACCTATGTTTTCTAAGATGAACCCAGATCCAAATTTTACATGTTTTAATAAACCAGAAAATATAGATTTTATCTTTAAACAAGCTGTGGGTTTTGTTGGGTTATGTAGTGCAAATAGTGATAATTATGTTTACAAAATCGTTGACAAAAAAGCTGATATGAATATGTTTGAACAGTACAAAAATCAACTTAAAGCCCAGATGAAAGATGAAGAGGTAAATAAATCTCTTGATAATTTATTAAAAACACTAAAAGCTAATACAAAAATTGTAATCAACCCCCAAATTGTAAATGAAAGCTCCAATCAATAAAATTATTGAAATGTTAAAAGAAATTTACCCTTCTTTGCAAGAGCCAATTGTTACGGAAGTAGCAAGGGAGGGTAACCCTTTTTTTGTTTTAATTTCAACCATACTAAGTTTGCGCACAAAAGATAAAACAACAAAAGAAGCAACGCAGAGGTTACTAAGTGTTGCAAAAACACCCCAAGAAATGCTTAATTTGTCTGCTGAAAAAATTTCACAATTGATTTACCCTGTAGGTTTTTATAATGTTAAAGCAAAAAATATTTTAAAAGTGTGTAAAATACTCGTTGAAAAGTATAATGCTCAAGTACCAAATAAACTTGAAGATTTGCTTAATTTGCCAAATGTAGGCAGAAAAACTGCTAATCTAGTTTTATCCAAAGGTTTTAATATACCAGCGATTTGTGTTGACATACATGTACATAGGATTTCTAATAGACTAGGTATTGTAAAAACAAAAACACCAACGCAAACGGAATTTGAACTAATGAAAGTTTTACCTAAAAAATATTGGATAGAGTACAATGATTTGCTTGTACCATTTGGTCAAAATATCTGCACACCTATTTCGCCTTTTTGTTCAAAGTGCAAACTTGAAAGCTTCTGCTTGAAAATAGGTGTAAAAAGCTCAAGATGAATAGTGTTGAGTTGCTAAAATTTTGCGCAAAAGATAAAACCAGAGGTTCATTAGATATTACAATAGATATTATTGAAGCAAGCTTTTCTATTGCAAAGAATTTGAAACCACAGAAATTGATAACACTGTTGAAAAAAATTATGAAAAACCAACCTTCAATGGCTCTTGTAATAAGTATATGTTCTAAAATCATACATTTAATTGAAGATAATGAATTAGACGATATAATTTTATTAAAAAAAAATTTACTAGATACCAGCCAAAAAGTATGCTCTAATGCAACTAAATATTTAAACAATAAATCAATATGCACTATTTCTTACTCTAGAGAAGTCTTCTGCAGTATTGTTAATTCAGACTGCAAAGAAGTATATATTGGAGTTGCTCACCCCAAAAAAGAAGGAGAAACTTTTGCTTTAGATTTAAAGGATAGTGGTAAAAAAGTTGTTTTGTTTGAGGATAATAATTATCTGTTTGGCGCTAGAATGTGCGATGTATTTGTAAGTGGTGCCGATGCTGTATTTGATGATGCTTTTGTAAATAAGTCTCAGACATTTTCTTTGTGTTTATTTGCTAATTACTTTAAAAAGCCTTTTTATGTTGTGGCAAACACTTATAAGTATTTATCTACAGATTTAAGAAAGTACTATAAAATTTTGCAAATGCCAAAAAAAGAAGTCACCAAAAAGGATTTAGATACCTACAATGTGTATTTTGAAGAAATACCACTAGAGTTAGTTACTTTAATAAGGGGGTAAAATTTGGAGTTTTTATTTGGACCTGTTCCATCTAGAAGATTAGGCTTAAGTCTCGGCATAAATATTATACCTCACAAGACATGTAACTATAATTGTGTATACTGCGAAGTGGGGAAAACTACCAATCTAACAAACAAAAGGCAATCATTTTACAACATTGAAGACATAAAAAAAGACTTTATTGATCATGTGGATAAAGTAGGCAAATTTGATTTTATAACTTTTTCTGGAAGCGGCGAACCTACTTTAAACAAAGACTTAGGAGAGCTCATTAAGTTTGTAAAAAGCTTTCATAAAGCAAAGATTGCTGTTTTAACCAATGGCAGCTTGCTTTATTTAGAAGAGGTAAGACGCGATCTTTATGGAGCAGATGTAGTAATACCAAGCCTTGATGCTGCATTAAAAACAACTTTTAAGCGTATTAATCAGCCACATAAAGATTTAAACTTAAAAAATATCATAGAAGGTTTAAAGTTATTTGTACAAGAATTTAAAGGTGAAGTATGGCTTGAAATTGTATTTGCAAAAGGCATAAACGACAAAGATGTAGATATTGAAGCTCTAAAAAAAGCTATTGAGTATATTGGACCCAAAAAAGTACAAATTGGTACAATTGAGAGACCGCCTGCATTTAAAGGTATAGAAAAACTATCAAATGATGAGATTATGCATATTTATATGGCATTAAAAGATTATAATGTTGAGCTTATTAAACCGTTTTCAGACAAAAATGTCAATTTTAAAGAATTTTTAGAAAAATCCATAATAAAAATGATAAGCATAAGACCGTGTTCTGTTGAGGAGCTTGCAGATGTTTTTGATGCAGAAAAAAAAGATATAGAGATTATAGTCTCTCAATTAATTAATGAACAAAAAGCTTTTAAAAATTTTTTTGGTAGCAAGGAATTTATCAGCGCGCGGAAGTAGTTATGAATCAAGCTAGTATTGATTATAAAAAACGCTCAAGAATAGTAATTAATAGATTGCTTATTGCCTCGACTTTTATAAATGTGGGTTTAACTATCATAAAATATTTTCTTGGCAAATGGATTGGCAATGTTGCTCTTCAAGCAGATGCCTTGCATTCAGCTTTAGATGTGTTATCTAGCGTTATTGTATTCAGCGCCATGTTTTTTTCTTATATAAAAACCGATAAATTTCCATTTGGTTTGTATAAGCTTGAAAATATAGCTTCTAGCCTCGTGTCTTTACTAATTATATTAACGGCGTTTGAAATCGGCTATAGCTTATTTGAAAAGCATGAAGCTTTACATGTAAGCATTTTTAAACAAGTTTTGACAGCGGGTATACTTTTTTTGATTGTTATTTTAATGTTTTTATACAGTCGTTATGAAAAGAAAATTGGCATAAAATACTCTTCAAGCGGTATAGTTTCCGATGCAGAACATATTAAGAGCGATTTATTTTCAATTTTTATAATTATTTGCAGTATTATTTTTTCCATTTTTGGGTTAAACATTGATAAGTATGTAGCTGTTATAATTATAGTTATGATACTACATTCTGGCTTTGAATTATTTAAAAACTCCACGCTCGCACTGCTTGATATTAACATTGATAAAAAAACAATCGAGGCGATAAGTCGCGAAATTTCACAATTTGATCATGTAAATGAGATTTCATCAATTAAAGGTCGCAAAAGTGGACGCTTTATGCTTTTGGAGATTATTGTAAAGTTTGATGTAGCAAGTTTTGAAGAAGCGCATAGGCTATCTACGGAAATAGAAAAAAGTATTTACGAAAAGTTTCCAAATGTTGACAATGTAATTGTTCACTACGAGCCAATGGAAAAAAATATTGTGAAAATATGTATTCCTCAAAATACCGATAATCAAATTTCACAAGATTTTAGCAATAGCAAGTTTTTTTTAATTATAGAGTACGATTTATCAAAGCAAAAGATTTTAAATGTGCAAAAAAAGCACAATGATTTTTTAGAACTAAAAGAAAAAAAGGGCATACAGATTGCTTTGTTCTTGGTTAAAGAAGGTGTAGATATTATTGTTTCTACACAGCATATTGTAAATACTGGCCCCTATTTTGTTTTTAAAACCCATAACAAAAAGTTTTACATCGTTGAAGATATTAATATTGACAATTTGGAGCAATTATTAAAAAATATATCAAATAAAATTAATATTAAAAATGTAACGGAGGAAGCTTAGATATGATGGTAATTATTGGCTCAGATCATGCAGGTTTTGCTATGAAAGAAATTATAAAAGAATATTTATCGGGGTTAAACTATCAATTTGAAGATGTGGGTACATTTAATGAGGATTCGGTTGATTATCCGGATTTTGCAAAAAAAGTGGCAAAAAAAGTACAAAACAGCAATAATTTTGGTATACTTATTTGTGGTACTGGATTGGGTATGAGTATGAGCGCAAATCGATTTGCAGGTGTTAGATGTGCACTATGTCATGACGCATACACAGCTGAATTTGCGCGCAAACACAATAACTCCAATATATTGGCATTTGGTGGCAGAACAACTGGGGTTGAGATAGCAAAACAAATGGTGTATATTTTCTTAAATACGTCTTTTGAAGGTGGAAGACACCAAAGGCGTGTAAATAAAATTGACACGGAAGGTGAAGAATGAATTTAAAAAACTCTTTAAAAGAAACCGATTTAGAGCTTTTCGATGCTATAGAAAAAGAAAAGCAAAGGCAAAACTTTTCACTTGAAATGATTGCAAGCGAGAATTTTGTATCAAGGGCAGTTTTAGAAGCGCAAGGCTCAGTTTTGACAAATAAATATGCAGAAGGCTACCCAGGTAAGCGCTATTACGGCGGATGTGAGTTTGTCGATATTGCAGAACAATTAGCTATAGATAGGGCAAAACAACTATTTGGCGCAGAATATGTAAATGTTCAGCCTCATTCTGGTTCACAGGCCAATATGGCTATTTATATGGCAGCACTCCAACCAGGCGATAGGTTACTAGGTATGGATTTATCAAACGGCGGACATTTGACGCATGGTTCAAGGGCTAATTTTTCTGGAAAACTGTATTTAACATTCGGCTATGGTGTTAACCCAGAAACAGGAAGGATTGATTATGACGAAGTAGCTCAGATTGTAGATGAGTTTAAACCAAAAATGATTGTTTGTGGCGCAAGCGCGTACCCGCGAGAAATTGATTTTAAGAAATTCAGGGAAATTGCAGATAGAGTAGAAGCTTATATTTTAGCAGATATTGCCCATATTGCGGGGCTTGTAGCTGCAGGCTTGCACCAAAGTCCAATTCCTTATTGCGAATTTGTTACAACAACTACACACAAAACGCTAAGGGGCCCAAGAGGTGGTATGATTATGTCAAAAGAGTTTTTTAGCAAAGCAATTGATAAAACTATTTTTCCTGGCATCCAGGGTGGACCTCTTATGCATGTAATAGCTGCAAAAGCTGTATGTTTTAAAGAAGCTTTAAGCGACGAATTTAAACAATACCAAAAACAAATTGTAAATAATGCTANGAAACTTGCGCAAGTGCTTATGGATAGTGGCTTTAAGCTTGTCTCAGATGGCACAGATAACCATATGATGCTAGTGGATTTGACAAACAAGAATATTACTGGCAAAGAAGCCGAAGAAGCATTAGGCCAAGTAGGTATTACTGTTAATAAAAATACAGTGCCTGGCGAAACAAGAAGTCCTTTTGTAGCAAGTGGTATAAGGATAGGTACGCCAGCACTAACCACCCGCGGTATGAAAGAACAGCAAATGGAAATTATTGGCCAATTAATTACAGATACGCTAAATAATATAGGAAATGATAAAGTTTATAATAATGTAAAGAAAGAGGTGAGAAAACTCTGCGAAGAATTTCCGCTGCACTATTAATAGGGGTTTTTTGCTCTTTATTATACAAATACGCTTTTGCGTTAAATATTGATTTAAAAAAAATAAACAATGTTGATAGTTTTGTAATTTCCAATATAGATGCCAAATACACGCAAGAAGCACAAAAAAGATACTTAAAACTTAAAATTTTAAACAAAAAAGCAGATAAACAATTTTATAAAGAATTAAACAATAACTATTTTGATTTTATTAGCCTTTTTAACTCTTCAAATAATGTAGATATTATTATTGGAGCAAAAAAAGGCTACGAGCTTTTTGTTAAAAAAGAGCCAAATGTACTCATTGTTTATCCTAAAAAAATAGCCAAAGAAAATTCAATCGAAAAAAAGGAAAATTATGTTAGCAGTTCATTGTTTGTTAAACCAGCATTCAGCGTGAGTTTGGTTGAAACTAAACCTACACCACAAAATATATTTTTTTCAGGCCTTGATGCATACTCGCATCAGAATTACAAACAAGCAACTGCAGAGTTTAACAAATTAACAAACAACCCTAATAGTCCATTTTTTTTAAATGCAATGTATTTGCTTGCGTTAAGCTATGAGAAAATTGGTGATTATGAAAAAGCTATTAAAACATACCATGAAATTTTAGGCTACTCATTAGAACTTGATGCACCAGCAAAAATTTTGTACCAAATCGCGCAAATATATAAAAAACAAGGTGATGGCAGGTATATAGATACATTAAAGAAAATTGTCGAGCAATACCCATATAGTAAATGGTCAGACGAAGCGAAGTTTGAGTTGGGAAACGATTTTTTCGATGCTAAAAAATATAATCAAGCTGTGCTTTATTATTCTTCAATAACCAAAGAGAGCCCTTTATACAAAATTGGCATGTTAAAAGCTGCCTACATTTTTTATTTAGAGCAAAATTACCCTCAAGCAGCTTACTTGCTTTATTTGATTGATTTGAAAGATATTAATTTAAAAAACAATGAAAAGTATATAGCTGCAGCTGCTTATGTGTTTTGCCGTATGAAAGATTTCAAAAGTGCCGAAAATGCACTATCATACATACAAAATACTAAATCGCCTGATTTTTATATTGCCAAAACAGAGTGTGCACTTTTACAAAATAAACCTAATTTGGCTCAAAACACAATTAACGAAGCTTCAAATATTTTTACTTCAAATAAAGAAATTGAAGAAGAAAAAGCAAAGATTGATATTTTTACAAACAAATTAAATGAGCAAGAACTTGAAAGTATTGCAAATAAATACAAAAACAACGAAAAAATTGCCTCTCTTGCAATGTGGAAGCTAGCTAAAATCTACTATGATAAAAAAAAATACGCAAAAGTGCTTAATCTGTACTCTAAAAACAAAGACTTATCATCTAGCATTATGGACGATTTTAAAAGTTTAGCTCAAAATAGTCTAAATGAATATGCGCAAATAAGTGGTCAAAACCTAGATGAAAAATCTATGCACGAAGCCCTAAGGTTAGCCAAAAACTTAAAATTAAACTTGAACTCTTGTGATTTAGCCAAAGGCTTTATGTATCTTGACCAGTACAATTACGCTTTTGAATCGTTAGATAAAACTTCAGAGTGCTTAAAAATTATAAAGGCAAATTATGACATAAAAAAGGGTAATATAAAAGACGCAATGACAATTTTAAGTTCTATCAACGATAAAGATTACCTAAATATGATTTTTGGTAAATTATCTTATATTGACGGTGATTTAAACAAATCCAAAACATTTTTTGAAAGGTGCCTAAAATCGAAAGACAACCGACTAAAACAATTTTCTGAGTTGGAAATAGCTAAAATTAATATAGAATCAAACTCTCAAAATAAACCTATTGACACGAAAATTTTTCAAGCTCCTTTTGCACAAGAAGCCGACTTTTTAAACGGTTTGTATTATTTTAATAAAAAAGATTATCCTAATGCTCTAAAGAGTTTTGAAAAAGTAGAAAATATTAAAAAATACAATGAAAGAGCGCTTTTTTATGAAACTTTGTGTTTAATAAACACAGGACAAAAATCTTTAGCGCAAAAAAAATTNTCAACATTGCAAAAAGATTACCCGGATTCTTTGCTAGCAAAAAAACTAAAAATATTATTGCAATGAACAAAAATTTAGAAAGTTTAGAGTATATATTTCAAAAACTCATAGAAACAACACAAAACCTTGAAAAATCCCATGAATTACTTAAACAAAAGATTTCTTATTTAGAAGACAAATTAGAAAATAACAGAAAGTACTTAGAAAATATTTTAAACAGCATTACAAATGGTGTTTGCACTATAGATACTTCAACAAATATCAGCTTATTAAACCCAGCGGCAAAAAAAATTCTTGATGTGGATAATTTTGAAGGTAAAAAACTAAAAGATTTGTTTGGCATTGGGGCAAACAATGTTGATGATGTACTAAAATATTGCAAGATGAGTGAAGTTATCGATATTGTTAACGCTTCTAAACAACGCATAAAGTTAAAAATTGAGGCTTCTTATGTTTACGATAAAGATAAGGTGATAGGGGCTGTGCTTGTTTTTGAAGATATTACAAGATTGGAAGCCTTAAAACAAGAAAATAAACAGAAAGAAAAACTCGCCACGCTTGGGCAAATAGCTGCAAGTATTGCACATGATATAAGAAACCCTCTAGCTAGCATTCAATTGTTTGTTGCTTTACTAGAAGATGATAATGTTGATGACAAAAAAGAGATAATAAAAAACATAAATACAAATATACAGCGTATTGATGAGATTGTTACAAATACACTGCTGATTGCAAAAAAAGTCACAACAAAAAAAGAACATATTAAGCTGAATGAGCTTATTGATCAAATTGAAAAAGAAATAATGAATAAATTGGTTTCTTACAATGTGTCTTTTAAGAAAAATGTAGAACCATTAATAATAACTTCGGACAAAAATTTGCTCAGAAGCATTATTACCAATTTATTAACAAACGCTATTGAAGCAGCAAAAACAACTGTTGAGTTAATGATTAGTCGCTTTAAAAATTCATTGATAGTTATTGTTAAAGATGATGGTTGTGCACTAAATGATACAAATATAATTTTTGAGCCTTTCTTTTCTGGCAAACAATCAGGTGTAGGTCTTGGTCTTTTTATTGTAAAAAAAGCCGTTGAAGCTCTAAATGGTAAAATAACTGTATTAAGCACAAAAAAAACTATATTTATTGTGAGTATTAATGTTTAGCTTTTTAAAATGGATTAGAATAGTGTTTTATCTATTTTTTTACTACTTTACGCAAAAAGATACAAAAATAGCTATTAAGAAGCTTTCAGATAAAACTATTAAAATTTGCAAAGCAAAAATTATTTCTAATAAGATAAATATTGATTCAAAGAATTTTGTCATTATGGCTACACATAAAAGTTATTTTGATATTTTTTGCATTGAATACTGTTTTAATGATACCAAAATTATCTGGTTTGCAAAAAAAGAACTATTCAAAATTCCTTTTTTTGGTCGCATGCTAAAAAAAGCTCAAGCATTAAGCATTGATAGAGAATCTGTTATAAAATCAGCCATCAGTATAAGAAAACTATTAAAAGAAAAAAGAAATAATGTTGCTTTTGCCATATTTCCCTACGGTACAAGAAAAAATACAAATGAGTTTAAAAGTGGTGGTATATATTTTGCAAAAAAGTTAAAGTTACCTATAATACCAGTAAGGATCACTGGTAGCGACAAAATTATGCCGCCAGGGAAAATTACTATAAAAGAAAATCAAACAGTCAATGTTGAGATTTTCGAACCCACAAGTTACGAAGAAGAGTTTGACAAAATCGAAGCACAACTAAAAAAAATTATATGAAGAAAATATTGTTTTTGGTTATTTTTTTGTTTAGTTTTTATATGCAAAGCTGTTCATATATACCATTCATTAGTTCAACTCCTTCAGTTCATCCTTTAAAAACAGTAAATGTAGGCTACACAGAAGATGGTTTAGCTTCATGGTATGGGCCACAATTTCAAGGTCAATTAACTGCAAGTGGCGAAATATTTGACATGTATAAATTAACAGCAGCAAGTAGAACGCTTCCCCTTAATGTATATGCAAAGGTAACAAATTTAGATAACAATCGATCAACAATTGTAAAAATAAACGATAGGGGTCCATTTGTTCAAGGGCGCATACTTGATTTGTCATATGAGGCTGCAAAACAGCTTGGCATGCTGCAAGCAGGCGTTGTACCTGTTAGAATTACAGTCGTATCGCCAAATTATTATTTATTGGCGGCAAATGAAAAGTTTACAATTCAAGTTGGAGCGTTTACTGATTTTAAAAACGCTTTTGACTACAGAAACTATTTATCGCGTTACTTTGATTCTGTTTATATAAACAGCTTTTATACTGGAAAAGTAACTTATTATAGGGTAAGGGTAGGTATTTTTGACAGCCAACAACAAGCGCAAGAGTATGCACAAACGATTGTAAGCCCGATTGTAAAGAATTATTTTATTGTTGCAAAAGACTAGTTTATTTTTTAGTTGTTTAGTGTAATATAAAAGGCGAGAAAAATAGACAATTGCCTTCAATAGGAAACAAATTAACTAGAAATTTTTTAAAAAAGATATATATTTATATAGGTATGATTGAGTTTATCTTATTTATTTTTATAATGAGTTGCGTTGGTTGTGTAATAACAATAGGTTTAATTTATATATTAATGGTAATTTTTAAAGTGGTTAAAAATGTATTTTTTGCAGTTGGCATTCGTAAACTAAAAAATATCAATAAAATTATCAAGCCTTTTGTAGGAAAATATTTAGAATTTAATAAAAGACCTTCAAGTAGACATAGTTTATAGTTAAAACGGCCTTGTCAACTTCAAACCACATCTACTCTAAAAAACGATTTTTTGAAATCCTATTTTTAAGAATTTATTTTCTATTGACAAAATAAGGAAAATATAGTATAAGACTTCGAGTTTGTGCCCCGATAGCTCAGAAGGATAGAGCAC
>JGI24721J44947_10002595_pt1 | contig 25838 bp, 23 predicted proteins | sample YelNatPaOPGAMG01_FD_44947 | JGI IMG/M metagenome (IMG submission 44947) | reverse complement strand
CCTCTATTACTTCATATCCTCGCTGCCTAAGGGCCAAACTCATCAGCGCCCTGACGGGTTCCTCATCATCTATTATCAAAACCTTTTTCATCCCACCCGCTATATTTCACACCGTCATACCAAATTCGAAGCCGGCACCCAGGGGATCCGACTTTTCAACTAGCCGTCTACGGGACAGTTTACTCTGGCGGCTTTAGTTGGCAAGGGTTCTTATTGTCTATTTTCCAAAGGAATATAGGGTGAAATTGGAGGACCGATATATATCTGCCGCGGCCGATAAATTTTGGTATTTGGATTATCCATTACTTCCTTGTAGTGAGCAATCCACCCAGGAGTACGGCCTATTGCGAATATCACCGTAAACATCTCCAAAGGAATTCCTATCGCCCGCAAAATTATCCCACTGTAAAAGTCCACATTTGGATAAAGCCGACGCTCGATGAAATACGGATCTTTAAGCGCCGTTTCTTCAAGCTTCATCGCTATATCTAACAACGGATCGGAAATGTTCAATACCCTTAATAAATCGTGACAGGCCTTTTTGATAATTTTCGCACGTGGATCGTACGTTTTGTATACCCTATGGCCAAACCCCCAAAGACGCTGCCGATTCTTTTTGTCTTTAACCGCGGCTATGAACTTCGAGCCGTCATCTCCTTCTTTATGAATCTGCATTAACATTTCCACAACGGCCTGATTAGCCCCGCCGTGAAGTGGTCCCCATAAAGCGCACACCCCAGCCGCTACGCTCGCAAATAAATTAGCACCCGAAGATGCCACCATCCGCACTGTCGCAGTCGAACAGTTTTGTTCATGATCTGCATGTAAAAGGAAAATCAGGTCAAGCGCACGCACTACCTCAGGCTTAAGTTCGTAATCCTCGTATGGTGAAGAGAACATCATGTGAAGGAAATTCGCCGTATACTTATAGGCCTTTTTGGGATAAATGATAGGCAGCCCTCGGGACTTCCGGTACGAAAAGGCTGCTATGGTGCGTACTTGCGATATAAGTTTCGCCGCATGGGCATCAAACCTTTCAGGATCACGCCGCAGAATTGTAGGGTCAAAACAACTACTTGCATTTATCACCGCGGATAAGATAGCCATCGGGTGGGCCGTGGAAGGAAACCCTTCAAAGTGATATCTAATATCTTCGTGCAGATACTGGTGCTCCGTTAATAACTCACTAAACCTTCGTAATTCTGCCCGCGTAGGCAGATGACCAAAAATCAGCAAGTACGCCGTTTCTATAAAGGTGGACTTCTCCGCCAGTTCTTCGATTGGTATTCCCCGGTACCGGAGTATTCCGCGTTCCCCGTCGATATACGTGATCGCACTCCGACACGATCCTGTATTTACGTAACCCTCATCCAACGTAATGTAACCTGTCTGTTGACGCAGCGTCGAGATATCAATCGCTTTCTCATCCTCTGTCCCCACCACAATAGGGAATTCGTATGTCTTGCCGTCTATCTCTAATTTTGCTGTGTCGCTCATATTCCCAGATAACAAATAGAATATGCAATCTGTAATGTTTCAAGCAACCCGAATCGCATAAAGAACACCCCCGCCGGGGTGGTTCAAGCGATGAATCCGCTTACTTTTGCACAACCGGCACTTTCGAGGCACCCCCTCGTTAGACACTCAAGCTCAACAAAAACTCAATATTCGATTTAGTCTTCCGAAGTTTATTGAGCAACAATTCCATCGCCTCCACTGGGGGAACCCCTGTTAATGCACGCCTTAACAACACTATCCGCTGATACTCATCTGGATGATACAACAATTCCTCTTTTCGCGTCCCTGACCGCTCGATATTGATGGATGGGAAAATTCGCCTATCCACCAATGCCCGATCCAAATGTACTTCCATGTTCCCCGTTCCCTTGAATTCCTCAAAAATCACTTCGTCCATCCTGCTGCCAGTATCAATCAGAGCCGTTGCAATTATAGTCAATGACCCTCCTTCCTCTACGTTTCTTGCTGACCCGAAAAACCGCTTGGGTTTATGCAGGGCATTGGCATCTATTCCACCTGATAGGATCTTACCAGAATGAGGTTGAATCGCATTATATGCACGTGCTAGCCGAGTGATAGAGTCAAGCAATATCACTACATCTTGTTTCCGCTCCACCATCCGGCGAGCTTTCTCCAAGACGATCTCTGCCACCTGAACGTGTCTTTCAGGCGGCTCATCAAAGGTCGAACTTATTACTTCCGCCCCCTTACAGGTCCGTTTCATGTCAGTGACCTCTTCCGGCCTTTCATCTATCAGCAAGATTACCACATGCACTTCCGGATTATTGCGTAGAATTGCATTCGCTATCTTTTGCAAAAGTATCGTCTTGCCCGTTCGTGGTGGTGCTACAATTAACCCACGTGTACCTTTCCCAATCGGACATACAAGGTCCAACACACGCGTACTTAACTCATCCGGCTCGGTCTCAAGGATGAACCGCTTGTTCGGGAACAAAGGAGTCAGATTATCAAAGTGTGTCCGCTGTTTCGCTTTCTCGGGATCCTCGTGATCTATTGCCTCTATTTTCAACAACGCGAAAAACCGCTCGCCCTCCTTGGGTGGACGGATCAATCCCGCAACAACATTCCCAGTTTGGAGATTAAACCGCCTAATTTGCGACGGCGAAACGTAGATGTCCTCAGGACCAGCTAAATAGTTAAAACTTTGAGAGCGAAGAAATCCAAAGCCGTCTGGTAACACCTCTAACACTCCTTCTGCAAACATAACCCCCGCCTTCTCCGCAGCCCGCTTCAAAATTTGATAGATTATGTCGTGCTTACGCAACGTGCCCACATTGTCCACCCCATATTCATTCGCCAACCTTGTAAGCTCTACCATGTCCATTGCCTGAAGTTCCGCAATGTTGAGTGGCAACTTCGCCTGATCCGGCCTAATGGCGGCCACTATCTCGCTCTTCTCCACAGTTACAGTTCCTGACATTGGAGGTTGCTCAATCGCGGGAGCAACATTCTCCTGCACTAGGGCTGGTTCAATTACGGAGACAGGGTTCTCACCTTGGACTGGACCAGTGCTTTCAGAGCCATGGCCCGCTTCCGTTCCAGCAACTACACTATCTGTACTTGCCTGTGGCGTGGAGGCCACTACGGACTCGTTAAATGTTTCTTGATTCGCCTCACTTTGTACAGTTGTAACTTCGGCCTTTGGCGCCTCTGTTTGCTGCGATGTTTTCTCTTTACTGGAACGCCTTCTTGCTGTTTTTGGCATATACAAAGATTATGAATGGTTACTTTGGTGTTTGAGTTATTACCCCAGGTAGTTTCAAGTTTGCCGGCGCTGAGTAACCAACTTGATTTTTCAACCCGCGCCACCCTTGGGGGATTAAAATCTTAAACACAGCAAGATTAACTTGCGGTTGCATTACAACTTGCAATCAAACAAAGGCACTGTCAAGCGAGATAATTTTCTCTAAAGGTAAGCCACTTTCGCTGCCCAATTTTATTTAATACTAGCCATCCAACACTTTTACATTGCTGTCCCACAAACCTATTGCGTGGCGTTGCTATAAATTGCCTAAAGCGCAAATCACGAAGCACTAACTGAGTCGTACCAGTTGATAACCTACTAGACTACCTGCAACCAGTTTGAACCGCCCACCTTCTAAACTCCACTACAGCGTACAGCGGCCATTAGCCTCCATCGACCAACCTAGACACAAACCGCGCATCGTCAGAATTGCTTCGCATGCGCCTTCCCTTCCCAAGCTAACCGGTTAAACAGGGCTACGTATTGGGTAGCGACCACACCGGCCTCGTAACGCTTTTTAAAAATACGTTGCCCTTGATCCTTATATTTAGCTGCTTTCCCAGGATCGCATAAAACCCGCTGGATGGCCTTGGCCAACGCCTCAGAATTCCCGGGTTCGACTAACTCCCCAGCTTCCCCAAATTCCAACATCTCAGGAATCCCTCCAACTCTAGTAGCCACCACAGGAATCTGACATGCAAATGCCTCAATAATTACTTTGGGTAGACTTTCTTTCAGGGAGGGGACAACAAGACAGTCAAACGTCTTCATGACCGGCCATGGGGGTGTAATAGGACCAGTGCAAATTAACCGCCCTCTAATGCCTACCCGATCTGCAAATCGCCCAACGCAACCCTTTAGGTCGCTACCCACAATTACAACTTCAATATCCATGCCTCGCTCGAGCAAAAATCGCGCAGCCTCTATCAAAAATTCCAATCCTTTTACTTTGCGGTAGTTTGCCACAGCGCCGATCCGGTATGTTGCCGAGCGTAAAAGTACGCGGCCCTCTACAGAGCCCCACTCAAATTGAGAGGCGAAATAACCAGTCCCGGGAAAAATTGCAATCTGCGTATCCCTTATACCCACTTGGCGTAATGCATTCGCCACCGCTTGTGAGTTGCAATGGAAAACCGAGACCCGCCCGCTTTTAAAAATAAGCCAGTCCGAAGGACTAAAATAATTAAGCGATCTGATGGCTCCACGATAAAAAACAATTTTTATCGGCCGATAGCCTACTGCCGCTACAATTGTCGCAAAACACTGAAGGGCAGTCCCACAGTATACTATGTCTGGATCAATTTCTCGAATCAACCTCCTCAAACTTATTATACCGGCCACGTCCAATCGGCTCCGGACTCGTAACCACACAGGTTCACACCCATTGAAAAGGTGCCCTTCAGTTCTACCCTCAGTATAAGCAAACACAGCCTCTATTCCCGCTTCTTTCAAGGCCTTTGCAAGAAATGCATCAAAGTCGCGCATTTGAGGCTGAATCAAAAGCACCTTCATCATGATCGCTCAGGTTACTACCTACAACCAGTCCTACCTTGGATGAAACTTAGCCTATTGGCAACGCAATTTGTGAGACATCTTCATCGCCTCTCAAAAGTGAACCGCAAGAGTCCTTTGCCGAAAATCCCTCGCAACAAGCTAGTAGGTAAACTTGGATTTTTGTAGTGACATTTACGGTGGCATTTTGACATACAATTATCCCCAGCACGAACAAGTCATGGGAAAAATCCTAATCATAACTGAAAAGCCTTCTGTAGCGGCTGATATTGCTCGAGCTCTCGGCGGTTTCAAACGCCACAAAGAATATTACGAGAGCGAGAAATATATTTTGTCCTGGGCGGTCGGCCACCTGCTTGAACTAGAAGTCCCAAAAGAACTTAAACATCAAGACAAATGGGATCTCTCCGTGTTACCGGTCATCCCAGAATACTTTGACCTGAAACCAATTGAGGGCACTCGAAGCCGCATTAAAGTGCTTTGCAAATTGATCCACCACAAAGATACAGAGGCCATAATTAATGCATGCGATGCTGGACGCGAAGGTGAACTAATTTTTCGCTACATACTTCAATATTGCAAGGCCGATAAACCCGTTCTTCGGCTATGGTTGCAATCAATGACCCCCGAGGCTATACGGGAGGCATTTGAGCACCTGCGTACGGACTCAGAAATGCAACCTCTGGCCCAAGCAGCTCGGAGTCGTAACGAAGCCGACTGGCTGGTTGGAATAAATGCTACACGAGCATTTACTCTGAGGCTACGTAGAGGCAAAGGCAACAATATCACCACACTCGGCCGCGTCCAAACTCCCACCCTAGCTATAATTGTCGACCGTGAACGCAAAATTCAACAATTTGTCCCTAGGAATTACTGGGAAACATTAGCTACTTTTGAAGCCCCAACTGGCACATACCAAGGCAAATGGTTCGATGAATCATTTACAAAAGATGAACCTGAGCGTGATCGAATCCTTCGGTTGAGTACCAGGTTCGGTCTATCTACAATCGACGTCGACCAAATTTTATTCCCTGAAAAAGGGGCTCTCTGGGAAGAACACCGGCAAGCAGGTCGACTATGGGCTGAAGAACTCATCCAAGCACTGGCTGCGAAATGCACCGGCAAAAAGGGTATAGTCGAATCAGAAGAGAAAAAACCCACCACTCAATCACCACCACTCCTGTACGACTTAACTACCCTCCAGCGGGAAGCAAATACCAAACTAGGCCTGCCAGCCGCGCGAACACTGCAAATTGCCCAAGCCTTATACGAAAAATACAAATTGATTACGTACCCACGAACTGATTCGCGTCACTTGCCGGAAGATTATATCCCCACAGTTTATGCGACGCTAAACCGGATGCTCAAATGCCACGGAGACTACTCCCAAGCCATCGAAAAAATTCTCCAGTACAAATGGGTAAAACCTAACAAACGAATTTTCAATAATGCCAAGGTCAGCGACCACTTTGCAATCATTCCCACTGGCCAAACCACCAACGAGTTAAATCAGCAAGAACGCGAGGTATATAATATGATTTTGCTCCGGTTTATCGCTGCATTTTATCCGCCCGCCCAATACGAAGTTACAACCAGAATTACCCGCGTGGAAGGCGAACCGTTCAAAACCGAAGGCAAAGTACTGATTAACCCAGGCTGGCTCGAGGTTTACGGCAAAGAACAAACTCAAGAAGCATCCGATTTACTACCTCCAGTCCCCCAAGGGCAAGTTGTCACCGTTACGTCGATAGACATCTCTAAAAATTCCACCAATCCCCCTCCGCGTTTCACCGAAGCAACAATTCTAACTGCCATGGAAGGTGCCGGGGAATTGGTAGAAGAAGAGGAGCTTAGAGAAGCAATGAAAGAGAAGGGTCTTGGCACCCCTGCCACACGCGCTCAAATCATTGAAAATCTGATCGACGCGGGATACCTACTCAGGCGTGGCCGTGAACTCGTCCCCACCCCAAAAGCCATTAGCACCATCGACTTGTTACGCAAGGTTGTCCCAGTGTTAACGAGCCCACAAATGACCGGGGAATGGGAATATAAACTACGAAAAATCGAGCATGGCCAACTCTCACGATCCGAATTCATGGAGGAAATCAAACTACTAACAAAAGAAATTGTCGAAAAAGCAAAGACATTCAATCCTAATCAAGTCGTCGACGAGTCTCCCATCGGACCCTGCCCCAGATGCGGCCAACCCGTCATGGAGTTGATAGACAGGTACCGTTGCTCAAAACCCGATTGTGGGTTCAGTATTTGGAAAAGCATTAGCGGGCGGTGGATTAACAGGAGCGATGCTCAAATCCTAATCCAAACAGGGAAACTCGGCCCCCTAGAAGGCTTTATTACCCACAACGGAAAACCTTTCTCGGCCACGTTAAAACTTTCACCTGACTATAAGATCCAAATCGAGCCCGAGGTATCCAATCGCAAAGCGGCAATTGTTGCTGAAGCCAGCTCCCCAAACACCAAATCATTAGGCCCATGCCCTAAATGTGGCGCCCCGGTGGTCGAAACCGACCGGCAGTATGCCTGTGAGTCTGCCATAACCGACCAATCATGCACATTCTCATGTAGCAAAACTATCCTCGGGCTATCCATACCACGCGAACAAATCTCAAAACTTTTGTGCGACAAAAAAACTGACCTTCTTAAAGGTTTCACCTCTAAACGCGGGAAGAAATTCGATGCTTGTCTGGCGTTAACAGAGAAAGGGGAAATTAAGTTCGTGTTCAATAACAACCAGGGCGGTTAATAAGCCCCTTACACATTGAATCTAAAGAGAAGCACATCACCATCCTGCACAACGTATTCTGCCCCCTCATGAGAATAGCGTCCTGCTTGCCGCGCAGCTGGAACCGAACCCGCTTCTACCAAGTCCTTCCAGAATACCTTCTCCGCCATAATAAACCCACGTTCAAAATCGGTATGTATTTTGCCTGCCGCTTTCCGAGCCGTAGTGCCCGCAACCACCGGCCAAGCTCGAACTTCCTTTTCGTTGAACGTGAAAAACGTCCTTAACCCCAGCAATGAGTAAATGTTTTTTATCAACTGATTCAGGGCAGATTCACGCACACCCATTTCCGCCAAAAAAGCAGCCGCTTCCTCCGAAGATAAACCTACAAGATCAGCCTCAAGCTTTGCACAAACAATCGCCAAACCACACCCATGATGATTAATTACATACTCTCGAAGCTGCTGAACCCACTGATTGCCGCTTGGGTTGGAAAGCGTAGCCTCGTCCACATTGGCCACAAATAACGTAGGACGTGCAGTTAAAAGGTAACAGCTAGCCGCCAACTGCCATTCCTCACGACTCATCGAAAGTAAAATTGCCGGCGCACCAGTATTAAGATGGGCCTCCAACCTCTGCAATACATGGTCCTCGGCTATGGCATGTTTGTCACCTCGTTTCACATCACGTTGTATTTTCTCACGCCGCTTCCGCACAGCTTCCAAATCTGCCAACACCAATTCTGTGGTTACAATCTCCACATCCCGTAATGGATCCAGCTCTCCTGGCACATGTACCACGTCTGGATTGTCAAAGCATCTGACCACATGCACTATTGCATCTACCTCACGAATATGGCTTAAAAATTTGTTGCCAAGCCCCTCTCCGCGTGATGCGCCCTTTACCAACCCCGCAATATCAACAATCTCAATTGCTGCAGGCACTTTATTACTTACCCCCACTACCTGCGCTATTGCCTCTAGACGCTCATCTGGGACATAAACAACCCCACGATTCGGATCCACAGTGCAAAAAGGATAATTCTCCGCAGCCGCCTTGTGCGATTGCATCAACGCATTAAATAAGGTGGACTTACCCACATTCGGCAGTCCAACTATACCTGCTTTAAGCATATTTTCATTTTGCGTCAATTCCCTCGCTTTGTCACAACCAAAACTGTTGCCATCCAAAAAGCGTAGTTGCGCTCTAACACAACCCCTGCTCCTATAGAAAGCGCATTGCAAAACTGAACCTCTTAATTAACGCTAATCACCAAAGCCAAATGAGGGGTTGACGAAATAGCAATTCCGTAGTTTCTTTGCAGAGGTTTTTAGCTAGGTCACACAAAATGCAAGTAGAAAAAACTCAGCAAAATCAAGACCTTGACCGGCTGCGGCATTCAGCTGCCCATGTTATGGCCGCGGCAATTATGAAACTGTGGCCGGACACCCAACTTGCTTCTGGTCCCCCAGTCGAAGACGGATTCTACTATGATTTGGAGTGCTCCCATAGGATTACCCCAGAGGATTTCCCCTCAATTGAAGCTGAGATGCAAAAAATCATTGCTCAGGATCTACCCTTCGAACGAATCGAGGTTACCCGGGAACAGGCAATTGAAGATTGTAAACGCGGGCGAATAGGAGCACTTTCGGAGCGACCATTTCCGAGCAAATACAAGCTGGCTAACTTAGAAGAAATCCCAGAAAACCAACCAATAACCTATTACAAGACAGGCGACTTCATCGACCTGTGTGCAGGACCTCACATCGAAAGAACGGGGCAAATCGGCGCCTTTAAACTCACAGGAGTAGCAAGCGCATATTACAAAGGAGACGCGCGAAACCCGCAACTGCAACGCATTTACGGTACTGCTTTCTATACCAAGGAAGACCTCGAACAATTCCTCAAAATGCAGGAAGAAGCGCGGAAGCGCGACCACCGCAAACTCGGCGCTGAATTGGGACTTTTTGTAATCGACTCTGAATTCGTCGGCCCAGGGCTCCCGTTATGGTTACCCAAAGGGGCCGCAATCGCTGAAGAACTAGAAAAACTCGCAAAAGAAACCGAATTCTTGGCTGGTTATCAGCGGGTCAAAACCCCCCATATTGCAAAAGAAATAATGTACACAACTAGCGGTCACCTGCCCTATTACGCAGAGTCCATGTATCCACCTATGGTTGTGGAAGAAGGCGACCCTTCAGAAGGTGGGGGCGAACCAAAACAAATCAGATATTACCTAAAAGCGATGAATTGCCCACACCATCACCGTATCTTTGCCGCACAACCACGAAGTTACCGCGATTTGCCTCTACGTCTGGCCGAATATGGCACCTGTTACAGATACGAGAAATCAGGTGAACTGTTTGGATTAATGCGGGTCCGATGCCTAAACATGAACGACGCACACATCTACTGCACTGAAGAACAGTTCGCCGAAGAATTCCAGGCGGTTAACCAAATGTATCTTAAGTACTTCAAAATCTTCGGCATCACCAAGTACCTCATGCGATTCTCCACCCATCACCCATCCAGACTTGGCGTCAAATACGTTAATGAACCTGAGTTATGGAAAAAAACTGAGGATATGGTCAGGCGGGTGCTTAAAGAAAGCGGGATAGAGTTTGTTGAAGTGCCTGACGAAGCTGCTTTCTATGGTCCTAAAATTGATGTGCAAATCTGGAGTGCAGTAGGACGTGAATTCACACTCGCTACCAATCAAGTTGACTTTGTTGGACCTAAGCGTTTTGGCCTTGTTTATAGAGATCGGGATAACACACTTAAAACCCCGATATGCATCCACAGGGCTCCATTAGGCACACACGAACGCTTCATTGGATTCCTTATTGAGCATTACGCAGGTAACTTCCCATTATGGCTTGCTCCCGAACAAGTACGCGTGCTGCCAGTAACGGAAAACCAATTGACCTACGCACAAGAGATAGTTAATACCCTCCGCTCGCACTTCGTGCGGGCAACACTCGAATATAGCAATGATAAACTGCAAGGCCGCATCCAACGAGCCGAACTGGATAAAGTACACACCATCCTCGTGGTAGGCCAACGTGAGCAACTGTCACAAACTATCTCTGTCCGCATCCATGGCAAAGGTAACATCGGAGTCAAACCCAAGGACGAGGTAATCAACGATATACTCACCGCTATCCGCGAAAGACGACCAGACTAATGCCTAAATCACACTAAAATAACGACTCTGTCATGGTCGACTTAGAGGACGTCCCCGTACCCTGCAGCGGGCAAACTTTATTCAATACGTGGGCAATCGTCTGGAGCGCGTTACCTTCAAATCGATTGTTTACGTACAGAAATGCACGCCGCTTACCAGGCTCTGCTTTACAGTACTGAATTATTCGTATTGCAGCCTCACGACCTTCCGGGTATGGATCACGTATCTGCCGGTACGGCGAAAAAGCTTTTACGGCCTCTTCGTAACTGCGCCCCGGCTTCAATAAGAATCGCGCCACAATCAGGTCCTGCCGCACCCACCCATGATACCAGTTGAACTGATCAATTAGCGGAGGCATCTCCGTCCAGCTATTGAATACGTGCGTTGCATTGTACTTCTCCAAAACATCGAAATAATCCGGATGTAAAAAGGTTTCATTTCGAATCTCCACCCCATAATTCCACCCCCGAGGCAATTGAGAAAGAAAACCATCGAGCTGCTCCACAAACTGTTTGCCGCGTGTGTAGTCAGAATGATGGAATCGCGAAAACTCAAAGATTATCACACTGATCTTTTCCTTAAAAGGCTCGCATACCCGCAAGAAATGATCAGTGAATAGACTCGCGTTCAAGAAATCTGGGTTTGGTTTACCGGCACGGGTACCAAACCGCGGCAGAGCGGGAAATGTCTTTATTGTAATCGTATCAGTGGCTTTTAAAGCAAATCGGAAATCGTCAGGTACTAACTCCATCATCTCCTTTAACTGATCAGGTTCAGGGAATCTATAGTAAGCTGCATCTACACAAACGGTTTTGAAAACAGTGGCGTATTCCCTGAGGCAATACTTCAAAAACCGCTGGTCAGAAAAACCAGATCGCCCAAAATAGAAGTCGTCCGTATACAATAACCCACGCCACCCATGGTATTTCCAAGATGAAGTCCCTATGTAGACCCCGTCCCGAACCAAATCAGCTACCTGCTGCGCCACTCGATCTCGATCAAAGTTCACACCCGTCTCTAGTCCCAATTCAGTGGTCATCCCATCTTAAAATAATCCAATTCAAGTAAAAATTCTAACCCCGCCACGACCTTTCGTTTGCCACACTCCACAAACAAGTCGGGCCGTTTCCCGAAGAACGTTATAGGGCTCACTCAACTAGCCCTTTACCGTGGAGGAAAAACCTCCCTTAATAACAATTCTACTTCCGACAACCACGCCTCCCGTTGTTCAACTGTACTTGTCACCACCGGAGCAAAATTTCGAATTATCACTTTTGGTACTCCACAAAGTCCAAAAACAACCTTTTCCCAATGCACTCTGATAGGCTCACCATAAACCGTTTGTTCTACCTCCGGAGGGGTATTGGAGGTGTAAAACACCACTGCTACTCTAGCAGAAAGGAGACCCTTAGGATGGCCTTTGCCAGTTGAATCAGTAACAAACATATACGCACGCCCAGCACGAAATACACGATCCACCCACCCCCGCAAAATTGCCGGTGGAGAACTCCACCAATTCGGATGAACTATTACTATCCCCTCTGCCTTACACACTTCATCACAATGTTTCTCAATAACGGGAAGTAATACCGCGCTTTTATCCAATTCCGCAGCACTTAACACCGGATCGAACCCCTCCCCATACAAATCGTGAAATATGACCTCATATCCCGACCGACTCAGGTTTTGAACCACACACCGGGCAATTGCATGATTAAAACTACCGGGTCTCGGATGCGCCAAAATTACCAAAACACTCATGCCTTCATGCTGCTATAAAACCATACAACGTCAAGGCCTATGCACATTAGAGATATGTAACCTCTACTCTAAGCCTTAAACGCTCATTACGCGTTCTAGCCCTTGAAATTGGAGTTAGAAAGCACAACACGACGGGTTTCCACTTTGCATCGAAGCCCACAAGTTTTCCATCCACTTAGGCGCTTAGCTCATGGCAATTAACGCTACCTATGCGGCATTTACAAAAAAAGTAGTTGCATTTGGCATTTTTATGAGCAAAATTATGGTTCCGTTTTTCGGGAAAGGGCGATTTCGGCCGAGAACCAATGGCGCAAGCCATTGGGAATGATGGCCGAAAAACGAAGAAACCAAACTGTATATTATCGCTAAAGAAGTAATAGGAATAGCATATGCCTGTTAAGACATTCAAACCATATACCCCGTCGCGGCGGTTCATGGCCACACTCGACTATTCGGAGATTACGAAGGTCGAGCCCGAATGGGACCTTACGGAACCGCGGAAGAAAACCGGCGGGCGCAACTGCTACGGGCGCATTACCACCCGCGGTATCGGCGGGGGTAATAAACAAAGAATCCGTAGGGTAGACTTTAAACGTAACAAACATGGCATGGAAGCTACCGTGCTAGCAATTGAGTACGACCCATGCCGAAGCGCTTGGCTGGCGCTCGTCCAATACACCGACGGCGAAAAACGTTATATTCTTGCCCCCCAAGGCATTAAAGTCGGAGACAAGGTAATGAGTGGCCCCGACGCCCCGCCTCAGGTGGGGAATCACCTACCGCTTAAAAAGATCCCTATTGGCATGCAAATACATAACATCGAGCTTAAGCCTGGGCGTGGTGGACAGCTAGTGCGGGCGGCCGGTACAGCTGCAGTTTTAATGAGCTGCGAAGGCGGTTACGCAACCGTAAAGCTTCCATCTGGTGAAATTCGAAAAATTCACGAGGACTGTTACGCTACTATTGGCCAAGTAAGCAATCCTGATCACGAAAATGTGGTCTTAGGTAAGGCTGGGAAATCTCGGCACCTTGGAATCCGGCCAATCACGCGCGGTGTTGCCCGCAACCCCGTTGACCATCCTAACGGCGGTGGCCAAGGCAAATCCAAGAGTGGCGGTGGGTGGCAACATCTAACGTCACCATGGGGGTTGCTTGCCAAAGGACTCCATACGCGTCCAAAACACAAGTATTCAGACCGATTCATTTTGGTCCGCCGTGACGGCTACGTAATGAAAGCTAAGTAACACAAATCTTCTCAATACGAACTATGGGTAGGTCACTTAAAAAAGGACCATTTGTAGATCCGCCTCTGCTAGAAAAAATCCAAAAAGCGCGCCAGACAGGCTCAAAAGCACCTATTAAGACCTGGTCTCGGCGATCAACGATTACCCCGGATTTCGTAGGGCTGACCTTTCTTGTCCACAACGGTAAGAACTTCGTTCCCGTGTACGTGACGGAGAACATGGTGGGTCATAAATTGGGTGAATTTGCACCCACACGAATCTTTCGTCAGCACGGTGCTCACACTGCAAAAGCTGATGTCAAGTAATATGGAAATCAGGGCAATAACAAAAAACGCACGGATGTCCCCACAGAAAGTGCGGGAGGTAGTGCGCCAAATCCAAGGAATGCGTGCCGTCGAAGCGTTAGCCGTATTGGCAGCTGTCCCGCGGAAGTCAGCGCGATTGGTAGCCAAGACGCTGGCATCTGCCATCGCGAATGCGGAAAATAACAACGGCTTAAATAGGGAAAACCTTTGGATCAAAGAAGCAGTGACAAGCCGCGGTGTGATCCTAAAACGGTGGATACCGAAAGCGCGAGGTATGGCAGGACCAATTTATAAACGGTACGCACATATAAAAATCGTTTTAACTGACCAACACCCGAAAGCCAAGTAACCAGCCATGGGCCAAAAAACAAATCCAATAGGTTTTAGATTAGTCGTTACGCGCGACTGGCGATCCAAATGGTTTGCGGATCGGAAACGTGATTATGCAGCTCTGGTCGCCGAAGATCATCGCATCCGTGAATACATTAAAAAGAAGCTCGAGTACGCTTCAGTTTCCAGGATCATAATTGAACGGGCGGCAAATCGTGTCAGAGTCACAATTGCAACCGCTCGACCGGGGTTGGTTATTGGTCGCAAGGGTTCTGAAATAGACAGGTTAAAAGAGGATCTCACCCAAATGACTGGTAAGGAAACTTACATAGACATCATCGAGATTAAACGACCCGAACTAGATGCGCAGCTAGTAGCTGAAAATATTGCCTTGCAGTTGGAACGCCGCGTGTCTTTTCGGCGTGCAATGAAAAAAGCCATCCAGGCCGCCCAAGAAGCTGGTGCAGAAGGTATCAGGATTAAAGTCTCTGGACGCCTTGGCGGAGCAGAACTAGCCCGGTCGGAACAATATCTTTGGGGCCGTGTTCCCCTGCACACTTTACGAGCAGATATCGATTATGGGTTTGCAGAAGCACGGACGATTTACGGTGTAATTGGTGTTAAATGCTGGATATGCAAGGGCGAAAATCTGCCTGAAAAGAAAGAACAGCTCACGCCCATCGCTAGTGCTTAAAGCAAATCAACCATTGAAACTTTGGAAAGGAGGGTGATCGCGTATGCCGTTAATGCCTGAAAGGGTAAAGTACCGGAAGATGCAGCGCGGGAGCATGGCCGGAATTGCCTGGCGAGGCAACTCACTGGCCTTTGGTGAATACGGGCTGCAAGCGTTGGAACGGGCCTGGATTGATACTAAACAAATCGAAGCCGCCCGCGTTGCTATCACCCGTCATATGAAGCACCGGGGTAAGGTGTGGATACGAATTTTCCCCCACAAATCCTATACCAAGAAACCTCTTGAAACCCGAATGGGTAAAGGCAAAGGTAATGTTGAATCATGGGTAGCTGTTGTTAAACCAGCTACAATGCTGTTCGAGATTAGTGGGGTAAACGAAGCGATTGCAAAAGAAGCTTTGCGGGCAGCCGCCAACAAATTGCCCATAAAAACTAGGATGGTAAAGCGTCATGGTACTCTAACTGTTTAAATTGCCCCATGAAATTCTCGGAACTAAAAGACCTAACTTTGCAAGAGCTCCTAGCCAAGAGCCGAGAACTGCGGCAAGAGCTTTTCAATCTTCGGCTTCAACAGGCCAGCGGCCAGCTGGAAAAACCGCATCGCATTCGTCAAATCCGGCGCGATATTGCTCGGATTGAAACTCGAATCACTCAATTGCGGGGGCAACGCGAAAACAAGCAGGCTAACGCTCCTGCACAATCCAAATAGTCCCAAAAATAGCCTAACCATTTTCGAACAATGACAGAGCAAGTCACAAATACCCAAAATCCCCAATCCACCACCGCCCAACCCAAGAAAGCCCATCGCAAGGAGCTGGTCGGTGTCGTGGTGTCAGATAAGATGCAGAAGACGATCGTGGTCAAAGTAGAACGGAGGTTCCCACACCCCAGATACAAAAAGGTCGTTCGCAAATTTAAGAAATTCTATGCTCATGACGAAAACAATTCAGCACGGGTGGGTGATGTAGTCCGGATTGTAGAGACTAGACCGCTTTCAAAACTCAAACGTTGGCGCCTAGTAGAGATTATCTCCCGTGCTGTTAAACCAACTTCAACATAAATAATCGGAGGTATTTGGCTTATGCTACAGGTACGATCCATTGTTGATGTTGCCGATAACACCGGCGCGCGAAAAGCATCCGCAATCGGCGTCATCGGCAGGAACAAACGATACGCAGAAGTCGGCGACATAATAAAAGTATCAATTAAGGACGCCGCGCCTGACGGTACTGTTAAAAAAGGTGATGTCGTAACAGCAGTTGTGGTGCGGACCCGTCACCCAATCAGACGAAGTGATGGATCATATCTTCGGTTCGATTCAAACGCTATCGTCATAATTGACAAAGACGGTAACCCAAAAGGATCACGCATCTTCGGCCCAGTTGCGCGTGAGCTTCGAGAAAAAAACTTCATCAAAATCTTGTCGTTAGCACCGGAGGTGATCTGAGTATGGTTAAAAAGTTGCACGTCAAAAAAGGCGACGAGGTAATCGTCATCGCTGGCGCCGACAAAGGTAAACGTGGCCGGGTACTGGCTGCCTTCCCGAAAGAAGAGAAAGTCATTGTAGAAGGCGTGAGAGTCGTTACTCATTTTGTCCGCAAGAGTGCTCAACATCCTGGAGGGGGGTTAGTCAAAAAAGAGGCTCCCATTCATGTTTCAAACGTGATGTTGGTTTCAGAATACGAAGCCAGGCGCGCTCGGCGAGCCGCGCGAACTCAACAAACTGCCCAACAAACAAACGCTTCCCAAGCCTCCTAGATAATAACCAGCCATTAAGTATTTTGTACGACCCGGCTCCTATTCTTGCAGGGGGCCGGGTCGTATGTTTCATAAGCCGTCCATAACCACCATCTTACCCTCCCGCCTTTCTCTCAAGACACGGTGAAGGGTTTCGGTTGAAAAGATGTTACATGAAAAAACCGAGTTGAGGACCGCGTTTTCCAACCATAGGTGAGAAAAAGCCCTAACTTCCAATTTCCCAACCAGGGCGCACACAAATGCACACACAAGAATTAGGGGCCATCTCCCCACACTTGGGGGGAGATTGTAACCCCTTGAACCTCATTTAGTGTAGACCTCGCATTTCCACGCACACTTCAATTTGTTCACACAATCTCTTTCTGAAAAACACCTTAAGAGCGATTAATCGTTTCGTGGACTAATCTGGTGAAAATGTTAGTGTGGTTCTCCTGTTAGTTCCCGTTCGATTTGTTCGAGTGTTCGACCCTTAGTTTCAGGCAAGCGACGTTTGAACAAAACAAAGCCAAACAGGCAAATTACCGCATACAACCAGAATGTAATAGCTGGTCCAAGCATTTCCCGCAAAATAGGAAACGTCTCAGTTAACACAAAACATGCTATCCACAAAGACGCTACAGCTACCGACATTGCAGTGCCTCGGATGCGATTAGGGAAAATCTCAGAGATTAAGACCCAAGTGATCGGAGCCAACGACATTGCATAGCATGCAATTGCAGCCAGCACCAGTAAAAGCACCTGGATTCCTCGCCCACCAAGGGCAAATTCCAGGCCCAAGATTCCAAACAATACCGCCAAACCAGCGTACCCCAATAGTATCAACGGTCGGCGGCCCCACCTGTCCACCGTTCGCATTGCCACAAGCGTCGCTATCAGGTTCACACTGCCAATGCAAACGATGTTGATCAGAATGTCAGCCACCTTGAACCCAGCCTCATGGAAAACATCTTTTGCATAATAGAAAATGACGTTTATTCCTGACCATTGCTGGAGCACAGCTAAGGCCACCCCTAGAATTTGGATTTTTCGAAGTTGGGGGCTTAGTAACTCTCGATAATTGACCTTTTGTAGCTCGTTGATGAGCGTGGCCTGGATGTCGGCGAGTGTAGCTTTGGCATAGGCATACCCACCAATCCTAGCTAGCACGGTCTGGGCTTGGTCGGGTTGGCCGCTTTTGGTCAACCAGCGAGGGCTTTCAGGTACAAATAACATTCCCACCACAAATACCATAGCCGGTACAGCCGTAGCTGCAAACATCCAACGCCAACCAACTTGACCCGCCCAAGAACCAGCAATCTGTGCTGCCGTTGCCTCATCGGGTAACGGATACAAGCTTGCAATCCGCCAATTAACAAACTGTGCCAACAAGATCCCTATCACGATCGTAAGCTGGTTAAGCGAGACAAGCTTGCCGCGGGTGTGTGGGGGTGCAATTTCCGCGATGTAAAGCGGCGAGAGGTTGGATGCCAAGCCAATCGCCATCCCACCTACAATCCGCCAGAGAATGAATAACCAAAACACATTTGCCAACGCCGTGCCGATCGACGTCACAGTGAACAACCCGGCCGCACAGAACAGTAGCCATTTTCGGCCAAACCGGTCACTCAGCCCACCTGCTAGCATTGCACCAAACAAACAACCAATCAGAGCGCTACTTTTCGCCCATCCTACCTGCCATGGGGTCTCAAGTTTAAAGTACGCTTCGTAAAAGATGTCCGTTCCACTGATAACTATCCAGTCGTATCCGAACAACAGCCCGCCGAGGGCCGCCACCATTGAAATAAGCCAAATGTACCTGTAGTTGAACCTAGCTTCTTGATGGGAACCAGTCTCCTGCATTGTGTCTGTCATGTGCTAGTTTAAGTTGTTTTGGTTAAGCTCATGGAGGGAGGCGCATCTGGAACATTATCAATTAACTTCCCACCCATTAGCCCTCAAAAACTCCACTAAATCTTCTTTAGTAAGCTCTATTTTTGGCTGGAACGCCTCGCTTTGCATATAGCGCAACAAACTATACCGAAATTGGCGGCGCACCGGATCACTACCTAAATCGTTTTCCAAGTCCACACTGCAAATCAGCAATTTGCCGATTCCCACCCTAGCTTCAATAACCAAGCCCAGCCTCCGTGCCGTGAACCAGTCGTCTATCACGAAAACCAATGGCCGCAGGGACGGCGGCAGGTGGTCCATGATCATAGCTCGGGCCCGCGAGATCAAATACCACCACTGCCAGTTACTGTGGAAGTCAGTTGGGAACTCGTTGAATAATGGGTGCAAGGGATCACACAAAATGCCTAGCGTATGTGGGGCTTGTCGTTGAGTCCAAGCCGTGTTCCAAAAAATGCTAGAGAAACCCATTACCACTTCTTCTCGCTCTGCGCCTGGTATTTTTGCTGAAGTTGGAATTAGCAACAAAACTTTTCCACCAATATCCAACGTAGCCTGTGCCTCTTCATTTAACCTATGTGTCACGACTATACCTGGGGGCACGTTCGTGTCGACTCTAGTTGGATAAACCCAAATGTCCCAATCGTTTTGGACGCGTGGTTGAACAAGCTCAACTACGAATTTGTACCTGGCCGGCGCCGGTACTGTATTCAAATCAATACTTACCCTGCCAAGCTCGATGCCGTTCCCAACCGGGATTGTCCTTGGCATTAGTGCGCCTCCCAAAACTACGTGTCCTGAGTTATTCACTAGCTTCCAAACTGGGAGTGCATCTTTTAAAGGGCCAGGCCCAAAATGTGCAACCTCGAGTAAGGATTCCAACCGCTCATCTGACGTAAAAACCCTCTTTCTAAATCGGGCCAACAACACCGTCTCGTTACAAAATCGCCTAAATTCCTGAGCACTTACATAACCTTTTTCATCCCAAAACGCGTCAAGAACACCTACCAGCGCAGTTCCCTGTCCTGGAAAATCGGTCAAACCCAACAACTGAAACCCACCCATGCCAGGGGTCCGAAGGGCTGATTCGATCTCTTCCTTGTAGCAGAGTACCTGCAATTTGCCCGAGGCGAGTAGAAATTGGCGGGCAAGATCACCTAAGTGATGTGCCTCCAAAAAATCGCGAAAGATCTCGAAGTTTTTTGGTTTCAAGTACCCGGTGTATTTGGGGATCTCATCGAAGTCCGGATACACGCACCACTGCCCGATCTCGTGGCTTATCACTGGGACCTTACGCGCATTTATGTAATCACGATAGTCAGTGATAGTTTCAGGGGGACGCGCATTGATTCGCGTACGCAGGCCGCCGCCCCACCACTGAATGCGTGGGTCTGGGGTGATGTGAAATTGATTTTCTGGGATCTGTGGCCAACCTGCCCCACCAGTCCAAAGTCTGCGTGGATCTTTCGTTTTATAGTGTTGCACATACTTTGCTAGAAACGCACCTGCATTTTTTCCACCTGGCTCATTACAAGCCGCCATCAACACGAATGAAGGATGGTTACCATAGTGCCTCAGTATGCGGTCTGTCTCTTCGTAAACCCAACTGTCCACAGGTTTACCATCGCCAAGGGTAGTGGATTGGTTGGGCCAACATGTTTCAACCTGCAGATACATTCCAAGCTCGTCAGCTGCATCAAAAGCCGCCTCCGGTGGACAATATGAATGAAATCGCAGCATGTTTAGCCCAAACGACTTTGCGATTCGCATGATGCGTCGCCATTCTTCGATTTTCACAGGAGGGTGACCAGTATTGGGAAAAACACAGCACTCAAGCGTGCCCCGGAAAAACGTTTTCCGGCCATTGATAGTAAACTGCGTACCTTGAATACCCAACTCACGCAGACCAAACTTTACAGATCGGGTGTGTTCGAATTTAGTTTCGGCCGCACGCGCCACCATTTCAGCCTTGAGCGTGTAAAGCGCCGGTGAAAACTCGTCCCACGCCAAGACCGTGTTGCCCAAAAAGATTTCAAGTTCTGGCATGAAAACGTCCTTATCTGTATCGAATTTACAAACCACGGGCTTAATCTTTTGCAGTCCTGCCGCGCCCGAGGGTGGTTCAACAGAGAGCGAGATTGTGCCATACACTCGCCCCCCAGTAGCGTTATGCATTTCAACCCGGACGCGCACACAATGATTACTCAGTTGTGGAAAAACCTGCACATCTTCCAACCATACCAGTGGTTGGGCAATAATTTCCATCCGACCCACAATACCATTCCAATTTCCCTGAGTATGATCGCTTATGCCATGGGAATTTTCTCCGATATCAATGATCCGCCGATTATCAACACGGATAGTCAATGTGTGTTTACCTGGAGACAAAACTTTGGTTACACAACCGACTTTCGCGGAATCGACCTCGTCTGTAAGTAAACCCACAACTCCGAGCTCGTATACGTGCGGGGTAAAAAGCGAGTTATTTGAGCCCAGATAACGGTCATCTAGCCAAACTCGAGTCTCCCAGTGAGGCCGTTCCAAATACAGCACCAGCCGTTTCCCAACACAGTTTGATGGGATTTCAACCTCGCGCTGATACCACGCCACGCCAGCATAGTATTTGTCGGGTTGCAACCAAAAAGGCACCTTTACGTGGCCTGGCGCGCGGTATTTCGCATATTCGGGGGCGGTAAACCAAGACCTGTCTATAATGCTACCGGTCCAAGGCGTGTTTGTGCTGATGTCATCGCCAATCCCTTGCGCGGGCAAGGAACCAGGTAATTTGACTGCTTCCAGTAGGACACGCTCAAACCAACGCTCGTTCATACCAATATCTCGTGGATCGAGTGCAAATCGCCAGGTGCCTGCTAATAAAATGGTGTGTCCGGAAGCTACCGAAGAGAACCAGTAAGCGTTAATTAACAGTCCAAATACCGCAATCTGGTTCCAACCTTTAATACCTTGCAAAAGTAAGCACACAAAACGCCACAAGGAATCAACTTTTGGGTTTGGAATGCGTGTGGGTTCCGATTCATCGAAGCGTTGTTGCAACGAACCCCCTTTTGGAAAAGAAAGCTTTCTGAGCATATGGAGCTAGATCGTTAACGGTACTCGCTAACAACTTCAAACATAGCAAGCAGGTTTTCAATGGGCGTGTTGGCTTGAATATTGTGAATCGTACTGAACACGTAACCACCTCCATCAGCAAAAATTTCAATCCGCTCCCGCACTTGGTCTCGGACTTCCTGCGGGGTGCCAAAAGGTAAAGTATGCTGGGTGTCAACCCCGCCACCCCAGAACACTATTTGATCCCCATACCGTCTCTTGAGCGTGCGAGGGTCCATACCCCTGGCAGAACATTGTACCGGATTCAAAATATCAAAACCCGCTTCAATGAAAGACTCAATTAGTGGCTCAACTCCCCCACAACAATGCATGAACGTCTTCCATTTAGTGTTACGGTGGATCCAATCATTGAGAGCCTTCTGATATGGCATAAACAGATCACGATATTGGCCCACGCTTAAAAACGGTCCGCGTTGCGTTCCGAAATCCGTGCCGTTGGTCTGAATCACAGTTGGCAGATCACCAACGGCTTTGTGCAAACGTCGGAGGTTTTCGAGCGCCACTTCGGTTTGCCGCTCGAACACAGCTTTGATGTAGTTTGGGCGCGTAACAAGGCTTACGTACCATTCCTCAATGTCGCGAATCCCTTTCGGCCGCTTAAGAAACGGTGCCGGCACAAGCGCAATATCGCCAAATGTCAGGCCGGGGAAGGTGCAGAACAAAGCCTTGTCAGTAGAGGTGTATAAATGCTCAGCCAACCGCCTATAATGCTCAAATTCTTCCTCAGGCAGAATCTGAAATTCTTCGGTGTTATCTGCAGGGTCGAGACTTGATTCATCTATGGGCTCTTGGCGAATGATTGCATCGAAGAAGTATCCACCCGCTGGCATTCGACCACTGGGCGGCACAGAACGATCACTACACGGCCACTGTAGCAAATCGCCATTCGGCTCGTATTCTGTGTTAAAATCTTTGGGCACAAGTACAGGCGTCCCATCGGCAAGCTGCCATTCTTTGAACTCGATTTGTGGAAACCCGAACATCGTACCGGTACCGTTCAGGTTGACGGTGTCTATACCAAGCACCTCACGCAAATCCGGGCCAATCTCACCCAGCATTTGATAGACCTCGACAACCTTGACCGGTGTGCCTGGCGGATCGAGGCCGAGTGCTTGCCGTAGCTTATATACGATACTCACGTGCATACCCGTTTGAAAACAGCCACCAAAATCAACCGCCAACTTGTCCGGTTCTCGATGCGCCAGCGCTGTTTCAATACGTTCCCGCGATGTCATAACCTTGCTAGTAATAGGAAGCCAATACTGCTCTAACTTTTGATTAAAGGGCTTGTGTCGTTTCCCTAACTCCTTTTATAAGCACGCCGAGGCCCAAAGGGTTTACACTAATTAAAGGGACGCGTAAACGCATTCATCAATTCAATCCATCTTTGTGTTTCCCTAAAACTTTGATGTAAATACTACCGGGTTACTCACCGAATGCAAATCTGAAAACAGCGAATACCATTTTTTTTGCCTGTGGGTCTGCACACAACGCACCTGTCAACAAAACCGCTTTCATCTATTGGAAGTTTTAACCTTCGCTTCGTTTCCTCTCTTCCCACACTGGATACCTCTGCCAAAACCAGCCTTGGCGCAGATCTTATTTTGAAACACAGCGCAATCGCAACCATAGACTACCCAGCAAAGTCATGGGACTACAAATAAAGCTCTCATTGAAGGACATTGTAACCCCAATTAACCTGTTGAGACAACTAGCACCCTGTTTGTCGCCCCAAGCTTCAACTTCCCCATACTTGTAACAAAATCGATTTACATTGTGATTTCCCAACTCTTCTTACTCGTATGGGCAACAGCTGTTCCAAAGAGCAGAGTTTGTAGGTTGATTATGTCTCACCACGTCTGGAACGGCGGGCAAATATCAAATCAAAATCTAAACCGACACAATCCCAGAAAGCTGGCTATTCTGAGGTAAGCCGAGTACGCGTATAGTGATAATCCAGTTTTCCTGGTAGCCACCGCCGTGAGGCGGTGGACTAGAAGGGTAGTTCAGTTACTTACCACAATACCGCCACAAGGCCAGCGGCTAACCAAACTAAAACGCAGTGTTCCATTCAAGTATAAGCTATCTGTAGGATCCATGCTCTTACGACCGTGGCTACGTTAACATTACATACCGAGAACACATGAAAGGACATACAACAGTCCGTTTGTCCATCAGCCATGCCCTGACGGTTTGCTTCACCACGTCGCTGTATGCAGGGGTCCGGAAGCACGGTTGGGGCGAAGCGTCGCCTGCATTTCGCAGGTCAGCCGTTTCCTGCAGTTTGAAAGCTTGCAAACACCCCACCTCTTTACCCATCAACAAGTATGCAGATAATGGCAAAACTTTGATTAATCCAAAAATCGGAATACAAAATTTTAATCCTCCGCTTCTATGCAAAACTATGTACGCCGGCTCCCATACAACTTCTGCGCCGTTTTTGAACCTCCTTGCGCTCGGTTGCCACTTCGGGAGCCTTCGATCGTGGATTGCAAACCCAGCCCGCTCAAAAAGACACCGCCCACAAACGCAAAACACTTCTTGATAAATTCACGCTGCGTATGTGAGCGTTTAGGTTCTTTTAATTATTTAATTATCGCTTTAAACTGGCTCGCAAATGTTTATCAACCGCCTCTGAATGCACGACGCAATTATGTCCATTGACAGTGCTCTACTGCTTTTGGGTAGCCAAGGTCGACCACCCACAGCTAGCCGCCTAGAACTTATGGCAAAATCGTCCTCCGTAAGGACGCAAGTTGTTTGATTACACTGGGAACCGATAATGACTACTTAGAATTTGCGCTGATTTGACCACTAAATTCGCCTCAATCCCCCTAAGGGTACACCTAAAATAGTCCTGGATCTGATTTCGTGCGCCTCCCTAGTTACCTTTTCCCGCCAAAGGTTGGGAAGGTGTGCCTCCGGCAGCTTTACCCTACATCCCCGCGTTCGCAACAAGCTACTTGCTAAGAATTTAACTCAGGAGTTGCTGCGAGTAAGCGTGAACGTGGCGCACAGGCTACTATAAACATTACACTGGTAGCATTGCGCTCGAACGCTATCGTGTAGCAGTGGGTCTATATCGGGAAACGTTGGGAGGCCTCATACCCTATTTCGTCATCGATCTACCTCATGACGTCATCAGCAGCTGGCCACTCAATTTCCGTCGCACATCCAATGGAAGGTTAGCTATCTATTCGGTGTGCCGGGAAGAAACTGACAATGGCGAAAAGAGAAATAGGGGATTGGGTCCGGGAACGTCCAGCAACCAAGTTCTGCTAGGTAAACCTTTCCCTAATCTCCCGACTTGCGCCACAACTTTAGGGGTGGGGGGGGTTACCGCCGTCCTATCAACCGATGGAAAATTTGCCAGCATATAGATTTTGCGCGCTTCGTTCCGGATAGTGATACCCTTGGGTTGCACATTTTGATTATTCTCGCACGCCCAAGCGATAAAAGTAATTGCGCCCTGGAATTATATTGGTGTCGTTTACAGTGGTTACACCAGATTGTCCCATTATGTTGGTGATGATAGGCACGAACCCAGCAGGCGGGGTCAGATTCGTCGCCCTGTAAATCATGTAGGTGCGGCCCGTGACGCTATTCCACCTCAAAGCGATTCCGTTAGTCACGCTTCTCAAAGTAGTAAACTTTGGGATAGATTCCGGATCGAGTGGATTGGTACCTGCTACTTGCTCTTGCCAATCAGGCATTCCATCCAAATCGCGATCTGGTTCATAATCCGCAACAAGGATTGTCCCTTGCTGGCCGACAACTACGATTTTTCGGGCCCCACCGGCAACCGCATGCAAATTAGTACTAGTGCCAGAATCAATTAGCGTCCACTCCCCACCCCGGTGTGAGGTCATTATGAGGCCCAAATGCCCAACGGTGATAAACTGATATCATAGAACGAAACTCCACGTAAAATGGTGCCACTTGGTGCATAGCACTGTGTCCACGCGACGCCATTGGTAGAAATCATAATTTTTCCGTTGTAGCCTACCGC
>JGI24721J44947_10002594_pt1 | contig 25845 bp, 25 predicted proteins | sample YelNatPaOPGAMG01_FD_44947 | JGI IMG/M metagenome (IMG submission 44947) | reverse complement strand
GGATGCCTGGTGGGAATAGGATCAGCCGGAACGGAGGCGTTCCAGGCGGGCCTCTTCCTTGCGCACCAGGGCCTTCTTGACCTTCTTCAAGCGGAAGATATCCTCCCGCATGCGCTCCTCCAGGCTCATCTCGATGAACTTGATCTGTTCGTCGTAGTCGGGGATAACGATGTTCTCCAGGGCGTTCACCCGGCGGTTGGTCTTGCGCAGCTCCTCCCCCAGGCGGCGTAGCCGGGTCTCGATGTCCGCGCTCTCGATGATCACGTCGATGATCTCCTCGAACTTCTCCGCCGCCGAGTCCACCCGCCCGGAGACGCCGGTCACGGCGTATCCCCGCTTCAGGGCATTGCGCATGGTGCTCTGTCCCTTGCGGATAACGGGGATGGGGACCCCCATGACGTGGGTGCCGGTGATGTCCACCAGCACCTCTCCCTGGGAGGCGAAGGAGGCCGACCTAACCGCCGGGCCCCCGTCCTTGGCCTTGGCCATGGCCAGGTCNTACTGGGCGTCCGCGGTGACCCTCTCCAGGCGCAGGGAGAGGCGCATGGTCTCGTCGATGATGGGCATGAACTCCTGCAGGAGGGCGTCGCGCTTCTTCTTGAGCAGGTTCATNCCCTGCTCGGCCAGGGCCCGATTGGCCCTGCGTTTCAGAAGCTCGCTCCGCGTGGGGTGTACCTGCTCCACCTATCCTCCTTCCGGAAACCTGTCCTCCTTCCGGAATCTCCCGCCGCGCCCCGCGGCCTCAGCCCTCGGAGGCCGCGAACTCCTGGGCGTACTCCGGGTTGTAGTACTTCTCGATGTACTCCGTCTTGATGCGCTTGATGGCCTCCTTGGGCATCATGCTCACCAGCTTCCAGCCCAGCTCCAGGGTCTGCTCCAGCTCCCGGTTCTCGTCCTTCTGGTCCAGGTAGTTCTGCTCGAAGGCGTCGGCGAACTTGAGGGCCAGCCGGTCCATGTCCGTGAGGGCCTCCTCCCCCACGATGGCCACCAGGCGCCGCAGGTCCACGCCCTCGGCGTAGAAGGCGTAGAGCTGGTCGGCCAAGCCCCGGTGATCGCCGCGCGTCCTGCCCTCCCCGATGCCCAGGTTCATGAGCCGGGATAGGCACGGGAGCACGTCGATGGGGGGAAAGATGCCCTTGCGGTGCAGCTGCCGGGAGAGGACGATCTGCCCCTCGGTGATGTACCCGGTGAGGTCCGGGATGGGATGGGTGATGTCGTCGTCGGGCATGGTCAGGATGGGGACCTGGGTCACCGAACCGGGCTTGCCCTTGATCCTCCCCGCCCTCTCGTAGATGGAGGCCAGGTCGGTGTACATGTACCCGGGGTAGCCGCGTCGCCCCGGCACCTCCTCGCGGGCGGTGGAGATCTCGCGCAGGGCCTCGCAGTAGTTGGTCATGTCCGTGAGGATTACCAGCACCTGCATGTCGTGCTCGAAGGCCAGGAACTCGGCCACCGTGAGGGCGCAGCGCGGGGTGAGCAGCCGTTCCACGGTGGGGTCGTCCGCCAGGTTGAGGAAGAAGACCACCCTCTCCAGGGCCCCGGAACGGGCGAAGCTCTCCTGGAAGAAGGCCGCCTCGCGCCTGGTGATGCCCATGGCGGCGAAGACGATGGCGAACTCCTCGCCCCCCAGGATCTTGGCGTTACGCACGATGGCCGCCGCCAGCTCGTTGCCGGGGAGGCCGGCTCCCGAGAAGATGGGGAGCTTCTGCCCGCGCACCAGGGTGTTCAGCCCGTCGATGGCCGAGATGCCGGTCTGGATGAAGTCGCGGGGCTCCTCGCGGCTCCAGGGGTTGATGGGGGAGCCGGTGACCTCCCTCTCCTCCTCGGGGAAGACCTCCGGGCCCCCGTCGATGGGCCGGCCCATCCCGTTGAGGATGCGCCCCAGGAGGTTCACCGTGCAGGGCATCTTGGCCACCTCGCCGCTGAAGCGGACCTTGGTCCGCTCCACGTCCAGGCCCGCGGTGGGGCCGAACACCTGGACCACGGCCAACTCGCCGTGGAGCTCGATGACCTGCCCGTACTTCACCGACCCGTCGGCGGAATGGATCTCCACCATCTCGTTGTAGGCGGCCCCCTTCACCTTGCTCACGAAGAGCAGGGGCCCGGCCACCTCTCCCACCGTGCGGTACTCGGTGGTCGCCAGGAAAGTCCTACCATCTGCCATTCCCTATCACCCGTTCCTTTATTTTCCAAGTACTTACATGGGGAAACCGGGAGCCGGATCCCGCCCCTTTACCACTCGCCCAGGGAGCGCAGCTCCCGCTGTACTCTCTCCAGGAGATCGTTGAGCTTCTCCTCCGCTTCCTCGGAGGGGATCTCCTTCATGCGCGCTATCTCGTTCTTTATGGGATGCTCCGTGGCCTGGCGCAGCGGGACCCCTTGCACCAGCACCTCCTCCAGGCAGTCGTAGTAGGTCAGGATGACCTTGAGCATCAGGTACTGCTTGCGCAGCGAGCAGTAGGCGTCCACGTCGGAGAAGGCGAACTGCTGCAGGAAGTCCTCGCGCAGCATNCGGGTGGTCTCCAGGACGGCCTTGGCAAAATCCGGCAGGGCGTCAGGGCCCACCAGCTGCACGATCTCCTGCAGCTCCACCTCCTTCTGCAGCAGGCTCATGGCTTTGTCCCGCAGGGCCCTCCAGTCCTCGGCCACGTTCTTGGAGTACCAGTCCTGGATCTGGTCCAGGTACAGGGTGTAGCTCTTGGTCCAGCTGATGGCCGGGAAGTGGCGCCGGTAGGCCAGGGAGGTGTCCAGGGCCCAGAAGGCGCCGGTGATGCGCAACGAGTTCTGGGTCATGGGCTCGGAGAAGTCCCCTCCCGGTGGGGATACCGCCCCGATGGCGGTGATGGAACCCACCCGGTCGTCGCTTCCCAGGCACACCGCCCGGCCGCAACGCTCGTAGAAATCCGCCAGGCGGGTGGCCAGGTAGGCGGGGTATCCCTCCTCGCCGGGCATCTCCTCCAGGCGGCCGGAGACCTCGCGCAGGGCCTCTCCCCAGCGGGAGGTGGAGTCAGCCATGAGGGCCACGTTGTAGCCCATGTCCCGGTAGTACTCGGCGAGGGTGATGCCGGTGTAGATGGAGGCCTCGCGTGCCGCCACCGGCATGTTGGAGGTNTTGGCCACCAGGATGGTGCGCTGCATCAGGGGGACCCCCGTCTTGGGGTCGATGAGGTTGGGGAACTCGGCGAGCACCTCGGTTATCTCGTTGCCCCGTTCCCCGCAGCCGATGTAGATGACGATGTCCGCGTCCGCCCACTTGGCCAGGGTGGTCTCGGTCACCGTCTTTCCGGTCCCGAACCCCCCGGGGATGATGCTGTAACCGCCCTGGGCGATGGGGAAGAAGGTGTCCAGGATGCGCGTGCCGGTGATGAAGGGGACGGTGGGCTTCTCCTTCCTCTTCACCGGCCTCGGCACGCGGGCCGGCCAGGTCTGGTACAGCTTTATCTCCGTCCCGTCCTCCAGGAAGACCACCGTCTCGTCCACGGCGAACTCCCCCTCCTTGANCTCCGCCACGCGGCCGGAGATCCCCGGGGGCACCATGATGCGGTGGACTATATGGGCGGTCTCCTGGACCTCGCCTACCACGTCGCCCTCCGTGACCTCGTCGCCCACGTCCACCAGGGGCTGGAAGCCCCAGCGGCGGTCGCGGGGCAGGGCGTCGGTGGAGACGCCGCGGACCACGAAGTCACCGTAACGCTCGGCGATGTCCGTGAGCCTCCTCTGTATGCCGTCGTAGATGGAGGTGAGCAGGCCGGGACCCAGCTCCAGGAGAAGGGGCTCCTCGGTGCACAGCACCCTCTCGCCCACCCGCAGGCCGGAGGTGTCCTCGTAAACCTGCACGATGGCCGTGTCCCCGTCCAGGCGTACTATCTCGCCGATGAGGCCCAGCTCGCCCACCTTGGCGATGTCGTACATCTTGGCGCCGGACATGCCCTCGGCGCTGACCACCGGCCCGGATACCTTGACGATGGTTCCCTCGATCATATGCCTACACTCCCCGTTCTCAAGTTTTCTCGCTGCTGGTCTCCATACCTAATTCTGGGCCACCGGCCAGCCGCCTTCAAGGCGGGCGTCACTCTCCCTCCCGGGCCCTCAGGGTGATGTCGAAGCCGATGGCGCGGTGGATGAGCCGGGCCAGGTAGGCCCTTCTCTCCCCGGCCATCTCCACCGTCTCCTTGATGGGCAGNGGGATGACGATGGGCCGGTATATCCTGTCAATCTTTTCCTGGGTCTTCTCGTCGATGGCGTTGTAGAAACTCTCGTTCACCGCCAGGATGCCGGCGTCGGGGTCGTCCAGGAGGGCCTTTATCTTCTCCCGGGCCTCGTCGGCGTTCTCCACCTCGATAACGCTGACCCCCGCCAGGCGGAACCCGTCGGCGGTCTCCGGGTCGGTGATCACGATGGCCTTGTACACCCTCCGTCACCCCCTCGCCGCGCCCTCGCGGGCCGTCTCCTCTTCCCAGAGGAAGAGTTCCTTGCGGATCTGGGACTCGATAAGACCGATGCTCTTTCCCCGCATGATGATGCGCAGGTTGGTGATTTCCAGATATTTCCTCCACATGTAATTGATGATCACCCCGATCCCCAGGGGATCCTTGGCCATGCCCAGGCACCTGCGGATGAGGTTCTTCTGCAGCTCGTCCTCGAAGGCCCCCTCCCCCTTCTCGTCGAAATTCTTCCAGGCCGCCTGGAGGGGCCCCCGGTATTCCGGAAAGCGCCGGAAAAGGGCCTGGTAGACGTTCTCCGGCTGGCCCAGGGACATCAGGCGGGCGAACTCGGCGGGATCCTCCAGGCTCCCCCCGGGGACGAAGAAGTCCTCCGCCCGGGAGGCCTCCAGTTCCATCCCGCAGATGCGCATCAGGGTGACCAGGTTGACGGCGTCCACCTCCAGCCTGACCACCTCCCGCACCAATGAGGTGTCGGGATCCCTCTCCCTGAGCTCCCCGGACACCTGCCGGTAATGGAACCTGTCCAGGGCCAATTCCAGCACGGAGAGATCGTGTTCCCGGAGGTATTCCACCAGGTGCTCGCTAACCGCCCTCCCGTAGCGGATGGGCCACTCCATGCCGAAGACCACCACCGCGTCCAGGGCGGCCCTGAGGTCCGGCTGGTTGATGATCTCCTGCAGGATGGCCTCGTCCAGGAAACCCACGGGCACCAGGATGCGCTGGATCTCCTGCTTGGGGACCAGGGCCCGCAGGCCCCGCATAATGGTCTTCAGGTTGTAGAGGTCCCAACGGGAGAGGAGCAGGTTGACCAGCTTCAGGGGCTTTCCGGTGAAGAATTCCTTGATCTTCCCGAAGTTCCGCACCAGGTTGCGGTTGAAGGCCCGGTCCACTATGGTGGGCCTGGCGCCCTCCAGCATGAAATACTCCAGGTCCTCCTGGTACTCCGTCTCCTCCAGGACCCCCAGGGCCCGGTTGTAATCCGGGGCCGCCAGGAGCTCCCGGAACACGGAGGGTGCCAGCAGGCGCGAGGTCATGGCCCGCACCCGGGCGTTGGCGTAGCTGTAATCCTTTATGGGAACCTGAACCATGGGCAAACTCTCCGCCCTCTCCAGACGGAAAGAGGGGGTCTATCCCCCTCCCCCGGCGGCCTCCACCTCCTCGCCGAAGAGGAGGGCGGAAACTTGCAGACGCAACTTCTCCCGCGCCCGGTTCAACCTCTCCTCCACGGTGTTTATGATGCGCACCCTCTCCTCGGGGTCGGAGACCACCGCCCCTCCCCGGGTCTCTATGTCCGTCCGGACCTCGAATTCCACCCCCCGGCGGCGGAGTATGTCCTCGGCCCGTTGGCGGTCCGCGGGATCCACGTGGACCACCACCTTGGCCCCCACCCGGGAGATGCCCTCCTCGATCAGCCCGGCCAGGATGTCGGGGTAGTCGTCCCGCGAGCGCAGGCCCTCCATGGCCGTTTCCGCCTCGGACAGGGCTTTCTCCACCATCCTCTCCTCGGCCTGGATGATGGAGTTCTTGGCCCGCAGCCGCGCGGAATAGAGGATGGAGGTGGCCTCGCTCTCCGCCTCCGCCCTTATCTTCTCCAGGCGGGACTGGCGTATGGCCTCCGCCTCCTCCCGTGCCCTATCCAGGATCTGCTTGGCCTCCTGCTCGGCGCGCCTGAAGATCTCCTGGCATTCCGCGCGGCATTCCTCGTCCAGCGCCTGCAGGATGTCTTCTACGGACATGTCCTCACTTCCCGTTCCGGTGAGCTGAAGCGTCCGTCACGGGGAACCCGACCTATTCCCCGGGTTTCAAACCCGTGATGAGGAAGCCGATGACGAACCCCAGGACCACCATGGTCTCGGGGATGGCGATCATGATGATGGCGTTACCCGCCAGCTCCGGCTTCTCGGCGAGGGCTCCCGCCATGGCCGCCCCGATCTTGGACTGCGACCAACCGGTGGCCAGGGCGGACAGTCCGATGGCCAAAGCTGCCCCGATGGCGATGAGTCCGAGTTCCAAACTATTCACCTCCTGATCGCTTGAAGGGCTTGTAGACTACGTCCGTCTCCTTATAAAACTTGGTGAAGCTCTCCACCAAGTTGAGACGAAGGGATTGGATAGAGGGGCTCAACACCCCCAGGGCGATGTTCAGGACGTGCAGCAGGGCAGCCACTATCACCCCCAGGAAGACCATGGCACCCCCGCCGAACTCCGCTCCCAGCTCGTTGGCCACCTCGGCCAGGATGACCGAGGCCAGCCCGATGCCGTAGAGTCGGGCGTAGGAGAGGAGGTTCCCGAAGGTCAGGGCGGCCTCCAGCCCGCCCCCGAAACCGCCCCCGTAGCCGGCCAGCCCGATGCCCACCACGGCCATCACGGCGCCCACGGGCATGGTCACCGACTTGATGCTCTTGATTCCCCACACGCCGCCGAAGATGACCACCAGGCCCAGGACGAAGAGCAGGTATCCCAACTTCTCCAGGGCGTGCTTGCGGTCGCGGTGGCGGATGCCGTCTATGAGCCCTATGACCAGGGCGCTTCCCATGTGCAGTACCCCGATGAGGGCCACCACGATGAGCAGGAGCTTGAAGAGGTCGGGGTTGGCCTGGGCGATGCGCTCCAGGGGCCAGCCCCAGGGCTTACCGCTGGAGGTATGGCCCCAGACCCACTTGACCACCATGTGCCCGGCGGCGTCCTTCCAGCCCAAGAGCCGGATGAGCAGGTCACCGAAGAACTCGAAGTACAGCAGTCCGAAGACGAAGGAGGAAATTGAGCATATCAGCAGAACGTTGGCGAAGAGCTCGAAGAAGAGGCTCCGCGACTCGCGCTTCCTGAGTATCCTCTTCATCAGGAAGACCGCTCCCAGGAGCACCAGCGCGTACCCCATGTCCCCCAGCATGAACCCGAAGAGGATGGGGAAGAAGATGGCCACCAGGAAGGTGGGGTCGATGTGACCGTACTTCGGGGGGTTGATGAGCATGTAGATGAACTCGAAGGGGCGCACCGCGGCGGGGTTCTTGAGGGCCGTCGGCGCCTCCTCCAGCTCCTCGTGGGTGGGCACCTCCTCGGTGAGCTCCACCTTGCCCTCGAACTTCTCCTCCAGCACCCGCCGGGCCTCCTCCACCTTGTCCGAGGGCATCCAACCGGTGATGACGAAGACGTGGCCGCTCTGGCCGAACTTGGGGATGGCGTTGAGGGACTCGATGCGGTCGGCCAGGTATTCCTTGAGGGCCACCAGGGTCACGTACCAGTCCTCGGAGATCTTGTCCAGGTCCTCGCGCACCTTCTTCAGCTTGGGAGGTATCTCGTTCAAGCGGGTCTCGATCTCCTTGAGGGCCTCGTCGTAAGGCTTGTCGGAGAGCTCGCTGGGCAGGCGCACCTGGTTGACGTTCTCCGTGGCCAGGAAGTTGTGCACCTGCTCCGAGTAGCGCCGGTGGAAGACCAGGATGGCGGCGTGGGTGTTCTCGTCCACCCGGGCCGAGAAAACCTCGCACTGCTTGTTGGTTATTTTTTCCAGTTCCTTCTCAATGTAGTCAAGGACCTGCTTGTACCTCTCCTCCACCAGCAGGGCCACAGAGGTGTAGTTCTCGGTGGCGGTTACCTTGCTGGCCAAGGGATAGACCTTCTTGATGATGGGCTCGTACTTGGAGAGACGGGACAGCTCCACCTCGAGCTCGTGCTTGTAGTTGATGAGTTCGCGGGTGGCCTTCTCCTCCTCCTCCACCATGGAGGATATGTCGGCCAGCGTCTTGCCCTGGAAGGACTTGTACTTCTCCTCGATCTCCGCGCGGGTGATCCTCCGGTCCGGGGGAGCCAGCTCGGACAGGATGGCGTTGTTGCGCATGGCCAGATTCTGGAGGAGGTTGCGCTCCTCCTCCAGGGCAGGATCCATCTCCATGGGCAGGAGATCCGCGTAGCGCGGCCCCTTTTTCTTGGTGATATCCTCCAGGTGCAGGGTTCCCAGATCCTGGAGGGTTTCCAGCACCTGGAAGAAGAGGGATTTGAGTCCCACGATCTCCACTTTGGACATGGTCAAGAGCATTTCCGTCTCCCCCTACTTCGGATGAGATTGGGTTCCGTCCTGCCGGCTAACTCCTTCGATTCTACGGCGTCCGTTTCTACGTCCTTCTCCAGGCTCCGAACCTGCTACGACCCGGGAGTCTGCGGCGAAATCACCGCCTCCACGATGAACTCCACCGCCCGGGAGAGGTTCTCCTCCCCCCGCCTTTCCACGGCGGAGATCTCCCGGGCGGTGGACTCCTCGATGGCCCTGACCTCTTCCTGGGCAGCGGCGATGATCTTCTGGTAGGTGTCCTGGCCGAGCTCCTCCAGGGTGGCCTTGCGCTTGATGGCCGCCGCCTCTCCCTTGGCGTCCTCTATGAGGCGTTCTGCCCTGGCCCTCTCGGCGTTTACCTTGGCGCGGATTTCCGCTTCCTTGGCGGATATGCGGCTGAATACCTCAGTCCGGGATCCGACGAACTTCTCCTCCAGCTGCTCGGCTATCTGCCTGTGCTTCCTCTTCCCTCCGCGGACCCTCTCCCTCGACTTGTGCTTAGCTCCTGCCATGGTGTTTCGACCTCTTGCTTCGAACCTGGCCGGCCGTCCGTCGGAACCCTACAGGGCGATGTTCGGCATTCACGCCTGTCGGCATCTCCTCTCAACTCCCGTAACATAATATCTTCCGCCCCTGAGGGTGTCAATAAAACGCGGGTGGTAAAGGCGCCGGTCCTGAACCGTCCCTCGCCCGCGAGCCCGCTCCCGCGGACCACCCCTCCCCGGGGAGGGGAAAACCCCGCTGCTTCCCGGCGAGGACAGGGATTCCGCCCCTGAGGGTGTCAATAAAACGCGGGTGGTAAAGGCGCCGGTCCTGAACCGTCCCTCGCCCGCGAGGGGTAGTGCACGGGCCCTCGTCCCCACCCCTCGCGCCGACCCTCAGGCGGGAAGACGGCGCGTGGCCTCCTGGTAGATGAGCAACAGGCCGTACAGGGTGAGCAGGGGATCGTGATGGTGCACGGTGCGGCACTCCGAGACCACCACCTCGGCCAGGCCCCCGGTGGCTATCACCGTGGCCTTCTCGCCCAGCTCGGAGAGCATCAGCTCCACCAGGCGGTCCACCTGCCCGGCGAACCCGAAGACGATACCCGACTGCAGGGACCAGGTGGTGTTCTTGCCGATGACCGAGGGGGGGCGTTGCAGCTCCACCTTGGTGAGGCGCGCCGCGGCCTTGAAGAGGGCCTTGGAAGATATCTCGATCCCCGGAGCGATGGCCCCGCCCAAGTATTCGCCCCGGGAGGAGACCACGTCCAAGGTGGTGGCGGTGCCGAAATCCACCACGATGCACGGGCCGCCGTAGCGTCGGAAGGCGGCCACGGCGTTCACCAGCCGGTCTGGCCCTACCTCCCGGGGGTTGTCCACCAGGATGCGGATGCCCGCGTCCAGGTTGTGGCCCACTATGAGGGGCTCGAACTCCCAGTATTCCTTGGTCATGTGCTCCAGGGCCATGGTCGCCGAGGGGACCACGGAGGAGATGATCACCGCGTCGAAGTCCTTGAAGCTCAGTCCCTTCAGCCCCAGGAACCCCTGGTAGTAGAGGGCCAGTTCGTCACCGGTCTTATTGGCGTCCGTGGAGATTCTCCAGTGGCCCACCAGCTCCTCGCCGCGGTAGGCACCGATCACCGTCTGGGTGTTGCCCACGTCGATGGCCAGCAGCATGACGACCTCCCTTTCCGCAACCGCCGATCCTTCGATGCCCTCTTTCGATGGCCTTCGCATACCGCCTCCCGCAACCGCCCCGCGGCCGGAACCGGCGGACGCGCGCCTCCCGTCCCGCCTGCCCGGTCACACGTAAAGCTCCAGGGCTATGTCCAGGGCGGGAGCGCTGTGGGTCAGGGCCCCCACGGAGATGAAGTCCACCCCCGTGGAGGCGTAGGAGGCCACGTTCTCCAGGTTGATCCCCCCGGAGACCTCCAGCTTCACCCTTCCCCGCGCCAGGCGCACCGCCTCCCGCACCTCCTCCACGCCCATGTTGTCCAGCATGACCACGTCGGCCCCGGCCTGGATGGCCTCCTCGAGCTCCTCCAGGTCCTGCACCTCGACCTCGATATTCGCCTCCGGCCCCAGGACCTCCCGCGCCCGCCGTACCGCCTCTGCGGTGCCGCCCACCGCCGCGATGTGGTTGTCCTTGATGAGCACCCCGTCGTAGAGGCCGAAGCGGTGGTTCTTTCCCCCTCCCGCCCGCACCGCGTATTTCTCCAGGGCCCGGAGCCCCGGGGTGGTCTTGCGGGTGTCCAGGATCTCCACGCCATGGGGAGCCGCCGCGGCCACGAAGCGCGCGGTGAGGGTGGCCACCCCCGAGAGGCGCTGCAGGAAATTGAGGGCCGTCCTCTCCCCCTCCAGGATGGAGGATACTTTCCCCTCCACCACGGCGATCTCGGCGGGGGCAGCGGGGCGGTCGCCGTCGCTCACCAGGGGTTGGAAACGCAGCCTGGGATCCAGGAGGCGGAAGGCCATGGAGGCCAGGGGGAGGCCGGCCACCACCCCCTCTTCCCTCAGGACCACGACCCCCCTGCCGCGCATGTCCGGAGGTATAAGGGCCCGGGAGGTGATGTCCCCCTCGCTGCGCAGGTCCTCGTCCAGCGCCCTTTGGACGGCCTCCAGACAGATACGCCTGAACTCCTCGTCCAAGGGGGATCAGACCTCCTCCCACCAACGGTAATCGGACCCCGTGAGGCTCCCCACCGGCCTCAATTCCCAGGATAAACCATCCTCCCCCAGGCGGAAAACGATGTGCCGCCTCCAGAACTCCGCCTCCCCGGGGAAGTCCACCCGGAAGTGGCATCCCCGGCTTTCCTCGCGCAGCAGGGCGGCGCGCACCATGAGCCCGGCCAAAAGGATCATGTTCTGAACCTCGAAGCCGGCCGGGGCGAGATAGGACGCCTCCAGGATCGGGCGGTTCTTACCCAGGAACCTGGCCGCCTCGGTGAGGCTCTCCCTGCTGCGCCGGAAGCCCACGCCGTCCTGCATGGCCTGCTGGAGGGAACGCCGGAGCAGGGTTACGTCCACCGGGACGTGGTGGCGTCTTTTCCTGTAGCTCACGCGTGGGGTCCGCGAGCGCCTGTCCGCCCCCCTGGCCACGGATTCCTCCAGGTCTTCCATTATCCTCCAGCTGAAGACCAGGCCCTCGAGGAGGGAGTTGGAGGCCAGGCGGTTGGCCCCGTGCACCCCGGTGCAGGCCACCTCGCCGCAGGCGTAGAGCCCGGCTATCGCCGTCCTTCCCCGCAGGTCGGTGACCACCCCCCCGCTCATGTAGTGGGCGGCCGGGGAGACGGGGATGGGCGTCTGGGTGATGTCCAGGCCCGCCTCCAGGCAGTGGCGGTAGATGGAGGGGAAGCGCGCCTTGAGGGTCTCCGCGGGGATGCGCGTGGCGTCCAGGAAGAGGTGGTCCCGGTCCAGCTCCTTCATCACCCTGACCATCTCGTTGACCACCACGTCCCGGGGGGCCAGGTCCTCGAGGGGGTGCACGCCGCGCATGATGCGCCGCCCGCGGTGGTCCACCAGGACCGCCCCCTCGCCGCGCAGGGCCTCGCTTATCAGCCAGCGCGGGTTCTCGGGCACGTGCAGGGCGGTGGGATGGAACTGGAGGAACTCCACGTCGGCCACCTCGGCTCCGGCGCGCAGAGCCATGGCCACCCCGTCTCCGGTGCATATCTCGGGGTTGGTGGTCACCGCGTAAAGTTGCCCCATGCCTCCCGTGGCCAGGACCACGGCCGGGGCGCGCAGGTAATGCAGGGCGCCGGTGTCGGCGTCCATGGCCAGTATCCCCAGGCAGCGCCCCTCATGGGTGACGACGTCCACGGCGTAGTAATCTTCCAGGACCTGGAGACGCTTGTTGTACACGAGACGCCTGATGAGGCAGGCCTCCAGCTCGCTTCCCGTGGCGTCTCCCTGGGCGTGGGCCACTCGGCGGCGGGAATGTCCCCCCTCCATGGTGAGGTCCAGGTGGCCGTCAACCACGTCGAAGTGGGCACCCACCTCCTCGATGAGCTCGGTTACGCGGCGGGGACCCTCGCGGACCAGGACCCACACGGCCTCTTCCTCGCACAGCCCCTTCCCCGCCTCCACGGTATCCCGGAAGTGGAGCTCCGGGGAGTCGTCGGCGCCCAGGGCGGAGGCTATACCCCCCTGGGCGAACTTGGTGGCCGTGGCGGTCAAGGTGGTCTTGGTCACCAGAACGACCCGGAAACGGCGGGCGGCGCGCAGCGCCGTGGAAAGGCCGGCCACGCCGCTTCCCACCACCACCAGTTCGCAGTCCGTGGTGGGAAGTTCTTCCAGATCGAAGTTGACGAGGTAACGGGGAATCACTTTGCGCCCTCTTGCCGCCCGGCAGCCCTCAACCGATCGAAAGCATCCTCTCCACCGCCCGCAGGGCCCGGACGCGGGTCTCCTCGGGCACCGTTATCCTGGGCTCCATCTCCCTCAGGGACCGTTCCACCTTCTCCAGGGTTATGGCCTTCATGTCCGGACAGAGGGGCCCGGGGGAGGGAAAATGGAAGCGGCGACCGGGGAACCTCTTGGACAGGGGGTAACCCATCCCCGATTCGGTGAGGACGATGAACTCCTCACGGTCCGACTCCTCCACCACCCGGAACATCCCCGAGGTGCTGGCCACTTCGTCCGCCAGCTCCAGGACCTCCGGCCGGCATTCGGGATGGGCGATGACCAGGGCCCCGGGATGTTCCTCCTTCAGCCTGCGCACGTCCCCGGCGCGTATCCCGTCATGGATGGGACAGCATCCTTCCCAGATGATCAACCGGCGACCGGTGACCTTCTGCACGTACCTCCCCAGGTTGCCGTCCGGGGTGAAGATTATCTCCGGGGCCTCGATGGCTTGAACCACCTGCACGGCGTTCCCCGAGGTGCAGCAGTAATCGCTCTCCGCCTTGACCGCCGCCGTGGAGTTCACGTAGGTGACCACCACCGCCTCTGGGTGTAGCTTGCGCAGGGTCCTGATCCCCTCCGGGGTCACGGTGTCCGCCAGGGGGCAGCCGGCCCGCGGCTCCGGTAGGAGGGTCACCTTGTCCGGGTTGAGGATGGCCGAGGTCTCGGCCATGAAGTGCACGCCGCAGAAGACCACCGTCCGGGCCTCCGTCTCCGCCGCCTGCCTGGCCAGCCCGAGGGAGTCGCCTACGAAGTCCGCCAGGTCCTGTATCTCCGGGGGCTGGTAGTTGTGGGCCAGGATGACCGCCTGCCGTTCCTTGCGGAAGTGGTTTATGCTCTCAATCAGCCCGTCCTTTTCCAAGGAGCCGTTCACCCTTCCCGTTTCATCGCCGCCTCGCCGGGTTGGAAATATCTACCTTCAAGGGGAAAGCGGTCCGCCGGGGATTCCTTTCCGCCATATCCCGACGCCCCTTCCGCCGTGCCCCTCAGCCGGGTAGCGATCCCACCCTCCCCGAAAAGGATAAAAAAAGGCCCCACCCCGTTCCGCCACGGTTCTCCCGATCAGCAGATGTCGTCGGCGGCCACGTGGTCTTCCACGTGGGTCACGCGGTTGAGCTCGTCCACGTAGACGATGCGTGGCTTGAGGTCCCGGACGTCATCCTCGTCCACCACGGCGAAGGAGAATATGATCACCTTGTCCCCGCGATGGATGAGGCGCGCCGCGGCTCCGTTCATGGTTATGGTACCCGAACCGGGAACGCCCCCTATGACGTAGGTCTCCAACCGGTTCCCGTTGTCCACGTCCACCACCATGACCTTCTCGTAGGGAAGGAGGTCCGCCGCCCGCATCAAATCCTCGTCGATGGTAATGCTTCCCACGTAGTGCAGGTCGGCGTCGGTGACCGTGGCCCGGTGGATCTTGCTCTTGAGCATTATGCGACGCCTGGCCATCTCACAGTCCTGCTTGCCTCGCTCCCGCTTCCGCGGCCTCCCTTGTTCCCTCCTCTTTTCCCCACCTAATATATCACAACCGGCCGGGAAAGGGTCGGCTATCGGATCTTCGGCCGCCCAGAGGCCGGGAAGGCGCTTTCACCCCGTGGGACATGGAAATCGAAGATGTGACCCCCACCGAAGATCGAAGATGTGACCCCCTCAAACTTCCAGGAGCACGTTGTCGATGAGGCGGGCCCTGCCCACCCGCGCCGCAAGGGCGATGAGCACCTTCCCCTCCAGCCTTTCCACGGGGCGCAGGCCCTCCCAGTCCACCGCCTCCACGTATTCCGGCTCCACCAGCGGCTCGGAGTCCAGCATCTCCCGCACCGCCGCGAGCACCTCGCCAGCCTCCCTGCGGCCCTCGCGCACCATCTCCTCCGCCCGGCGCAGGGAGCGGTAGAGGACGGTGGCCGCCTTTCTCTCCTCGGGACGCAGGTAGACGTTGCGCGAGCTCATGGCCAGCCCGTCCTCCTCCCTCACCGTGGGACAGACCACGATCCGGATGTCGAAGTTGAGGTCCTCCACCATCTTCTGGATGACCCTCACCTGCTGGGCGTCCTTGAGACCGAAATAGGCGCGGTGGGCGGGAACGATATGGAAAAGCTTGGCAACCACGGTGGCCACGCCCCGGAAGTGCCCCGGTCGCCGTGCCCCGCACAAACCCTCGGTCACGCCCTCCACCTCCACGTAGGTGAGGTAGGGTTGGGGATACATATCCTCCACCCGGGGATGGAAGATGCAATCCACTCCCGCTTGGGCGGCTATCTCCACGTCCCTGTCCAGGTCGCGGGGGTACTCCCGGAAGTCCTCGCGGGGACCGAACTGGATGGGGTTCACGAAGAGGCTCACCACCACGAAGTCGTTCTCCTCCCGGGCGGCGCGCATGAGGCTCACGTGGCCTTGATGGAAGAAACCCATGGTGGGAACCAGGCCGACGGTCTGTCCGGCCTCCCGGCGCTCCATGACCATCCGGGTCATCTCCCGCGGCGCGGTTACGATGCGCACCCTCATCCCTCCAGGCACATCCCCGTCACGCTTCCGGGCGGGCCCCTTCCCGCCTCAGGAATAGCGCTCCAGCAGCTCTTCCATCTCCTGGGTCCGGGAGCGGCTCAGGTTGGCCTCCGCCAGGTCCAGGGCGAAGCGGGTCAGGGCCACGTAGGCCCGCAGGTGCTTCTCCCTGCCCTCCTCCTCCAGCTTCTCCAGGTGACGCCTCACGATGCCTATGTCACCCCTGGCCACCGGACCGGTGAGGGCCTTTTCCGTCCCCAGGCGGCGCAGGTTGCCCACCGTTCCCTCGATGAGGGGAAGCAGGGCCCGCAGGGCTTTCTCCCCTTCCATCCCGATCTCCTGGTAGAGCAGCTCCGCCGCGTGCTCCAAGGCCACCAGGAGGTTGCTGGCCATCACCGCCCCCAGGTGGTAGAGCACCTTGTTTTCCTCCGCCAGCCGCACCGGCTCCCCACCCAAAAGCCGCACCAGGCCCTCCGCCCACTCCACGGTACGCGAATCCCTGGCCGTGACGGCGAAAACCGAGCCCGGTATCTTCCTTACCGCCCCCCTGACGTCGGCGAAGGTCTGGAGGGGATGGACGCTCGCCGTTGCCGCTCCGGCCTCCTCCGCCGCCTCCAGCACGTCCAGGCCCAGGGCTCCGCTCATGTGCACCACGTAGCTCCCCCTCTTTATGGCCCCTGCGCTGGCCAGGGTGATGCAGGCATCGGCGATGAGGTCGTCGGGGGTGGTGATGAGGAGCACGTTCCCCTTCCTGGCCGCCCTGACCATGTCCGTGGTCAGGTAGGCGCGGGGGAGGTATTCTCCCGCCTTTTCCAGGGATTCCTCGCTGCGGCAGGCCACGGCGGCCACCTCGCGCCCCGCCCGGGACAAAAGGTATCCCACCGCGGTGCCTACCCGCCCGCCCCCGATGACCACGAAGCGGTCGCCCCTCCTAACCACGCCATTCCCCCTCCTCGAAACGGCCCACCCGTCGCAGGCCGGTGGAAAGACCTCCCTCCTCCCCGGGGAGGGCTTCCCGATCCGGGTCCAGTTCCCGCAGGGGAACGAGGACGAAATCCCGCTCTCCCATGCGGGGATGGGGTATCACCAGGTCCTCCTCCTCCCAGGCGATATCGTCGTACAGCAGGATGTCCACGTCAATCACCCTGGGCCCCCAGCGCACCTCTCGCACCCGCCCCAGGGCCTCCTCCACCTCCCGGCAGGCCTCCAGCATCTCCCGGGGGCTCCGCCGGGTGGAGACCAGGGCCACCAGGTTGAGGAAATCCGGCTGTTCCACCGGGCCCCAGGGTTCGCTCTCGTATATGGAGGATACCTCGAGGACCCTCACTCCCCGTAGGGAATCGAGCATCCTCAGGGCGGAGAGGAGGTTCGCCCGGCGGTCGCCCAGGTTGCTCCCCAGCCCCAGGAAGACGCGGTGCTCCCGCCCTTCCTCCCTTCTCCCGCCGGATTCCCCGGCCCCGCCGGGACGGCCCGCCCCCGGGTCGCCCCTGCCGGTGGCTTCCCACATCCTCCCTCACCGCCCCCCTTCCGCGAAAGGCCCGGCCTCCCCCGCGCTGCGGCGGAAGACCATCTCCACGGCCACGTCCTCCACCTCGCAGCTCATGGGCGCCTCCGGTTTGTGCACCCGCACCAGCGCCCGGATGGCCGGGGTCCCGGCCATGACGTACTTGCCTATCTCCGCCGCCAGGGACTCGATGAGCCGGAAGGGCTGGCCGCACACGATATCCCGGATACCTTCCGCCAGCCGGTCGTAATCCACGGCCAGGTAGAGCTCGTCCTCCCGCACCGCCTCGGAGGCCTGGTAATCCAGCTCCAGGTCCACCACGAAGACCTGGCCCTCTTCCCTCTCCCGCGGGGTACAGCCGTGATATCCGTAGGCCTTGAGCCCGGTGATGAGGATCCTGGCCAAACCTTCTCCCTCGTGCACCTCTCCGGATCCCCCTCCCGCCCATGGAGAAAGCCTTCCCCGGCCGCGAGCCCGGCCCTCATCCCCTTGCCCCATGCGACACCCTTCCCGCTTACATGGAAAAGCCTTCCTGATCTAGCTCGCCCGCGTCGGCCCCGGGACTCTCGGTCGGCGCGAAACACTTGGAAAAGTTTTCCTTCCACTCCATGCCTCGCGCCCATCCGGTTACGTGTCCGCGACGCCTCCGGCCTTTCCCGGGACCGCTTACCCCTCCGGCGGTCCGGTCATTCCACCCTGGCCGAGAGGAGGGTATCCGTGGTCTCCAGGGAATCCACCACCTCCATGCCCTTGATCACCTTTCCGAAAACGGTGAAGTAGGCGTCCAGTCCCGGGGCATCCTGCTTGAGGATGTAGAAATCGGTGGTGGCCGAATCGACCTGGGGCTTCTGGGTCTGGGGGTCGCTGGGCTTGGCCATCCCCACCATGCCGCGCAGGTTAGAGAGGCCGATCTCGTCCGGGACCGCCTCCACCTCCTGGTCGCGCGAGATGGCCTCCTCCACCGCCGCCTGNTCCGGCTCGGCCTCCCCGTATTCCGCGCGCAGGGAGTGGTAGTGGCTCCCGGTCTGGACCACGAAATCCTCCACCCGGTACCAGCGCAGGCCGTCGTAGAAACCCTCCTGCGCCAGGTCGGTTACGTGCTGGACGGTCAGGGGGGCTTCGTTCCCATAGAGGCCGATGACTATCTCCCCCTTGGTGGTCTCCAACACCAGGCGGGAGGTGATCTTGGGCTCCTTTTCCCTGTTCTTGAGGTTGTTGACCAGGATAACCAGGCCCACGGTGATGCCCACCGCGGCGAGGACCCCCGCCACGGCCAGGATGCGCATGCGCAACTCCCTTTTCCTCTCCCTTTCCCTCCTGGCCTCCTCCTCCTTGCGCTGCTGCTTCAATTTCTGGGCTCGACCCACTTCGACCTCCTGAAGACCGGGGCTTCCCCGAACCGGCGGGATTCCTCCGTTACCCTTCTCCGTTCCTCCAGGCTCCCCTCCCGGCGATGGCCTCCGCCACCCGGACCACCCGTACCATCTCCTTCACATCGTGCACCCGCACGATGTCCACCCCCGCGGCCACCCCCAGGGCCACGCTGGCCGCCGTGCCCTCCAGCCTCTCCTCCACCGGGAGATCGAGGATCATGCCGATGAAGGACTTACGGGAGGTCCCCAAAAGAAGCGGGTAGCCGAGGGATTTCAGCTCCGGGAGCCGGCGCAGTATCTCCAGGTTGTGGCGGAGCGTCTTCCCGAAGCCGATGCCCGGGTCCAGGATGATGTTGGAGGGATCGGCCCCGGCCCGGATGGCCACTTCCGCCCTCTCCCGCAGGAAGGCGGCGATCTCGCCGATCACGTCCCGGTAATGGGGGCTCACCTGCATGTCCTTGGGCATGCCCTGCATGTGCATGAGGCAGAAGGGCACTCCCCTCTCCACCACCAGGGGGAGCATGTCCGGGTCCAGGCGCATGGCGCTTATCTCGTTGACCATGGCGCACCCGGCGTCCAGNGCCTGCCGGGCCACCTCCGCCTTGGTGGTGTCGATGGACAGGGGGACNCCGGCCCGCGCGGCGAGCTCCTCCACCACGGGCATCACCCGCCGCAGCTCCTCGTCCAGGGAGATGAAATCGGATCCCGGCCGGGTGGACTCACCCCCTACGTCCAGGATGTCCGCCCCCTCCTCCACCAGCCGCAGGCCATGTTCCACGGCATCCTCGGCCCGGAAAAACCTGCCGCCGTCGGAAAAGGAATCCGGGGTCACGTTGACGATGCCCATGACCAGGGTGCGCTCGCCCAGGCGGTATTCTTTTCCCCCCAGGAGTAGGGTCTTCGGCTCCTCCCGGAAGGCGGGGGCCAGGACCTCCTCCAGCTCCGCGGCCAGCGCCTTGAGCCCGAAGGGCTGCTCCTTGAGGCGCGCGATGAGGGCCCGGTAATGCTTGAGGTTGCCGGAGATCACGGCGGGGACCTCCTTCTCCCGGTAGTCGAAGACCTCGCGGGGGAGGGAGACCTCGCCGCCTATGGAGAGCATGTTCTGCTTGAGTATGTTGGCCGCCCGGGTATCCAGGCGGTCCACCCGGACCACGCGGTGGACCATCTTGGGGGCCATGATGGCCCTCCCGCGCTCGCTGGGCCCGATCTCGTCCAGGCGGGCGTAGGCTTCGCGCAGGTCGTCCACCCGGAGCAGGCGAGGGTTGTAGCGCATGGGCTCTCCTCAGCTCTTCTGGCGTATGAGGGCCATGGCCTCGGCGCGGGAGGCGGCATTGGTGTGGAAGGTCCCGCGCACCGCGGAGGTGATGGTCAGGGTACCCGGTTTCTTCACCCCCCGCATGGACATGCACAGGTGCTCGGCCTCGATGACCACCAGCACCCCCCGCGGCCGGAGGGCCTTCACCAGGGTGTCGGCGATGGTGGTGGTCAGGCGCTCCTGCACCTGGAGGCGCTTGGAGAGGACGTCCACCACCCGGGCCAGCTTGCTGATGCCGGTTATCTGCCCCTGGGGCCCGGGGATGTAGGCCACGTGGGCCTTTCCCAGGAAGGGCATCAGGTGGTGCTCGCATATGGAATAGAGGGGGATGTCCTTTACCACGATCATCTCCTCATGTTCCTCGGTGAACATGGCCTGGATGACGCTGGCCGGGTCCACGTTCATCCCGCAGAGGATCTCCTCGTACATCTTGGCCACCCGCTCCGGGGTATCCACCAGGCCCTCGCGCTCCAGGTCCTCCCCGATCCCCTCCAGGATCAGGCGCACTCCCTGCTTGATCTTCTCCCGGTCCACCACTCACCTTCCGCGCATCCAGCGGGAACTTCCATTCCCGCCCTTCCAGCGTTTCGCGATCGGGGGCTCGCCCCCACGGGGAACCCTCCCCTTCTCCGCGGATCCACCCGGTCCGCGGCCCTTCCCGCCCCGGCGAACGGCGGAGGCGCCTCCGCGCTCCCGCCCCCGGGCGGCGTCACCCGCATATTATAACCCAAGCCCCGGGCGGAGGAGCCTTCCCGGGAAGCGGCGATCACCCACACGGGAGGAGCAGCGCCCCACGCCGGGCGCACGTCCTTCGGACCCCCGGGGAAAACGCGCAGGGCGGTTTTTACGCATCGGCGGGCGGCCAGGGCAACCTTAGGCGGGAGCCCGGCCGGCGAGGGCATAGGTTCCAGCCGCCTCCTCCTGCTCCCTCCGCGCCGGGCCTCCCCGGTGGGCAACCCCAGCCGCCTCCTCCTGCTCCCTCCACGCCGGGCCTCCCCGGTGGGCAACCCCAGCCGCATCGGCCAGAGCCCGGGGACGCCTCGCTGCGCTCTTGGGATCGGTTGTTCCCCGCCGGTGCTCCGGGAAAACGGGTAGGCCCGTCCGGCAAAGGGCTGGGCATCGGAAAATGCGCGCGGGAAACAACTGCGCACGGGTGCGTGCGCACGGGTGCGCGCGGACGTGGAGATCGAGCCGCTCTATCCGCCCCGGGCCGCGCTTACCTGAGAAGAGCGCACGGCGGACACCGAGAGGCGCGGGAAGGGTTCCCGCTTGCGAGGCCAAACCCCGGCAACACGGCCCATACACGGATAAAGGTGTTGGGCCCTCTCCCGGGGATGCGGGCCTGCGCCTCACTCCGGCTGGATGGCGGGCTTCCCCTTGATGGGCGCGGGTGGACGCACGGCCTCGCGTTCCTCNTTCCTCTCCTCCCGGGAAGGGGCCTCCGCAGGGGCGGCGCTCTCCAGGTCCCGGCCCTCGAGGAGGGCCATGAGTTCCTCCTTTTCCAGGGTCTCCCGCTCGATGAGGGTGCGGGCGATGAGGTCCAGCTTGTCGCGGTTGCGGGTGAGGATCTCCCTGGCGCGTTCGTAGGCCTCGTCCACCAGCCTCCTCACCTCGCGGTCGATCTCGTAGGCGATCTGGTCGCTGTAGTCCTGGTGGGTGACCAGGTCCCGTCCCAGGAAGACCTCCCCCTGCTTCTGGCCCAGGGTGAGAGGCCCCAGCTTCTCGCTCATCCCGAACTCGCAGACCATCTTGCGGGCCAGCCGGGTGGCCTTCTCGATGTCGTTCTGGTCCCCGGTGGTGATCTCCCCGAAGACCATCTCCTCGGCCACCCGCCCTCCCAGGAGCATGGCCAGCTCGTCCACCAACTCGGACTTGGTCACCAAGTACTTGTCCTCGGTGGGAAGGGTGAGGGTGTAGCCCAGGGCCTGACCCCTGGGGATGATGGATATCTTGTGCACCGGGTCGGCGTTGGGGAGCTCGTGGGCCACCAGGGCGTGCCCCGTCTCGTGGTAGGCGATGATCTCCTTNTCCTTATCGCTGATGAGCCGGGTGCGCCTCTCCGGCCCGGCCACGACGCGGTCGATGGCCTCCTCCATCTCCTCCATGTCCAGCTTCTTCTTCCCGTGGCGCGCCGCCAGGAGGGCGGCCTCGTTGACCAGGTTGGCCAGGTCGGCGCCGGTGAAGCCCGGTGTCCTCCGGGCCAGGACCTCCAGGTCCACGTCCTCGGCCAGGGGCTTGTCCCGGGTGTGCACCTTGAGGATCTCTATGCGACCCTGCAGGTCGGGACGGTCCACCACTATCTGGCGGTCGAAACGCCCCGGCCTCAGGAGCGCCGGGTCCAGGATATCCGGGCGGTTGGTGGCGGCGATGAGGATCACCCCCGCCTTGGTGTCGAAGCCATCCATCTCCACCAGGAGCTGGTTGAGGGTCTGCTCCCTCTCGTCGTGTCCTCCCCCCAGGCCGGCCCCGCGGTGACGCCCCACGGCGTCTATCTCGTCAACGAAGATGATGGCCGGGGCGTTGGCTTTGGCCTGCTCGAAGAGGTCGCGCACCCGCGAGGCTCCCACTCCCACGAACATCTCCACGAAGTCCGAGCCGGAGATGGAGAAGAAGGGAACCCCCGCCTCCCCGGCCACGGCCTTGGCCAGCAGGGTCTTGCCCGAGCCGGGGGGGCCGTAAAGCAGGACCCCCTTGGGTATTTTGGCCCCCAGGGCCTGGAACTTGGCCGGGTTGGCCAGGAAATCGCGGATCTCCTTGAGTTCCTCCACCGCCTCGTCCACTCCGGCCACGTCCTTGAAGGTGACCTTGGGCTGGTCCTTGGAGACCAGCTTGGCGCGGCTCTTGCCGAAGGACATCACCTTGCTCCCTCCACCCTGCATCTGCTGGAAGAGGAAGAAGAAGAGGATCACGATGAGGATGAAGGGGAGCAGGTTGAGGACCACCCCCAGGAAATCGAAGCCCCCCTGGGTGTCCACCTTGATCTCCAGGTTGCGGTAGACGGCGTACTTGGCGGCCTCCTCGGCATCCGGGGAGTCGGCCTTGGCCCGGTAGGAGTTGATCTCCTTCACCAGGTCGCTGGTGTAGTCGGCGGGGAAGCTGACCTCGAACTCCTCGCCACCCTGGAGGGTCCCCACCACCACGTGGTCCTTGTCCTTGATGGTCAGGGAGGCGATCTCCCCGGCCGCCAGCCGGTCCTGGAACCAGGAGAGGTCGTGGACCTTCTTGGTCCCGAAGATGCTGGGGGACTTGGTCCACACCAGAAGGATGACGAAGGCGATGACCAGGTAGAAGATGGCCGTGCGCCAGATCTTCTTGTTTCCGGAGTTCAAGTCCTCTCCCTCTCCTTTCCCCGGGATGTCATCCGGCACCCCTCCCGCGGCCGGCCAACCTCGCCCCCACCACCATCCGGCGGGAGAGCGGGGCCAGCACCGCGTCCGCGGGGCTGATCCCACGCGGTCTTCCTCCTACCACCGGCGAACCCCGTCCCCGGCAACCGGAGGGGGACCGCGAGGTTCCCGCCCGGTTCGGCTCCTCGCTTCTTTCTTCGACCTCGCGGAACCGGGACTGAAACCCCGAGGCGGGAAGTGGACGCGCCGTCCGCCCCCTCCGGTTCCACCGCCCCGGTCCTCACGCCTCCTCGAGCACCCCCACGTAGGGGAGGTGCCGGTAATGCTCGGCGTAATCCAGGCCGTATCCCACCACGAAGAGGGGCGGGATGTCGAAGCCGCAGTACTTGACCTCTATATCCACCTTACGCGCTTCCGGCTTATTGAGCAAGGCGCAGATCTCCAGGGAGGCGGGTTCCCTCTGGCGGAGCATGCGGGCTATGTATTGAAGGGTCAACCCGGTGTCCACTATGTCCTCCACCAGGAGCACGTCCCGTCCCCTTATGTCCAGGTCCAGGTCCTTTATGATGCGTACCACGCCGGAGGATTCCGTGTCCTTCCCGTAGCTGGAGACGGCCACGAAGTCCACCTCCAGGGGGAGGTCCACCCTGCGCACCAGGTCGGCCAGGAAGACGAAAGCCCCCTTGAGGATGCCCACCACCACCANGTCGCGGTCCCGGTAATCCTCGGTTATGCGGCGGGCCAGCTCCTCCACGCGCTGGTCAAGCTCCCGGCGCCCGATGAGCACCCTGCCCGGCTTCCCTTTCACGGCTCATTCCCTCCCCTCATCCCGCGATCCCACCTCCCGCCTTTCCCCGCCTTCTCCTCCCGTGCCTATCCCCTCGCCATTCGCGCGGGTCGGGAAGGAGGGCCACCGGTGGCTCCGGTCCTCATTTTACCCCAGCGGGACGGGGGGATGACACGGGACGGAGCGGTAAAGATCGCCCTTCCCTCCGGCATTCAACGCCAGTCCGACAGGGAAGGAAGCGCGGCCCACCGTCTTNAANGGGGAACCCATGGACTCGCCATGGGAAACGCCGCCCGCGGTCGGGGGCGATGGTGCGGCCTCCCTGCCTTTTCCAACCCGGAAGCCCCCGTGGAGAGGACACGGCGTGACATGGTCACGGCGGCCCCAGGCCCCTAAGGGAACCCATGGGCTCGCCACGAGGAAAACGCCGCCCGCGGTCGGGGGCGATGGTGCGGCCTCCCTGCCTTTTCCAACCCGGAAGCCCCCGTGGAGAGGACACGGCGTGACATGGTCACGGCGGCCCCAGGCCCCCAGGCGGACACGGTAACGGACCTCCAGGCGCCCCCGAGAACCTCGCGGGCGCGACGGCCAAAGGTGTGGCGTATCCAAAAAAGGGTCCCTTACTCTATGATTTCGCACCTCAAGGCCCTCTCCGTCCGCGGAGTGACCTTGAAGCGCTCATCCGGGCGATAGCCCACCACCCAGGCGATCTCGCCCCCCGACTCCAGAACGGCCACCCCTTCCCTTTCCCGGCGGGGGACCTTCAGGTCCACCAGGAAATCCTGCAGCTTGCGGGTGCCCGGCGCCCCCAGGGGATGGAAGCGGTCGCCCGGCCTCGTCCTCCTCAGGCGGAGGGGAAAGTCCAGGCGGTCGGCGTCCAGCCAGGCCACCCGAGGGTTGTCCTCCCGGGGGGAGGGTTTATCTCCCGCCCGGCTGACCAGCTCCACCTTTAAGCGTCTCCCTCCGGGCAAGGGATACTCGCCCTCGCCGGGCACGTCCACCTCCGGGAAGCCCTTTTCCTCCTCCCCGGGAGGAGCGGCGCCGAAAAGAAGCCGGCCGTATTCCCGGCTCACGCGCAGGTCTCCCGCGAGCTCCAGGGAGGCGCTCCCCCCGCCCTCGGAGAAGCGCAGGATGTCCTCCAAGAGGTGGTAATCGGGCTCCGCCCCCGAGCGGCGCACCAGGCGGGCGACGAGTTCCCGCCGCAGCGGGGGAGGCAGGGCGAACAGGTAGGAGGAACTCACCTCGAGGTTGTCTCCTTCCTCGCGCACTCCCTCGGCCTCCGCCTCCCGGGCCCTTTCTTCCAGCCACTCCCAGACCTCCCCCAGGGCCTCCGCCTCCCGAAGGAGCACTCTCCTGACCCCCGGGAAGTGCTCTTCCAGGAGGGGAAGTACCACGTGCCTTATGCGGTTGCGGGGTAGCCTGGTGTCCCGGTTGGTAGGGTCTTCCAGGGGTGCAAGGGGGAGGTACCTCGCGTACCGCTCCACCTCTTCCCTCCAGAGGAGGCACAGGGGCCGGACGTAGGGTCCGCGCACCGGTGGGATCCCGGCCAGTCCCCGCGGGCCTGCCCCGGTGAAGAGGCGGAGCAGGAGGGTCTCCACCCGGTCGTCGGCGGTATGGCCGGTGGCCAGTCGCCGGGCACCGCTTGTCGCCAGTTCCTCCTCGAAGGCCCGGTAACGCGCCTCGCGAGCGGCCTCCTCGGGACTCAAACCCTTGGGCCTTGAGGCCTGCACCTCAACCCTGACCGAGCGGAAGGGCAGCCCGTAATGCCGCGCCGCGCGCCCCACGTATTCCGCCTCGCGGGCGGATTCCGGGCGCAGTCCGTGATCGACGTGCAAAACGCGCAGGGAAATCCCTTCCCGGGGAGCGATGTGGGCCAGAACGTCCAGGAGGACCAGGGAATCCGCTCCCCCGGAAACCGCCGCCACCACCAGGTCCCCGGGGGAGAACATCTCCCAGCGCCGAACCGCCCGGAGCACCCGCTGGATGACGTTGAATCGCTCCTTTTCCCATCTCATGGGGACTCAACCTCCAACGGCCGGCGACGGGCCTCTCCGCCGGCCGGGGTCAGGGAGCGGGCGTCCACTGGAGGAAGATCCTTCCATCCGCCTCGCGCAGCGCCAGTTCCGTTCCGGGGCACCTCGCCGA
>JGI24721J44947_10002588_pt1 | contig 25910 bp, 24 predicted proteins | sample YelNatPaOPGAMG01_FD_44947 | JGI IMG/M metagenome (IMG submission 44947) | reverse complement strand
GAGCGACTCGCTCAACATGAAATCACCCTAACTACATTTAAGCTTATCGACAATTCATCCCACGGTTAAAACCGTAGGCTTTCTTGTCGATTTCCTGTAAGTTGCCAATGTTAAGAGGCCTTAAAGGAGATATATGCCAAAAAGAATGTCACTCCAGAAAGAACGAACACGTAAGTGAAATTTAATGTTTGGGCGACGAATGGGCCTAGGTAGGCTCCTAAGGCGCTGCCTAAACCAATGAGGGCATCGAATAAGCCTGCTTTTCCAGCTGGGATAAGCTCCATTGAAAGGGAAATGGCATAAACATGGTATAGGGCGTATGCGAAGCCCATTAGAGCTAAAACTGAAGCAAACATAATCATTTCCTGAATGTTTAGAAGGGCGAATATTGCCAGAAGAAAGACAAGCCCGCTTCTGAACGCTACAACCTTTTGCAAGCGCATTTTCCCCTCACGGGCTTCAAGTCTTTTGCTTGCTAGAAAATAGGCCATTGCTCCTGCACTTGAGTTCAAAACGTAAAGGGCGTAAACCATGCTAGTGGTTAAATGCAGGTTTTGGGCTAGGAATATCGGTAAAGGTGTAAACAGCGTGCTTGTGGCAAACGCAAAAAGCNCCAAACCTCCACAGAAAAAAGNAAGGTTTTCTTCTGCTAGGCTTCTGGAAACATGCAACCCNTCCAAAATTTTTGAAGCTATTGTTAAACCTCTAAAAGCGAAGTCTATGCTCTTTTCTATGCGTACTAGTCCCCGTTCAAAAATTAGCGGCGGGTCAGAAACTAAAAATAAGGATAGAACAAAAGCCAAGAAATTTAAGCCGCTACACATTAACAAAGTTGTTCTCGGATTGAAACCTATAATGGAAACAAAAACGCCTAAAATAAGTCCTATAAGCCAGCCTATTTCAGTCAATCCTTCATAAAGGGCAAATGATTTTTCCCAGTCTTCATGCGAGTAAAGTTCAGCTATTAGCACGTTTTTGGGGGGCTCGTGTGCAACATGAAAAACAGCCATAACCCCATAGAGAATTATAAACAAGCCTATATTTCTCGTAAAAGTAAATGAGTATAACAATGTCGATGATGTTAAAAAAGAGATTAAAATGTAACGCTTATACCTGCCTGTTTTATCGCAGATATAACCCCAGAAAAAGGATGCAGGGATAGTCAAAAAAGTTGCGATGGATGCCATTAACCCTACGTCAAGCAGAGAACCGCCAATGCTAACCACATATAACGGAAGAAAAATGTAGAGTAAGCCGAAAGCCATCTCATGAAAGAAGAAGCCAACACGCCACATAGTCGAAACCACCTTAATGCTTATACTCAGGAAATTTGCTTTAGCCTTTGACCCGCCTGGTATGCATAATTTTTGGTCACCAAAATTTGCAATATTATGACTTGTTTCAAGCTTCCTTTGGTTTTGAGACGTAAGCCCATATTACCACTAGGACTATTGCAAGAACCGCTCCAATTAACCCTGAAATGATATATCTAGTTCTAAGGATTTCAGGCAGTATCTCCAAAAGTTTAGGAAGTATATACTCACCTACAAAGTCGGCTATCATGCCCGCTATAAACCCTAAAATGGCTATAAAAGCTAAGATCTTAAACCTTCCAGACATTTTTAACCCTGCCTAAGCAAGGGTTCTAAAGGCTTTCTTTTAGATTTAACTACAAAAAATTATGTCAATTATTAAGATAAGGCTAAATTTACCTTTCAATGAAAGACTAAACATTGAAAACTCCTCTAATATGTCAGTATACCTATGCATGTTTTATGCGTGTTAAGAATGCATAAGAGTTGACTTTTCCGATGCCCTGTTTGAGGATGGTAATATGTCTGAAAAGTTTGTTAAAAGATGGGAAGGGAAGCATGCTGATCAACCCTTAACCACGCGTATAAAGGAGACTGTTAGGCCGCCGCCTCCGTTGAAGCCGCGGCTTGAAATGGCTGTTAAGCGTATTGAGCTGCAGATAAACAAGCTTGATCAAGCAAGCGAAAGGTTCAGTCAAAGGGACAAGTCTATGTTTGCAAAAGTTGTTGAGGCATATTCAAAACATGATATGGAGCATGCAAGAGTTTTCGCCAACGAATTGGCTGAAATAAGGAAAATGGAAAAAATGATAATGAATGCTAAGCTTGCCCTTGAGCAAATAGCGCTAAGACTTCGAACAGTAACAGAACTTGGCGATGTTATAACAACTTTGGCACCAGCTGTAGGCGTCCTGAAATCCATAAGGGTTGGGCTTTCAAGCTTTATGCCTGAAGCTGACCGGGAACTTAGCGAGATAGGCGACTTGCTAAGTGGCATAGTAATAGAAGCTGGACAAACAACAGGTCTAACTCTAAACTTTGAAGCGGCAAACGAGGATGCCCAAAGAATACTAACAGAAGCAGCAGCTGTAGCCGAACAAAGAATAAAAGAGAAGTTTCCAGAACTTCCGTCGGTGCTTCCAACGCCACCATCACCGGAAAAAATTCAAACACAAACATCTTAGCTGCTGAAAAAGCCTGTCTTTCATTTTTCTTTTACAAACATTATTGCTTTGTTCACCTAATCCGTTTTTCAACGTTAAGTTTTTATCTGCGCCCTTATCATGCAGTCTAAAATAATGCACGGGCTGTCTGCTGGGATTGAATCTTTCTCACAAGTAACGACGTTGTAATATTGACGATTACGCCGATACTCCTTGGAGCCAACTTCATGCTAACNGAGCCCTTGCCAGACTAATGTGGGTTGAAATTCTCAAACAAAGGATGCTTAAAAACAAGGCCTATTGTCGTCGCGGCGGTATGCCTAACCTTGGCCGGCGTGTTAACGTTTACGTAGAAGCATTGTTCTTGTTGCAGATTTTCGGCGGATAATGTATAGAAACTAGTTTTTTAATCCTCTGTTTTTGCGTTCTTGCATTGTTTTTTCCACCATGAGCTCAACCTGTTTTGGGGCTGTTCCAAGGTAGTTTCGCGGGTTTAACATCTCGTCAATTTCCTTTTCGCTTAGCTTTGCACTGACGGTTTTGTCTTCTAACAAGACTTTTTTGAATGGGATTTTTTCAATTTCGCTTTTTATTGTTAGTTTTCTTAGCAGTTCGTGGGCTTCTTGACGGCTTAAGCCCTTCTTTGTTAGGGCTATCATGACGGCTTCTGACATGGCGCGGCCTTGAGTTAGCTCTATGTTTTGGCGCATGCGCTCCTCGTTCACGTAAAGGTTTGCCACAACGTTCGTCATNAACGCCAACATGTAATCCACAAGAATGCATGCCTCCGGAATTATGAAACGTTCAGCTGAAGACTGTGTTAAATCGCGTTCATGCCAAGTCACAACATTCTCCAACGCTGGGATGGTGAGGCTTCGCACTATGCGGGCCAAGCCGCAGATGCGCTCGCATGTTTCCGGGTTCCGTTTGTGAGGCATTGTGGAACTGCCCACTTGCCTTTCAGCCTCGAAAGGTTCAGCCAGCTCACCAATCTCCGGCCTTTGAAGTTCACGGATTTCCGTTGCAAAATTTTCCAAGCTTGTGGCAATCAAAGCCAATAGGCATATCAGCTCAGCGTGGCGGTCCCTTTGCACAATTTGAGTGGAAATGTCTGCGGGTTTTAAGCCCAGTCTATGCATGACAAGCTCTTGAATTTTCAAAGCATGTTCACCTAACCCGGCTTGGGTGCCAACAGCCCCACTCATTTTTCCCACAAGCACTCGTTCGCGNCACTGTCTAAGCCTTTGGATGTGNCGGGAGATCTCCCTCATCCAGACGGCGAACTTAAAGCCCAAAGTGATGGGTAGGGCGTGCTGTCCATGGGTTCGCCCCATCATAAGCGTGTCCTTATAGCGCAGGGCTTTCTCCATCAAAACTTTTTCAAAATCGCTTAGGCGCCTCTCAATTATTTCTAAAGCCTCTTTTAGTTGAAGGGCTGTTGCCGTGTCCACAATATCATAGCTTGTGGCGCCCAAATGCACATAGGCTCCGCTTGGCCCGCATNNTTCCGCCAGCGCCCTTACAAGCGCCATAACATCATGTTTGATTTCCCGTTCAATCTCTTTTACGCGGGCAAGCTTAACCCGTTCGAGGGATGCTGCAGCCACAATCCGTTCAGCGTCTTCCAACGGTATGTTGCCAACTTGGGCGTGCGCCCAAGCTAAGGCTGCCTCCACATCTAACATTTTTTGGACACGGTTTTCCTCTTCGAAGATTCGCCTCATTTCAAGTGTACCATATCGTCCAGTATCTATTGGAAGGATTGGCAAATTTTTCGCCTCTCTAGAAGAATAGGGGTGTTGGAGATTAATGTTTTTCCCAGTTTCGGATAACCTGTTCCAGCATCCTTATCTCCGGAATTATGTAGGCGTCCCAGCTTGAAAACTTGACAACGCTGTTCACGTTTTTGTCTATTAAAACGGCTTTCATTTGGGCAAGCACCGCGCCAGCCAAATCCTCGAAAAGGCTATCTCCCACGTGAACAGCTTCGCATGGTTCAACATTGAACCTTGAAAGCACTTTCGCGAAAATTTCCGACTTAGGCTTTGAAACCCCAACCTCGTCGGCGTAAAACTGTTCATCCATAAACCTTGCCAAGCCAGCCTTTTCAAACAAAACCCTGTTAATGTTTCCGGACCAAAAGACCACATTACCCACAACCGTAACTTTCAACCCAAACTCTCTTATGCGGCTAACAGTCTCCAAAACGCCGTTTAGCACGTAGTGTTGCGGTCTACATTTCTCTACAGCGTTTAAAATTGCCCTTTCAACGGTTTCAGGCTCTGTGCCGAGAAAATTTGCTACAAGTTTTAGGGCTGCTGGCACTATTTCGGAGGCGCTGAGGCCGCCGGCCCTTCTGGCGGCTCTAACTCGCCTATAGCCCTCCATGATTTTTTCTTCTAAAATGGTTGACTGTTCCTCTAAGAGTTTTGACAGTTCCATAGCGATGTCTCTATAGAAGGCCCTAACGGACAACAACGTGTCCCAAACGTCAAAACTGACAAGCTTAATGCTCCCTGCACACATGTTTTCCCGCCCGCCACAAGTTCTTTATTCCAGTAATAAGGCTTTATTTGGTTTAAATGGTTAAAACTGCAAAATGCAAAATTATGTGTGTTTGCAAAAGGCCGATTTTCAATGAAGGCTGTTGCAGCAGTCCTTGACAAGAAAGAGGAAAACGCCCCTAGAAAATTAGCCCCCATGCTTGATATTTTGGGACATCGAGGCGCAGACGCTTTTTGCATAGCTACTCCAAACAACGCTGCTATAGAGGCTTCTTTGAAGAGGCTGCTGGTCCAAGAGTTTAAATCTTCAACAACATTAGGACATGTTTTCCTAAAAGTGCTGGCTGAAGACAAGCCCAAACTGGCACAATTTAACAATTCGACAATTCTTTTCGACGGAAGAATTTATAACACCGACATAGAAAGTCTAGAAGCCCTTTTCAGCGAAAAATTTCAAGCCCATGACGCTTCTGCCCTCATTGAGGAGGCGATCAATAATTTTGATGGTTTCTTTGCCTTTTTAGCGGCTGAAAACGAGAGATTGGTGGTTGGCCGAGACGCTTTGGGCTTGTATCCCGTCTACTATGGAGAAAACAGCGAGTTATTCGCTGCGGCATCCGAGTGTAAAGCTCTTTGGAGGATAGGCATAACTGAGGCGAAATCTCTTCCGCCAGGACATTTGTTGATTGCGGATAGGAAAGGCTTCAAAACAAAACTTGTTAAAACACCGCAAAGACTTGCCAGTCCAATGTCTGAAGACGACGCCATGGAAAGGCTTCGGGGGCTCCTGCTGCAGTCGATGGCTGAAAGAACAGTTGGCTTAAACAAGGTTGCAGTGGCTTTTTCAGGAGGGTTAGACAGCAGTACAATCGCCTTTCTGGCCAAGAAAGCGGGCGTGGAAGTGCATTTGATCCATGTAAGCCTAGAAAACCAGCGTGAAACATTGCAGGCTGAAGAAGCGGCAAGCGTGCTCGACCTTCCCTTTCATAAATTTTTGTACAGCTCTGAAAATGTGGAGCATGTTCTCCCAAAAGTTTTATGGTGCATTGAAGACCATGAGCCTCTCAAAACAAGCATAGCTATACCAGTTTTTTGGACGGCTGAAAAGGCTGCAGAGCTCGGTTTTAGAATTCTCTTGGCTGGACAGGGAGCGGACGAGCTTTTCGGAGGTTATCGACGCTACCTAAACCTTTACACACGTTTTGGTGAAAGCGCCGCCGAGAAAGCCATGGTGTCTGACATTGCGAAAATGCACGAGCAAAACTTTGAACAAGCCTTTAAAGCCTGCAGTTTCCACAATATTGAACTCCGCTTGCCCTTAGTCTCTTACCCACTTGTGGAATTTGCCCTAAGCCTACCTTTAAACTTCAAAATAGTTTCTAAAAACGATGCTCTCAGAAAGTTTGTGCTTAGAAAAACGGCGGAAAAACTTGGATTGCCAAAACAAATAGTTTACAAGCCTAAGAAAGCTGTGCAATACGCTACTGGGGTGGATAAAGCCCTCAAAAAATTGGCTAAGCGCCAAAACCTGCCAGTTAGACAGTATTTGCAGAGAATTTTTAAGAACGTTTGCTGCTTTTAAAATTGGAAAAGAGAAAGGGTTCGGGAGGATCACTCGATTACTTGGATGGCTCCTTCTGGACATTGGGCTTCGCAGGCTCGGCAAACGAGGCATTCTTCAACTTTCACGGGGACAGATTTCCCCTCTTTTACTTCGTAAACGCCAACCGGGCATGTGTCGACGCATGTTCCACATCCGGTGCACTTGTGGTTGTCAATTACTATTTTTACCATTTTCCTCCTCCTCTTTTAGGCTAGATTTGATTCAAGTTTAACGAGCAGAATAAAAACTTTTAGGTTTGCTAGCGAGATTCTTCACGTAGTCTCAGCAGAATCCCATCAATCGTTGTTTCAGCTTTCTCCTTTCTACGCTGATAGTCTGCAAGAAGCTTGCGGTACGCCTCTAAAGTTATTTCGCCCCGTCTGTGTCGGCTCTCTACACTGCGGATGTCCTCTTCAACCTCGTTAATTTCCGTTTCTGCAACTTCTAGTTGACGCATCAAATCCGCGTAGCGTCCACCAGCAGACCTTAGCTTCCCTTTGAGCTCGTTTAGGTTACGGTCTACTGTTGCGAGGCGGATTTCCAAAGTCTTCCTTTGAACTTTATATCTTTGTCGAGGAATTCTTCCCTTGCTCACAGCGGTTTCAAGCGACTTTATTTCGGTGAGAATCTTCCTTTTCTCCTCGTAAGTGTTAACAAAGGACGTTAAAATTTCAGGAGTCACCTTCACAGCTACTTTTGGAACCGCAACGGCCACGGCCTTTGCCGGAGCCTTAACCTTTTTCCATGCGGCTATTAGGGCGCATGCAAAAGTTGCTAAAGCCCAAGTCCACAATGTTGGACGGAAAGAAAGCCAAAGAACACTGTAAGTGTAGGAAACGCTCACTGTTAAGGCGTCCAGTAAAAGCGCACCTTGCNTGTGCAATACAACCCTCTCTTGAAAAACATCCCTAACAACTCCATAGGTCACGTCTGTGGATGAGCTAATGCAGCTTAAATCTAGTATTTTTGCCCCTTCTGGAAATGTGAGCGTTATCCATGCATCTTTAATGTAGTATTTGACGTTTTGAAACATTTGTAGAGGAATCGTTTCGCCGCCCTGTTGACTTTTTGAAAGGAAGCTGGGAAGCTTGTACTTCACAATAAATCTTGCGGATTCTCCGCTTTTAAGGGCCAAAGTTCTCCCAGCAAAAGTAAGCGTCACATCATAACAGTTTGTTTTTGCATCAACCAACTGGGGCTTCGTGCCTTTCCTTCCAAACTCATCCTCAACTGTTGGGTCAGAAGCATTTGGCAGAAGAACAACTTGTATGGAGGATATTTCTTGTGGCGACTGGTTTTTAATGTAGTAGCTGTCTGAGACTGTGATTTCTCCTGTAGGGCTTATGCTGATTTCTCGCCTAAACTCTTCCACGGTGAAAAGCTGTATCTCTTTAGTTGTCAGCGTAAAAGTTACCGTGGCCTCTTCATAACGGAACGACTGCAGTTCTATACCGTTTGCATAGTTAAACGAGGGCACCGTGCCTGAAACATATTTCGCGTTTGAAGGCAAAACCAATGAAGCGTTGCACGATGAGGCTTTCACAGTTAGGCTTGGGTAAGCTGGAAAATCCAAAGTGAATAGACTCGTGTTTGTCGCGCTTTGACTCAGAAGCTTATGCGAGAGTAGAAAGTAAACACTGAAGATGCCCTTGTCGGGTGGCGGATTAAGGACCACGGAGACACCATAAAAGCCCATGCGCCCATTTAAAGACACACCAACTGTAACATTGTATCTCTGGGCTGGACTAACTGTTGAGAAAGCTAAACACTTCAAAACGTATCCGCCATAACGATACGGAAAGCCTATCAGAAAGTCAGTGGGTGGTGTACCCTCCACCTTTATTGTGTCGTTTATTAAAACGTAGCCGTTGGCGAGAACCTCCACATTGTGGTTGATCCACTCCACAGTGTAACTGTTTTCCGCTTGGACATTTTTCACGTAAAGCATGTTTAAAACCAAAATCAGATGAACAGCAACGCAGACGGCAAATGAAAGTTTCCTTTTCAATGGTTCTCCTCCGTGTTTTGAAAGTCTGACTTTCTAGAATATTCAAAAGACCTATTTATTTACTTTTACAGTTTTGGAAGAACTTTAAGGTTTCCCGGCTGTAAAAGGACACGGTCAGACACTTTTTCAAGTTTGAAAATGAAGACGTTTCTGAGTTTTCCATGAACGTCGTACTGTTTTTCTATTTCTACTGAAACAACGTTGTACTGTCCAAGGAACATGTATTTTCCCGGCGCTTTCTTTTCGAAGACGAAAATTGGAAAACGCTTCTCCATCTGCATTTTTAAGGCTAGGTTTCCCCTCGTCATTTGCTGGTCGCCAATTCGTCCCTCGCCAGTGTACAGGAGTCTTTCACCTTCAAACCTATCGTTGTAGGGGTTTTCAATGCTTTCCTCCGGAGTTTTATTCAAAAAAGTTGTTACGACAACGTGGTTAATACCCGTTCTTAGGCTTCCACTGTACCTTATCCCCCGCCTTGTGCAAACGTTAAAGATTCTTGAAATTTCCCGGTTGCTAAAAACGTCGCCAGCCTTTAACAGCATAAGCCTCCATTAACAAATCGCGTTTAGCAACAATTTAAATCCTCGCAGCCAAATAGGCATTAGATTACGCACTGCCAAATACACATTTAGGGAATGGTTTACTTGCCATACGACCCTGTTGAAAGGCATTTAGCCATCGAAAAACTGGTGACCCGCCTAGGCCCAGATGGCCAGGAAAGGAAATACTACCGTATAAGGCCTGCAAGGTGGTATGGCGGGATTGTTACGGCGGATTGTGTTGGCTGCGGGTTGCTGTGCCGTTTCTGTTGGGTATCAGATGTTGTTGCCAGCCGCCCCGCCGATGTTGGCAATTTTTACACGCCGAGACAGATTGCTGAAAGTCTAGTCTCTCTTGCGATGAAATGTAGGTTGGATTTGCTTAGAATCAGCGGCGGCGAACCCACTATTGGAAAAGAGCATCTGCTGGCTGTCTTAGAAGCTTTGAAAGGGAAAGGATATCGCTTTATTCTTGAGACAAATGGTATACCCATAGCTTACGATGAGGGCTACGCTGAAAGATTGGCAAAATACGACTTTTTGCATGTGAGGGTTTCACTTAAAGGATGCAGCGAAGGGGAATTCGTGAAGTTGACGGACGCCAAGCCTGAAGGGTTTAGGCTTCAGCTTAAAGCTCTTCAGAGGCTTGTAGACGCTGGAGTGAGCTGCCACCCATCCGTGATGGCTTCTTTCTCTACAAGGAAAAGCCTCCAATCGCTAGTAGAGAGGTTAAACAAAATAAGTCCTAAAATGGCAGAGGAGATTGAAATTGAAGAGCTTATTTTGTATCCGCATGTGGTTCGGAGATTGCAAAAATATGGTTTAAAGTATTATACTGGTTATGCTCCGGAAAACGTGCCTCCAGAACAAATTTAAATTAGTCCGCCACGCTTTAGGTAGTAGTTTTCCTCTTTTTTGGGGCCGAAGCTTCTCACACCTTTCTCTTTGAGCTGTTTTCTGAGTTGGGCGGCATATTCATTGCTTATTTCGCCTCGCTTCTCCATGTAGGCTATTATTTCTTCGGCTTGTTCCTCCGTGTCGCAGCGGCGTAAAAAGTCTATAACGTCGGGGTCATAGCCCGCGAACGGGTCCACACGATTTCTCTTTTTTCCGGAAGCTGTTCTTTCGCCTTCTTCCATGTCTATGCGGATGGAGTTTATTGAAACCTTGTTTTCGCCGAGCTCCATTTCTCTAGCCAAGTTTGGAAAAAGTTTCTTGAATGTTTCCTTGTCGAATTCCACATCATTACCTTCAAATAGCTCTATTTTATCAAAATGCTTTCCTAGTATTTAAACGTCTGGTAGAGGTGGCTTCTCTAGAATGGAACAAATCTTTGAGTTGGGTTTTTTGAAAGAACCGTTTCCAAATCGTGAACCGTAAGCCCAGAAACATTGTCTCCGTAAATCTCGCATTTCTCTTCAGCCCCATACTCGGCTGGATTTCTAATGGTTATTTCTGCCTCTTCGTTAGATGGCAGCTTTACTAGTACGCGGTAGACGCGTCGCCATTCACCGCCCTTGGTTATGGTAGTCCACCCCTTCTCAAGTATTTTGATGTTAGCCCGTTCCAGTAAAGCCAAAATTTCTTCTGGTTGATCATGGTAAACGTTTATGTCTATGTCGCTTTTGTAATGGATGGTGCCTCTCCAAACGCTTCCAACAAGTACTGGACTATACCTTTCGAGGATTTTCATGAGTTTTAAGGCTTCTCTCCTCATTTGGACTAGTCGTTCTTGACGTGTTGCGCCCTCGTTTTCTTCGGCTATTTTGTCCAGCTCCATTGCCACTTCAAGGTTTGTTGGCAAAACGTTCACGCCTAGGATTTCAGCCGCCTTGAGTTTCGCCTGTTTATATTCTTTTTCAACGCCTAAATAGAGGAGGTTGGCGGCTTCCCTTGCAACTTTTCTCCGAATTTCCATGCTTGTTAAGGAGCCCAAAACAACCATTTTAGCGTTTTATTACCCGTTCATAAAGTTCTATGGTTTTTTCGGCTATTTTGTCCCATGTGAACTCGTTTAGAACGCGGCGTCTACCGTTTTTGCCAAGCCACTTTTTCTTTTCAGGGCTTTCTAGAGCGCTTACTACGCCCCATGCTATGTCGGCTGGATTGTTTGGACTTATATGGTAGCCGCACTGTTCCTCACCGCATGGAATAACTACTTCGCGCATTCCGCTCACGCCAGCCGCACCTACAACAACTGGACGTTCCATGCTCATGGCTTCAAGCACGACTATTCCGAATGGCTCGTATAGGCTGGGGAAAACCGCCACGTCGCATGCTGCATAGTGAACGATGCGCTCTTCCTCTGGGAGAAACTGGAAGTTAAACTTCACGGCGTCTTGGAGCTTCATCATCTGGACAAGGTTGACAAGATAGTCCTGCAAGTCGCCTAAACCAACAATAACCAGCTTGGCGTTTGGAATCTTCTGCAGTATGTGGGGCATAGCCATAACAAGTTTGTCGACGCCTTTCACGCCTACAAGCCTCCCTATGAATAGAATCATGGGGTCTTCGGGCTTTATGCCGTAAAACTCTCTGACGCGCTNTATTTGATCTTGGCTTACGGTTTGGGGGTCATATTTCTGGGGGTCAACGCCGTTATAGCAAACCTCTATCTTTTCTTTCGGGAAGCCAAGCTTTATCANCTCGTCTTTCATGGCGTATGAAACCGTTATAATCATGTCTGCATTTTTTGCTCCGCGGAGTTCAATATTGCTGACCACTTCTGAACCGTTTCCAAGGGTTCGCCCCTTCTCTGTGGAGTGGACATGGAAAACCAGCGGTAGGCCTGTCTCTTTTTTGATGGTTATGCCTGCTATAACTGAAAGCCAGTCGTGGGCTACTACAACGTCAAACTTGAAGCCTTCTTTGGCTATAAGCTCGTTAACAAGCTTTGAGGCGCTCAAATAATTGTAAACCAAAATTTTTGAGAAAAGCTGGATGCCCCTACCCCACTTTTTAACGTCTTCAGCCACCACATCTGGCAACGAATCCGAAATGTCAATATGCAGTGGCCTATGGATTTCTATACCCCGCCAAATTTCCCTTGTTGGGAGGCTGCCCTCGTCATCATTCATGGTGAAAACGGTTACGTCGTGGTCCATTAAGACGAATCGTCGCGTAATTTCAGCCGCGTACGTGCCTAGACCACCAACAATTTTCGGCGGATACTCGTAGACAAGCACAGCCATCTTCATAGTCTTTCTCCAGTTTTCATTTACTTTTAGGTTGTTGAGGAACTATTTACGTTTTCTGAAGAACAGCAGGTCGTCTTTTTGGCATACGTATTCGAAGCCCGCCTCTAAGAGGGCTTTAATTTCCTCAGGTGTCTTTGCTGTTTTAACGTGGAATTCACCGTTGTCCTCTCCATATAACGCCTGTTCAAGCTGAATGTAGAGAAGCGTGCTGTCAAGCTTCTTATGCCCTAGAAACTCTTTAACGTAGAGGGGGTCTTTCGTTTGATGGTAAAGGGTTGTGGCTTTCCAATGTCGGAAAGTGTGGAACCCTATGTTGTTTAACCTTGGATTTTGAAGTTTGAATGCTGCACGTCTTCGACTTTTCCAGAAGCTTGACTTTAGGCTTGAAACTGATGTTCCGCCGAACACGTATTCATTCTTTTTCGGAAGTCTGTTTAGCATGTCTATGAGTTTTTGGCTTACCTTCCAAACCCTCGGGTTGCAGCCTTTTTCTGGAGCGTTTAACGTTATGACACGCCTTTCAAAGTCTATGTCTGTCCATTTCAGCCTAACCGCCTCGCCACACCTCATAGCTGTCTCTTTTAAGAGTTGAAGGTAAACGCTTGTCTTCCTTCCACATGCAGCTATCAAACTGTCAAGCTCTTGTTCTGTTGGTATGAAGGGAAGCCTCCTTGTAACGTGGCAGAGGGGCTTCTCCCAGCTTAAACCGTTCATTTTAACGTAGAGACTGTAAGCTGCTATGACGCTGTGTTTTCTAGACTCACTCCACTTTTGCTTTGCAATAACTTCCTTAACTGTCTCTGGAACGTCTAAGTTTGCTCCACGGGCAACTAAGGTTTTCAAAGCTGAACAGTTCACTCTAATGGTTACGTCCGAATAGCCCTGCTTTTTCATCCACCACGCATACTGTAGAATTTTGCCTTTAACGTCTGTTTTGCTAACTGTCTCTGTGGCTCCCGCATCCCACTTTTGAGTTTGGCAGTTTGGCATACTCAAGGCTTTAACCGCCTTGGCCGAGTTTTTCGCCTGTTCATTCCAGACGCATACTCGGCGTTTCCTTATATTGGGGATGGAAGCTTTTAAATCTTTCCTCAGTGTAAGGATACTACTTGAAGGGTTATGAGGAAATACATCTTCACTGAACGGGAGAGGCGAATCATAGAAGCCTACCTTAGCGGAACCACCACTAGAGGGGTTGACATTGCAAGGCTCAGATACAACCTTAAAGTTTTTAAGAGGCTTAGCATGGACGTTGACCTTTACCTTAGGTTCAGAGAAGCGGTATCCGCAAAGCTTGCATAGCCAACGTTGAACAGCCCCGCCTTTAACATAGCGTAGGCCATCCCGCCAAACCTTTACGGAGCCACATTCTGGACAGCATACCGTATAACCTGCCTCTTCAATAGGCTTGGGGCTGCTCTGGGGTTGGCTCTGTGGGCTGGGATGCGGAAGCCCATCGGATTTAACGTTTGAAGCTTTTTTAAGCCCTTCAAAGCCAACCATTCCAGAACCCCAAGCTGAGGCTTTCAAACGGCGTCTCTTTCAGCTTGAAACTTCAATGCACAGTCCTCGCAGATTGGAAGTTTTTCTCCCTTGAAGGTTTCAGCATACTGGTTTGTCTTCTCCACTTGGCCGCATATGCAGCATTTCTTTTCGGTTAACGGTTCATCAGCCCAATAAACGCTTTTCAAATCGCTTATGCTGAGACGCCTATCAGACTCTGATGGAGTTGACCCTTTCTCCTCCTCTTTTCGGCCTTCAGAAGCCTCTTCAGGCTTAATGCCCCTTTCCACAGCCTTCTCTTTAGCCCTTTCAACATCCACACGAACCGTGAGGCCTCTTGTAGTTTTATACATGTCCTTGTGGATGTGTAGGTTTGTTAAGGCCGAATGAACTGTTCTCCAACTTTTAATTGCGGGGCAGTAAGCTTGAACTTCCCTTGTTAAATCTGCAAGTAGAATGGTTTTCTCCTTTTCCGATTTGTTGCAGGCCCATGAAAGGATGGCGTCTTCAGCTAGGCTTATTAAATCGGAAATCTGCTCTTGCTTCACCATCTCTTCAGCTAAAGCTGAAAGTCCATCGTAACTTTCTGGAGCGAAAACCTTACACACGGCTAGGATTGAAGCCCAATAGTTGAAGGCCCTTCCGTAAAGTTTGTCTGTGGGTTTAAGCGAACGGTAGGCTTCGTAAACTTGGCTCCAATATTTTATAGCTGCCTTCAAAAGCATGTTTACGATTTGAGGCCACTTTTCATCAAACTCAAGCATGTGCCTTCTTTCCGAATACTCCTTATTGGGAGCCTTCTCAGTGATTATCCGTATGCATTTAACCGTGAAGGGAAGCTCCTCCCTTGAAGCTACAGCCTTAGGCCCGTAAACACGCCATTCAACAGGCCTCTCAGTTTTAGGCTGGATGCGTTTAACAACCCCGCCCTTCTCAGTTCCAGATTCACAAACGTCTATTACGTCAATGTAGGATGGGTTTTTCCTCGATAATGCTGTAACATCCACCAGATACGTGGGCCTTGAGTCTTGGATGGTTCTGAAAAGCGGGGCTTCCCTTAGGGCTGTCTCCCTTCCAGTTGGGTTCCAACATGACTGTTCAAGGATTGCGAGAAGCGTGGTTTTACCAGTTTCCCTTTGCCCCTGAACGTTTAAAATTGGGAAATACGTGAAAATGGGATGGAAGTATGTGGCTATAATCCAACATGCAATTAAAGTGTAAACCCGCTTGTCAGAGTGGTAGAAATAATTATATATTTTAGAGCTCAGCTCTTTGAAAACCGTGTTTTGGGCTGGAAATTCAATTTCGCCTTTTTCTTGATACTCTTTCAATATGGATAGTATTTGCCTTTCCCAGTTTTCTCGTAACTTACACCATTTTGGTTTAATCACAGAAATGGATTCGGCAAAAGGATTCTGTATTGAAGTAGCTCCAAATTGAACTCTAATTGGTTTTTCCGCCTTAAAAATGACAGCTTCGTTTGAGGCTGCTAGAAATATACCTATAGTTAAGCCTGTTTGAGGGTTGAAGTCTATAAGCGGGTGAACCTTAACCATGTCAAGCTGTTTAAGCCTCAACTCTAAAAGCTCATCAAGCGTTAAACGCCCAGCCTTCAATGGGCATTCAAACGGTGTTTTGCAGAAACGTCTAAGCAAATCATCTTTACATCCGTAAACATAGCCATGTTCAACCGCTGATTTCAGAACTTTTTCAAGCTCATTTTCTGGAAGCGGAGGCCTGTTCCGCCTATTCCACTCTCTAAGTTTTCCAAAAGCCTTCTCTGGGCTTAAACGTTTAAAGTTGACTAAATAGCTTGAAAGCCTTATGGCCGCCTCGTTTCTTAAACCTTCATCAACCCCCTTAAGAAGCCCTTTAACGCATGGCGGAGTTGGGCCTTTATAGGCTTCTGCTTCAACGGTTTCAAGCCCAAACCATCCTTCAGGGGCTTTGGGCTTTCCATGTATGGGAACACCTACTTTTTCAAGGGCTTGAAGGAATAACGCTTCAACGTTATCCACAACCGTTGGAAGGTTGTCGTTTAAGCGTCTGTATCCACTGCTTGGAGCCATAAAACACAGCTTCTTTTCTCCGAGAAGTTCAAGGGCTGCAGTTTCATGGTGGAAGTTTAGGCTTCTAGGCTTAACCTTTGAAAGGTAAATCCAATGTTGCCCGCCGCTTGGAGTCCGTTCTATGCGTGTTATAGGCATATGCTTTAAAGCTTCTCGGCCCTTAGCTTGGGCTTCTAGGCTTGTGTTTTTAACATCGTAATCTACAACGGCCAAGTGTAAGCCTTGGCTGTTAGCCCTACCACAGATAACTCCGAAGCCATCAGCCTTAGCCCATGGTAAGGCTTCAAACTCTTCAAGGGTTTGCCTCTGCTCAAGCCATTTTTCCCATTTCACAATGGGCTGCTTGCCCAGTGCAGGCACAATGTTGAATCCTAAGTTGAAGTATTCCCCCGCAGAATTCTTCAAAATCTCAGAGTTTGAATCGGAACCGTTAAATCTTCCATCTTCAGATTCCTTCATGGGAGTTCCCAGCTTCCCCTTCCATCTTCTCCGCTTCCCCTACGGGGCTAATGGAACTTCAAAGTGGCTGTCTTTACCTGCACTCACATAGCATCCGTTTAAGCGTCTAACAATGTCTGCAATCTTGCTGAAGTTCTCTGAGCCTAAGAAGCCTTTAGGCATTATAATCGCCCTGTCGCCTTGAACTGAGAAGCTTAAAAGCACCCTAAGCCCGTCTGGAAAAGACTCCTTCAACTGTTCAAATTTGACTGGTGGAGGTGCATTCTTCTCCAAAAACTTGTTTATGGCTTCAACAGCATCTAAGAAGGCGTTGCGGATTGAAACTAAAAGGTCTATGAGGGCGTTGGTGTTGTCCGCTTTCTCAGCAGCCTGCTCTTTGTTCATTTTTCAAGCTCCTTGAGAATGCGTTTCGCCTTCTCAATTTTGTCTGGTGGAACCAGAACAACAGCCTCATTGGCGACGCTTGCAAGCTCAGTTACTTCTCGCCCCAGCCACTTTTGGATTTTAACCCATTCTTTGGGCAATGTTATGGCTTTGCTTCCGCCTAGTTCTATGACTTTCCGAGGGGAACTTACAATGATGCCCGCTTCAATCTTTTCGTTCACGTTCCATCACCTTAACATTCTGTATAAAGGGAAGGTATATATAGGCAATATAGACGAATATAAGAGGAAAAGGTGCGTATATGCAATGTTTGAGGGTTCAAATTCATATATGATTGGCAAACCGTTTGCCTTGCAGGAATTGAAGCCTACGGAGCTGACAGCATTGAAAACTGTCGCTTTAGAGGGTTCCTTAACGGGCTATGAACTGTCTAAAAAGGCGAAGATGAGTGAAAGGGCTGTTTATCCCGCCCTTCAAGGGCTTAAAAGGAAAGCTTACGTTGAATGTTGTGAAGTTGGAAAAACAAGGGTGGGCTTACCTAAGAAGGAATATGGTTTAACTTTGTGGGGTTTTTGTAATACCTTATGCCTCTTCAGCATGGAAACTGAAATCCTAAACTGTGTTAAAAAATGGCGTAACCTCGACAATGTTGTGCTTATGAACTTTGACAACCTCAAGGAGGCTTTTGGCGAGAAGGAATTCCTTGAAGCTTTGAAGCATGCAGCCTCTGAAATCGCAAAGGGGGAGCATCGAAACTCGAAAGGTGAAAGAGTGGGGAATTCCCCCTTTATACAGAAATTTTTCAGGGCTTCTTTCTTTAACCGTCTAGTTAATTCTGTAAGAACCTATGGAATTGATGAGCATGTCCAGAATTGGAATTTAAACGCTAATGTGAAAGCTTGGCTTCTAAAATGGCTGCATAGCCGAAAAGCTAGATTTGAATTAGAAATTAAATGGCTAGACAAGTTCTTGGAATGCCTTGAAATGAAACGTTGAAAGAAGGGTGTGAATAGGCTATGCCTACAAGCCTGAACTATGATGTTGAATATTTGAAGAGGCGGACAGTTAAAAGCTTAGGCCTTGAAGGTTAAACGTGGCGGTTGTTTTGCGGGATTGGAACCCGCATTTTTGAAGCGTTTAGCCTAGCCTTAACAGTGCTGAAACACCCACTCATGTCCATAGGCTTCTTAAAGGAGTGGGAAAGACTGCGGAATAAATGAAAATTCAGTTTTAACGTTTAGCCTTCACGGATTCACGCCAAGCTTTAAACGGTTTCCAATGTTCCCGCATAACATTGTAGAAGCCTTCAGGCTGACGTCCCCAACCCTTAAAATCTTCAACCGTGTAAACAAGCCTTCCCGCCTTCACCTCACCTTGAAAGTTTAAACCGTTCTCCCTCACAAACTTGAAGCCTTCATCCGTTAAACTGTAAAGGCGGACGGGAACAAAACTCAGCCTTTTCCGACCGTAATATTCCATCTCTAGAAGGCGGGAACCCACAAGCCCCAATGTTTCCAAACGCTTCAAAGCAGCTTGAACATTCCGCCTATCCACACCAGCAGCCTCAGCTATGTCCCTAACAGTTAAGCCTCCACGCTTACCCAGAACAGCCAAAACCAAACACAACAAGCGGTTACTCACAAAGCCCACTTAAACACCATGAAAAAGAAAGCCTAAACCAAAATAAAAACCATAGCCCATCCCCCCTCCAGGTGTGGCACTACATAGCACGAATGGAACTTTGCCACTCAGCAACGCATTTTGCCGCAAAAGTTCATAACTGCTGGTGTATGGGGTTTCTGTTTGAAGTTTTTGCTGGAATGTTTTTTGGCGTTTTAGGGTGTTGGTTTGGGGTTGTTTATGGTTTGTTTTTGAATTTTTCATGTTGGCTGAGGTTTATGGTTTAGGCTGGTGTTTCAGCATGTTTTAGGCTTTGGGTTTTGGCTGTCGGCTGGTTTTGCCTTTGGTTTCGGCTGGTTTTGCCTTTCTGGAAGGCTTGAAGCCTTTTCAAGGCTTTGAAGGCGTGTTCAGTGGGTTCAGAACCCACGTCTCGGGCGTTTCTGGGGGTGTGGGGTGTCCCTGAATCGGTTATCAATAATTGATAAAGGGGGTGTGGGCTTATGGGGTTTCACCTTTAAACTTCGTTTTCTGTTTCACTTGGATAAAAATGGGGTTGGCCCTGTGGCTTTTAACGCTTAAAGGTTTGCTGGGTAAATTTTTGTGGACGTAGGGTTTTCCTCAGCTTTTTTGAGGCTAGTGTAAGTGTAAGAGCTGTTAAGGCAATAATGGAAATCCATGTTAGCGGATTTTGGAATACGGATTCGCTTATGACTTGTAAGGTTATGCTCATTGAGGCTCCTTTTTCAATGTAGAAGTTGAAGTAGTCAAACGAAAAGCCTGTATAAGCGTATCTGAAGCCTTTGACGAGAACGTGTATCGAGTATGTTCCAACCTTCAATGTTGAAGAGTTACACGCTAGGTTAACGGTTATGGAAGTCTTGTTATAAACGTAGTTTGGTGTTGGCTTGATGAGGCTGATGTTCGTGTTTGTAAGCATAATCTGGTTGGGGTATGCTTCAAGCTTTATGCCCGCCTCAACTATTGAAGCGGTTACTGATTCAACTCCTTCAACCATGGTGAGGTTAAACCATGGAGATTCACGGTTTAAGCCTGTAAGGTTGACTGTTACGGTTATGTTTAGTGGCTCTCCAACGTTCAACGTTTTAGGCGTGAATATGGAAACGTTGTATATGCCCACTGGAACAGTTAAATCCATTGATTGTGCTTTGCATAGTTTGGCGATTTCTGGAATGAAGGTTTGAAGGCTGAACGCTAATGTTAAGAGGAGAATTGAAGCCCATTTATTAGCTGCCCTCAACTTTTTCCACCTCTTAACACCAAAATTGTTGAGATGTAGCCTTAAAATATGCGGTTGGATAAGCCTATACGTGGGAGACGTGGAAATGGCTGAAAACCGTTTTACATGTGGGAAGAGGCTGTTTTAAAGGTTAACGCTTAAATGAGCTTGTTTAACGTCCACTGTGAAATATAAAATGGACGTTTGAATCTTCAAATGGATTTTAAGGCTTAAACGTTGAAGCGAATGGAAAAAAAGGGGAAGTGTGCGGGAGATGCTCCATGTAAATCTGAGACAGCCATCTTCATAATTTTCCCGTTTCCGGCCTTTTTTAGGATTGCAGACTTATTTGCGTTATTCCATTTCAAATATATAAAGTAGGCGAGCATTTATCAACATAAACCATGGCCGTCACGCTTGTTTCGCTTTAAAAATATGGGAGACGTGCCAGTGATGTGGTGGGTGCCGGGGGCGACTCGTTGAAGGGGGGAAGATGAAGAATTTGTTAAGATTTTTGGAGCCACTTGTTTATCAGCTGATCCAGCCTTTCGCTTTTAGGCCTTTTTCTTCTTGAAACGGATGGGTATCCTCCAATTATTTCGTGAGCTTTTAAGGCAAGGGCGTCAGCCTCTCCTTTTTGGAAGTTTCGCCATGCAAGATTGTGCTTAAAATTTGATGGCTTTATCCATTCTGGAGAGAAGTTTTCCAAATCGTTTGGTTTTAGGCAGATACAAACAGCGTCTAATTCGCGGTGCAGGCTTAGGGGGCATGTGAAAACTCTTCCGGCATCCATCCTGTTTTCAACACGCACGGTTTCAGCGTTTATGTTTCCATAAATTTTCGGGAGAACATTTATGTTCACATATTCAACAGTGGCGTAGGCTAAGTCTAGTGGATGCGCCCTACTTAGGGCTTTTTCGGAAATGGCCTCTTCATGGATGTGAACGTGGCATCCGTTTCCAGACCACTTCACATAAACGGAGTCCTTCACGCCCTCGCTTTCGAGGAAGGCGACTATCTGCTTGACGACATCTATGGTTTTCTGCCAGTTTCGAAGTGTGCTGTCAATATCCCAAGTAGGCGTGCAGCGAACCACATTTGCAGGGGTATAAACGTCTTCCACGGTGTTTACTGAGCGGTATTTGTTGGCTGACGCGTAAATTGTTCTTACTTGAAAGTTCATTTTCTTCAGAAGTTCTTGTAAGTCGGCTGTTCCGCTAACCGCCAGCGGTTTACCCTTAAAATATCTTCGGAAAATAAGTTCGCCCTTCTCGTTTATACAGTGGACTGCAACCCATCTTCCGACACAGAAGGCTGCTATCTCTTTTTGCACATCCACCCTAGAATAGTGTTCACGGATTAGGCTCTGGCTGTTCAAGCTCCCTCTTCTCCGCTGCCTTTTGGATTTTCTCCATAACTCTTCTGGGCAGGGCTATGTCTTCTTTTCGTTCTTCCACTGGTCCAAGAATGACCAGCCCTTTTCCATGCTCAATGGCTATTTCATGCATTTGGAGGCTNTGTGGGGTCTGCCGCATTTTCTCTACAAGAATGTACCGTCTCAAAACACCGTTGCGGACGAAACGCCTAAACCTTATTATGCCATCGGCTATGTGTTCGACGCCCCAGCCGAAAGCCTCCGAAGTGGTTATGGCGTACTGGGAGGTCGCCAAAATAGTGAAGTCCCATTTCGCCAAAACCTTCTTCACAAAGTACGAGTGGCGCCGTGCCATGGCTGGCTTGTCAAGCCAAAAAGCCGAAAGCGAATCAATCACCAGTCGGGCTCTTCCATAGCCCAGCACCTTCTTCGCCTCAATAACCTTGTTTACAAGCTCCTCAACCGTCAACGCCTTAATAGTCCACTGGTCCTCCGTCCCCATCAAGGCGTCGATCAATATGAATTTCCCATCTTTTACGGCGGAAGCAAAGTCAAAGCCAAACTGTCCAGCCTGCGTTATAATGGATTCACGGCTTTCTTCGGTTGTCACGTAAATACACTTGTCCCCGTCGGCTATGCCCTGCGCTATAAAATGGATGCATAAAATGGTTTTCCCTGTTCCCGGCTCGCCAGTAACGGCTATACAGAAGCCTCTGGGAATCCCACCTGCAAGCATCTTATCGAGGGCTGCCACCCCGGTTGAAAGTCTTTCCACAGGCAAGCCTAACCCTTCAACAATAATTTAGGAAGGTGCCCTTCTATAAGGCGTTTGTTGAGCCTTTAAAATTGGGTTAACTTTTTAATTTAACAAATTATGCAACCAAAGGGTAGCGAAAACTTGAAAAACCCACAACTCAAAATAAGGTNTTTGAGGGCGCCCTTTGAGTCTATCTCCAATTAAAAGGCTTGTCCTCGAAACTGTTTGGATGTCAGGCAAGCCTGTAAAACCTGCAGAAGTAGCCGGGGAAATAGGGTTAAGCTTTCCAACAGTGATGATGCACATGATAGGATTGACAAAAATGGGCTACTTGGAGACTTTTGGAAAAGGATACTATGCGATTACGAAAAAGGGGCGAGAAGCTTTAGGTCTGCCTGAAATAGACGGAGAAAAAGCCGAAAAGATATTGGCTTATCTGCCCATGGAAAAAGCCTTCTACTTTTATACGGACATTGGGAAACCTTTAGGCATATTTGCCTCCAGCCTAAGCGATTTCTGCGAAAAAATCCAGAAAATCGACAACGTCTCCATAGAGTTTCACTTGTACCGCGGCGACTTCGAAGCATGGTTTAATGGAATCGGCGATGTGGAGTTGGCTAGAAAAACTGCCCTACTTAGAGAGAGGAAACTTTCCGGGGAGGAGCTTCGGAAAAAGCTCTACGAAATTGTTAAGAACCGCTGCGAAGAGCTTGCAAAGCTAAAGCGGCAGCCTACAGCCACGCTTAGATAGGTGTGAACCTTTCTTTAAGTCTCTCGATAATTTGCGGCAAGGTTGTGTATTCCATAGATTCAACGCCTAAACGAGCTGGCTCAAACTCCCCCATACGCCTAAGCATGGCGGCCAACTTTAAGGCTTCCTTTCTCGCCAGCTCAAAGGCTGGATCTGCAAAGAGGTCCGCTATCATGGGCTTGCCTTCATCGTCGCTTGCTATTGCTCCATTTGAAACTTGAAGCCCTAAAGCCACAAGCCTTGGTGGACCGTCGAAAAGCGTGCATCGAGCGTCCTTTAATCCAACAGGCATTATGGGTCCCCAGTGGCTTCCCCTCATCCAGCCTGCCACGAGGTAGCTGTGCATGAAGGGCGCAAGGATTTCGCCGACAGCTGGCAAACCATGCTGAGCCCGTACAATTAAGACGGGATCATCCTTACCAACGTATTTGCCAGCGATCAACGAAAGCTTGGTCACGCTGCCAGAAGCGCATATCATGTTGTCTCTGGCACGCCANACTCTCGAGACTATGTAGCGTTCAACAGTGCCGATTAACGCTATAAGCTCGTACATTTCCTCTGGACATTTTAGGACAACTTTCTTCCCTTCTTGAGTGTCCACAACCTCGAACTTGAAGCCTCCAGCCATGTTTGGATCTATCACAAGCCCAGCCGTGTTCATGGGATCTGCGAAAATTCGGAAAAGCGGCAAGTTGAAGCTTCCAGCTGAAGTTTTATCTGCTGCAAAAACCACTATCGGGTCTGATTTGCGCTCTTCAATTTCCATCTCCGCCACGCCTGGGCCAAGGCCTCGCACTGTACCGCTGAAGGCGTTTTTGAGCAAGTCTTGTCCAGCCCCGTAGAGCTTAAGCTGTAAGGCTTTGTTGGCGGCTTCTTGAAAAGTGTTCCATGCAAGCTTGTGAATTTCCGGGTTAGATTCGCCTTTCGTGTGTACCATTAAAAGCTGTAGGTCGTCTCCGACATTAAAAACGTAGTAGCTGTTTATTAAGCCGTCTTCCTTCGCCCTNTCAAGGTTTTTTTCAGCTATATCCAACAACGGCTTTGGGACAACATGGTGACCAGCAAGGGAGCCCACATCACATTTAATAACGGAAATCGTGGTTTTACCGGCCATGAAATATCACTCTGTTAAGGCGGATACAGTTAAAGGGTTTAAGGCTTAGCTTTTAAAAAGTTTCCCAAAGAAATAGGAAATAGTCAACATAAACCACCCGTAGTGATGATATGAGCGAGCTGANAGTAATCTCCGTAAAAATTCCAGAAGAAGTTTACCAAGAACTAGCCCTTCGGGTTCCAGAAGGCGAAAGAAGCAACTTCATAAGAGACGCCATAATAGAAAAACTTCAGAGGACTCCTAAACCAGACAAAATTCTTGAAATTGAGAAGAGGCTGGAAAAGCTTGAAGCCGAATTCTCCCAGATAAGAAGGTACCTCGCAGACTTGGAGTTCCTAACCTATGAAAGGGGCAAAGCAAACCCCCACAGCTTCTGCCTAGACGAAATAGACCACAAAATAGTGGACTACTTAATCCACTACAAAGGCGCCACAACCCCAGAACTGGCCGAATACCTAAAAACAAACCGCTGGCTAGTCCTAAACAGGCTAAAAAGGTTAATGAAAAACTCCAAGAAACAGCTGGGCAAACCAATAATAGAATACTATCCAGGCGAAAAGGCCGGCAAGAAAAAAGCATGGTGGATAAACGAGGAANTCATAGAAATCTAACAGCAACAATTAATTCCGCCGAAAGCCCTAACTATCTCGGGCCCGTAGCCCAGCATGGATTAAGGCGCCGGCCTCCGGAGCCGGAGAACCGGGGTTCAAATCCCCGCGGGCCCGCTGAAAATAAAAATTTATTATGCATTTTTCATTCAGAACAACCACCAGACAACACGTATTAAAACGCAGTAAAATGCAGTAATAGCAAAATTACGCTTCTCTCCGTCAATTCAGTGCGCGTAAATCAAGAACGTGGACAGCTATGAAAAGCAGATAAATAGGGGGCGCTACTTTTGAGACTTGATGTTTTANGTTCGGAACTTTTATATGAAAGCTCGGATTTTAACAAATAGGTCTGATGTATTATGGTTAAGGCTTACTTCCACCTTGAGATGAAGTTGCGGAGAATATTCAAGCCTTCATGGATCAAAGACCATAAGACTTCAATTAAACGTATATCTGAAAGCGAATGGCTGGGTTGAGAAAATGGGATGGATAGAAAAAATTCAGAAAAAACCTGCTCCACTTTTTGCGCCTTCCTACGGTCCCCTAAGCGGAATAAGAGTGCTATCTGCCTCATCAATTATTGCAGCGCCATTTATAGGCACATTATTGGCAGACTGCGGCGCCGAACTCATCCATATTGAACGGGTCGGTGGAGAAACATGGCGGTACGTGCTTCCATACTTGGAGGCGGACGGCAAAAAAATTGGAGCCGAATATGCTTGCAGCGTTAGAAACAGAATCACCATAGCCTTAAACCTCGACTCCAAAGAGGGCAAAGAAATTTTCTATGGCTTGATAAGGCAGTCAGACATTTTTATTGAAAACCTTGTTTGGCTCAAAGAAAAGTTCGGNATATCAGACGAGGAAATGTTAAGGGTGAATCCCAAAATAGTGATAGTGCATGTAAGTGGGTTTGGAAAACCAGAATTTGGCGGCGATCCTGAAAAATGCAACATGGCAAGCTATGACCTCATAGCTCAAGCCTATTCAGGATGGAACAGAGCCTTTATGGCTCCTAAGGATGAAGTTATGAGAATACCCTACTACACTGGGGATTATGTTACAGCTCTCTTCGGAGCAGTTGGAGCGCTGGCGGCTTACATACATGCCCAGAAAACCGGAAAGGGACAAGTGGTAGACGTTGCACAGTTTGAAGCCATAGCACGAATACTAGAATTCTATTATGGCTTATACTATAATTTGGGGGGCTACATGGATTGGCGCGGATATGAAAAGAAGCATCCACACACCCAACCGTTTGGGCTATATAAAGCCAAGGACGGATGGATCGCCCTAGGAGCCGTCGGCCCAGCTGTTTACAGAAGGTTCCTAGAAGCGTTAGCCCAAGCAACAGGTATAAACCCGGACGATTTTCCCTACGAAGAATGTCAATCACATGAAACGCCTAAGGGCGCCAAGTTAGATGAAATAGTCACGAATTTTATAGCGGAAAGGACNAGGGATGAACTGGAGAAGTACTTTTCCAAGTGGCGGATCCCATGCTCCAGAGTTTCAACGCCCGAAGATGTGCTTCGAGATAATCATTGGCTTCAACGTGGAGACATAATAGAAGTTCTAGAGGCGACAACTGGAAAAAAGATAAAGCAAATGGGAGTGGTTCCAAAATTCTCGATGACTCCTGGAAAAGTGTGGAGAGGAGTACCGAGGATCGGTGAAGACACTGTTAGAGTTCTTAAAGAACT
>JGI24721J44947_10002572_pt1 | contig 25988 bp, 27 predicted proteins | sample YelNatPaOPGAMG01_FD_44947 | JGI IMG/M metagenome (IMG submission 44947) | reverse complement strand
TAATAGCCATCGAGAATAGCGAGGGCTAATTTTTAGATTTATTTTTTTAAACATAAAGAAAAAGAATCTTTTAATGACTTGACACATAAGAAATAATTTGCATAATTTAAGCAGACGTAAATTAAAAATGAGGAAGGAGGTGAAGAAATGAACGCCTGGACGTATGGATTAGTATTGCTCGTGCTGGGGGTCCTCTTTTGGGCGGCGATGCTGGCACCGATAGTGCTGGCATGGTTTTTTGCCGCCGAAGAGGACCAAAATTTTTTTGAGTACCTCTTCGGCATTAAGCCGGAGAAAGACCCCCTCCGGCGCCTTTTCCGTCGCCTCCGTCGCCTTCGCCTTTTTAAAAGGTGGGATAAGTGACGGGGGCTGGCTCGGATATGAGATATCCGAGCTTTTTATTTTCTTTCCATCTACCATGGAAATGGCTTCAATGTACTTTAGTCAGCCAATAAGTGCTGATTCTTGACAAATTCGTCAAAAAATGTCAAAATGTCTTGACAAAGGGTTTTTTTACCCTAAACTTACTAAAACATAGGTTTTTCTATGTTAAAACCCCAAAATTTAAAGGTGGTGAGTGTGTTTCTTTTGACTGGGATAGCCGCTTTTTCAAATGTTACACTCCTTGCCCAAGAAAAAGCTTTCGCAGAGGAGTTTTTTAATACAAAAGAGGAATCAGTAGAAAGTTTGCCTATTTTAAACGAAACCACCCTCATTTCCTCGGCTCCACCTCTCCAAAACAAGCAGTATGTTCTCAGAAAAATAGAGGTTATTGTCACGGCCTATTCTTCTACGCCATGGGAAACCGATGAAGAAGAGTTTATTACCGCTTCGGGTAATTGGGTCAGAGACGGCATTGTGGCTAACAACCTTCTCTCTTTTGGGACAAAAGTTCGCTTCCCAGCCCTTTTTAAGGATAAAATCTTTGTCGTTGATGACCGAATGCATCCCCGAAAAGGATATTATCATGTTGATATTTGGTTTCCTTCCCACCAGCAAGCTGAAGAATTTGGCGTAAAATTCACAGAAATGGAGATATTGGCAGAAACAGATTAATAGAACGCCTCAAAAGGATTAGGCGGGTTATTTTGCTTGGAATGTTTCGCTGGGACTATTTTCTTAAGCGCCTTTTTCTCTCCCCCTCTCTCCTCTCATTTTTCTCTTCCCCTCTCATTTTAAAGAACTAAACACCTCTTCTGCTGTCTTCTCTTTTCTTCCACCTCTCTTCTCCCACCTCTCTTGTCCTTTTGTCAAAAACAAAGCGTTTCCTCTAAAAAACATACCTAAAACCTTATTGGTCAAAACCGTACCCCACAACCGCAATCCAGAATTCTTAGCCGGAACTTGCCGCGGCGCTCCGCGCCGCGGCTGGTGACTTTAAGCACCTAAAAGGCCAGAGAAAGAAATTTCTAACCTTAAACAGCCTGACTTTAAAGCCCATTTTTGTCAAGCCAATTATTTGATTAGCCCAACCATATTTGCTAAAATAAATTAAATCATCTTGCCAAATCTTAACAAAATAAATTTTCTTAGGGCGCTAAAAGCGTTTTTTAAACGAAAAAGGTCTTCCTCAAAATAACCATAAATCAAAATCAATTTTATATGGACTTAAAAAAAATATCACCGGGGAAAAACCCGCCGCATGAAATCAATGTCTTTGTGGAAATCCCGCAAGGTTCAGCGGTAAAATATGAACTTGATAAAGAAAGTGGTGTCTTAATGGTTGACCGCCTGCTCTATACGGCAATGGTCTTCCCCTTTAATTACGGCTTTATCCCAAATACGTATGCTGAAGACGGCGATCCGCTGGATGTGGCGCTTATTTCTTCTCTGCCGCTGGCACCGGGAACATTGGTTGCGGCGCGACCCATTGGTCTTTTGGAAATGGAAGATGAAAACGGCCCGGATAACAAAATACTGGCTGTTCCTATTGAAAAAATTGACCCGCAATTCGCTCTGGTCAAAAACATCAATGATTTAAACGACCATCTTAAACAGCGTCTTAAACACTTTTTTGAGAGTTATAAAAAACTGGAACCCGGCAAATGGGTAAAAACAAAAGAATTTTTAGAGAAAGAAAAGGCAGAGGCTGAAATAAAAAAATCGCTTCTCTAAATCACTTCCCAAAAGGTTTAAAAAAGAAGAATCTCCGTCTCAATAACCCCTCCAAGTATTCACTCTGAAGATTGATAAACTTAAAGCAGGATTTTTAACTCTCGGGCAAATTATTGCGCTCTTATTGCCGCTTACCAGCCATCTGAAAGAGCGGCAATAAAATTGCTATTGGCTTGTCTCGCAGAAAATTAAATGGCTTGTCTCGCAGAAAATTAAAATTTTCCGAGAAACTGAAAAAAAAGCAGCCACCCGCTTTAGCGGGTGGCTGCTTTTTTTTCATAACCCTTTGCCAATCCTTATTAATAGTTAAAACCTTTTGCCATACCGGAAAGATAATTTCCCCTTTGCCCCATTCTTAAAATAAACCGGCTTCTTTTTCTGTTGTCTTCGGCGGCGAGAGAAGGAAATCCCCGATGAGGCGGCTTGCTCGCAAGCGGGCGAGACAAACCTAACAATTCCTCGCTGGCGTATTTGTACAACTCCACTCGAACTCACTTTATCAAAAATTCCGGATAGTGAATAGTGCCGCGCCGCAGGCGCGGCACCCCACCCAGCGGCTCCGCCGCGCCTGCGGCGCGGCTCTGGTCGGCCAAAAAGATAAAAGTCAAATACTGGTGCCCGGGGTGGGATTCGAACCCACACGGCTTATCCAGCCAAGTGATTTTAAGTCACTCTCGTATACCTTTCCGACACCCGGGCGATATTGAGGCCACGGCCGGATTTGCACCGGCGTATACTTCTTTTGCAGAGAAGTGCCTTAGCTTCTTGGCTACGTGGCCCTCCCAATTTTTCTTTACTTAATTTTACCAAAATTTAACCAAGTTTCTATACCTTAGCCCCTCTCTTCTTACTTTTACCCTTCTTTTTTGTCCTTTTTAATCTTATACCCCTGCTTTTTATATCCTTTTCCCCATCAACCATTCTTTCTCTTCCAACCGCCACTTTCTCTTCTGACGAAAATTTATCCAAAATTTTCTCTGCCTCAAACCCTTCACTTAACACCTTATCTTCTACAAATTTTATTTGAGGCACTTTTCTCATTCTCATTCTTTTATTCAAACATTGCTGGAGGTGGTAAATTTCTCTGTTTAAAATTGGAAAAACATCATCTTTTCTATTTTGAGGAAAAACCGAAACAACAATCTCAGCGCTAGTTAAATCAGAAGAAATTTTAACATCAGTGATAGTCAATAAAACACCGAGGGGTAAATCAAGTTCTTTGCGCATTAACCACCCCAACTCTTTTTTCAAGGTTTCATTCGCTCTTTTTATTTTTTCGGACTCAGGCACAAAAATTTATTAATTTAATTATCAAATTTTTATTTTTATCTTATTTTTATCTTTTATCTTTTTCTCTTGACTCTCTTAACCAAGCCATTTTTACTGCCAAACAATATCTCTTTATTTCTATTTTATTTAGTCCTTTGGGGGATTTATTAAATTTAATTTTATGCGCTTAACTCGTTTTTCTCTCTTTATCATCTTCCTTTTTTTCTTCTTTCCCGACAAATGTTTCTTTATAAATTACCAAAAAATCGTTTTCTTGAACGTTGACTTCACCGACAAAAAGCATACCAACCTCCTGGCCCTTTGTCGCTTTTGAAACCGCTTTTTTCTCCTGCTCTATACTTTTAATCCTGCCTTTACCCACTAATTCTTCGTCCCGGAAAACCTCCGCCAAAACATCTCTGGCAATTTCCCCCTCTACCACCCGGCCGCCAATAATCTGTCCTTTTTTGTCATTTTTAAAAATAGCCACAATTTTTATCTTCCCCAAATCCACTCTTTGTTTTTCAGGAACCTTTATTTTCTCCATTAATTTTCTTACCTCTTCTATCAATTCGTAGATAACTTCAAAAGTTTTGGGAATTATTTTCTTCTGCTGAGATAAAGGCTGGGCAGCTTTATCTATTTTTGTCCGAAAACCAATTATTCTTGCCCCAACACTTTCAGCCAACTGAATATCGGAAATATTAATCTCGCCAACCTCAGCCCTAACTATCTCTAAAACAACCTCTTTTTGCGGTAAGGCCTCTAACACCGCCTTAACGGCTTCTAAGGAACCGAGGCAGTCCGTTTTCAGAATAATTCTTAAAATACTTTTCTTCTCCTCTTCCCGCCCCTCTCTTCTCCTTGGGAAAATTTCTCCTGCTTTATTTTCTGCCTTTTCTCTTATTCTTGCTTCCGCCATAACGGTCTTTTTCTCTTCCTCTCCTACGATTGGCTCTGAAAGAACCTCAAATTTCTCGCCCACCAGAGGCACTTGCTTAAATCCCAAAACCTGAACCGGCTGAGACGGCAATACCTGCTTCATCTCTTTACCCAAGAAGTCAGTCATTTTCCTGATTTTCCCGGCTACCAAACCAGCTCTTACAAAATCGCCTTCTTTCAAAACGCCATTTTTAAGAAGCAAGGTGGCTACCGGACCTTTTCTAGAGTCCAACGAACTTTCAATCACTAGACCTTCTGCCGGAATTGAAGTATCTGCCTGTAAATTTTCTATTTCCGCCAGAAGCAGAATTAATTCCAATAGTTCGTCAACTCCTTGACCGGTCTTGGCTGAAATTTTCAGGGCAGGCGTTTTCCCTCCTCTTTGCTCTGTTTTTACGCCATATTTTTCCAATTCTGCCATCACATACTCCGGCTGGGCTTGCGGTTTGTCAACTTTATTCAAAGCAATAATAAAGGGAATAGCAGCTGCTTTTATTGTGTTAATCGCCTCTTTTGTCTGCTCTTTTACGCCTTCAGAAGCGTCAATCACCAAAATAGCAATATCAGCAACCTCCGCGCCTCGTTGACGCATTTTTGAAAAAGCTTCATGGCCCGGCGTATCAATAAAAGTAATTTTCTTCTGACGGAATTCTGCTTCGTAGGCGCCAATATGCTGGGTAATCCCTCCTGCCTCTTTCTCTGCTACTTTTGTTTTCTTAATGTAGTCCAAAAGTGAAGTTTTGCCGTGGTCAATATGGCCCAACACAACAACTACCGGCGCTCTTGTTTCTTTTTTTTGCTCATCAGCCATATTTAAATTTAACTATTTAGCTAACGTCTTTAACATCGTACTTAATTATCTCCGTTAATTCAAGCATAAGAAAAAAATAAGAAAATTCTTTATCAGATTATAGCATTTATAGCATTGGCAGAATTAACCTAAAAAAGGAAATAAGTCGTTTTTACGAGAAGCAAAAAATAAGAAACAAAAAAACAGCGCTTAGCAAAAGAATGTCCGCTGAGAAATAAGAAATATACTTCCCGCCATAAAAGGCGGGGCGAGGCGGAAAATTCGTCGTGGATAAATTGGCGGAGAGGGCGAGAGTCGAACTCGCATGTCCTTACGGACGCCGGTTTTCGAAACCGGTACCTTACCATTCGGTACACCTCTCCATTATTGTAAAATTATTTGTAAAATTATTGCTATGGAGAAACGGAGAAACGATTTTCTTAGTCATCCCAGCAAACCAGCAACCCGCTCTCCTATTCTGCCGCTATTTCTTCTTTAAAATTTTATTTTCTACAAAATTATCATAACTTACTTCAATTTTCTTTTCAAATAAAAAATTTTGGCAAAAAATCCCACTAAGAAGAATAAAAACTTGACAAATAAGTTAATAAGAATTATATATCAATATAGATTGATATAGTAAAAATCTTTATGCGGCAAATTCGCTTAAGAAAAAAACCGACCGGCAAAAATAAAGCCTTAAAAACGACAACAGATTTTCTAAAAATTATTTCAGAAGAAAATCGTTTAAAAATTCTTTCTTTGCTGCAAAAAGAAGAAAAATGCGTTTGCGATATTTGGCAATACTTGAAATTGCCCCAGAATTTAACTTCCCACCACTTAAAAGTATTAAAGGACTGCAAGCTGGTTTCGTCAAAACAAAAAGGATTAAAAGTGATTTATTCAATCAATAAAAAAAACAAAAAGGTTATTAAAAATTATCTTAAATTATTAAATAAATTTTTAAATTAAAATTATGGTTATTAAAATTTTGGGCTCTGGCTGCCCCAATTGCCAGAAACTGGAAGCTAACGCGAAAAAAGCGGTGGAAGAGCTTGGCTTGAAAGATGTTCAAATCAAACATATTTACGAAATAGACAAAATTATTGAATACGGGGTAATGGCGACTCCGGCGATTATTATTGATGAAAAAGTCAAAGCCGCGGGCAGAATTCCCGATGTAGAGGAAATTAAAAATTGGTTAAAAAAATAATCAAATGAACAAAGAAATAAATTTTTTAATTTTCTTGGTTGGCTTATTTTTGCTCTTTTACTTTATGCCGATGCAGTCGGCTTTATTTACTAGCGCTATTTTATCTGGATTTAAGCTCTTAAATGAATACGCTCGCCAGCATGTTTTGACTTGTTTAGTGCCGGCATTTTTTATTGCCGGCGCCATTGCTGTCTTTGTGAAAAAGAATTTTGTTTTACGTTATTTGGGCAGACAAGCCAAAAAATATGTTTCTTATTCCTTGGCTTCTATTTCTGGTTCTATCTTGGCCGTTTGTTCTTGCACTATTCTACCGCTTTTCGCCGGCATCAGAAAAAGAGGCGCTGGCCTCGGTCCGGCAATTACTTTTTTGTTTTCCGGCCCGGCGATTAATATCGCGGCTATGTTTTTAACCATCTCGGTTTTGGGCTTTAATCTTGGCATAGCCAGAATTATCTCAGCAATCTCAATTTCTATCTTAGTTGGCTTGTCAATGCAATTGATTTTTAGAGAAAAAACAGAAGCCGGAGGATTATTTACCGAAGAATACAAAGAGATAAAAATTGGCAAAAGAGTTTTAATTGTCTTTTTTGTCGCTATGGTCGGCATTTTAATAGTTAACGGCTTGCAGATTGATAAAATGATTAAATTTGGCTTAATGATTCTCTTGGCTTTAACTACAGCCGGCATTGCTATTTTTAAATTTCACCAAGAAACAACTAAACAGTGGCTCAAAGAAACCTGGTCTTTTGCCAAAATGCTCTTGCCGATTTTGTTTATTGGTGTATTTGTGGCTGGCTTTATTATGCCCTTTTTACCGGAAAGTTTGATTATTAAGTTAGTTGGTTCCAATTCAATCTCTGGCAACCTTGTGTCAGCAATTTTTGGCGCTTTTATGTATTTTTCTACTTTAACTGAAATCCCGATATTACAAGCTTTAATTGCTAAAGGAATGCACAGTGGTCCGGCTTTGGCTTTGCTTTTAGCCGGCCCTTCTTTGAGTTTGCCAAATATGTTGGTTATTAGAAAAGTCCTGGGAACATCAAAAACAATTGTTTATGTTTCGCTGGTGATTTTATATTCAACCATCGCCGGATTAATTTTTGGCAGTTTATTTTAATTTATTTTAATAATTATTTTAATAATTCAAAAATAATTTAAAATTTAAAATATAATTAAAATATAAACAAACAACGAAAACAACTGAGGGATTCATAACCCCCCCTGATACAGATAAAAGCAAATCCAAAAAGCGCCTAAAAGTAATTAATTCTTATGAACAAAAAAGTCATTATCCCCACAATTTTATTTATCGTCGTTTTGATTTTTGTTTTCATTATTCTCTTTAAAAATAGAGAAGATAATTTGCCAAATAACCCTGTTGAAGAAAATCAACAGCCGGAAGAAACTCAAATTATCCTTTTTTATGGCATTGGTTGTCCGCATTGCGCCATCGTGGAAGATTACATTAAAAAAAATAATATAAAAGAAAAACTATCTTTTGAAGAAAAAGAGGTTTACTATGATCAAAACAACGCTAAAGAATTAGAAACCAAAGCGAAAATTTGCGGTTTGCCAAGCGATTCAATCGGCGTGCCCTTTCTCTGGGATGGCTCAAAATGCTTTATTGGCGATGAGGATATTATTAAATTCTTTAAGCAAAAGTTAGGAAAATAAAAAGGCAGCGAGACCACTTGACATTGCGCTATTATGGGTATATATTCATAATAGGCAGAAGTGGTCGAGCTGCCAAAATAAATAAACTAATTCAAAAATAAAACTATGCCAAGATTTGATGGAACAGGTCCTTTGGGGTTGGGTCCGGGCACTGGCTGGGGATTGGGTCCTTGCGGCGCTGGAATGGCTTATGGCCGTAGAGGCGCTGGCCGCGGATTTGGACGAGGCTTTGGCTGGAGAAGATTTTGGGGTTATTATCCCGGCTCTACTCCAACTAAAAAAGAAGAGGCCGAAATTCTATCCGAAGAAGCATCTGCTTTGGAAGAAGAACTTAAAGCCATCAAAGCCCGCCTAGCCGAACTCAAAGGACAAAAATAAAAGAATGTTGAGAACCCCAGTCCCGCTGAAAGCGGGACTGGGGAGACCTTCTTCAATAATAAAAATATCATTAAGTTTTAATTATTTCAATTATGGTTAGACCAAGACTTTGCCGAAGAATCAAATTTAATCCCAAAATAACTTATTTCAAGCCTCAGGGCGTGCCGATGAGGTTTCTTGAGATTGTGGAATTAACCACTGAAGAAATGGAAGCCTACCGCTTGCGCCATATCAATAAGTTAGAACAAAAAGAAGCCGCCAAAAAAATGAAAACTTCCCAAAGCACTTATCAGCGAATATTATATTCGGCGTATAAAAAAATTGCTGACGCCTTGATAAATGGCAAAGCAATACGTATCATTAAGGAATAAAATAATGAAAAAAATTTTAATTTATCTTTTTCCAATCATTACACTTATTTTTCTTTTTACCGAAAAAACGTTGGCAGTTTGTCCGATTTGCACTGTTGCCGTTGGGGCGGGAGTAGGTTTGTCTCGCTGGCTGGGAATTGACGATAGTATTACTGGCCTTTGGGTTGGCGGACTGCTTGTTTCATTAATCTATTGGACAATTGACTGGTTAAAAAAGAAAAATTTAAAATTTAAAGGGAGTAATATTTTTGTAATTATTTTTTGGTATTTGATTACAATTTTACCTCTTTATTTTACTGGTCTTTTAGGAAGTGGGCAAAACAGTTTGTTTTGTTTTTGCGGTTTTTATTTTGATAAATTAATGTTGGGTATTATTTTGGGGAGCGTTGCTTTTTGGTTTGGCGCCAGTTGGTATTCTTATTTAAAAGAAAAAAATCAGGGCAGGGCATATTTTCCTTTTCAAAAAGTCGTTATGCCTATTATCCCCCTCATTTTGTTAAGCATTATTTTTATTTTTTTAATTAAATAAAAAATCTATGAAAAGCCAAAATCCAATTAAAAATACGGACGAATTTATTAAAAAAATTTTAGAATCAAAGAAGAAGGAGAAATTTGACCTATCGGCTGACGAAGATTTATCGTTGGCGTTAATGAATTTGATTTCAATGGAAGAACACTTTTTCTTTTCTGGCGCAAAAAGCAAGGATGAAAAATATTTTAACCTTTTGGACGAAACAAGAAAAATACGAATAGAATTGATGAAAAAAATTGAAAGAAATCCGAGTTATGAGGACCATTGCCTAATGAAACATTTACTGGCTGCCTCAATGCGACTAATGGAGGTAGGCACTAAAAAATTATCAGAAGGCAAAAAGAAAGAATCCTATGATTTATTTGAGAAGTCCTATAATCTTTACTCTCTTTTTTGGGGGATAAATTTAAAATTAATAAAAACAGAAGACATCAAAAAAATTGATGAAGATTCTTTGAATAAACACGACCAAGAAAAAAAGGGCTTTCTGGGGAAGCTCGGCGATTTAGTCAAAAAAGTGATTGATTGTTGCATTGAGTAGAATCTTCTCAGGTTTCAGGAAACAATTTCCTCGCTGTTGAAGAAACAAAAAAGCAAATCCAACCCCAGCTCAAGGCATTAGCCGAAGCGAGGGGCGAAGCCCCGAGCGAGGCGGCAAATCGTCTTTGGTGGACCCGAGGGGAATTGAACCCCTTACTCTTCCATGCCATGGAAGCGTGTTGCCGGTATACCACGGGCCCTTTTTTATTTTAAATGGATTTAAAGGGAGCGGGGGACGGGATTCGCACCCGCGACCTTCTCGTTGGCAACGAGATATTCTGCTGCTGAACTACCCCCGCTTTTAATTTAACAAATGCCGCGGGCCGGTAATGCTCCGGCCACCCCTTCTTTTTCAGAGAAGTGCTCTGCTTCTGAGCTACCGCGGCTTAAATTATACCCACTCTCCTCTTATTATTTTTTTATTTTTATTATTTTGTCAAATAACACCTTTCTTTTTCTGTTTTTGGTGGATAAAAGAAAAGTATAGCTTAAATTTTGTGTATCTTTGCAATACGGTTCGAATTCATTTTACCAGAAATTTCTGGAAAATCCAATTCCGCCGCAAGCGGCGGACAATAATTAATAAATAGTTAATAATAGTAATAATAGTTAATAATAGTCGAATTTTAAGAAAAAAAATCTTTTTGAAATTTTAATCTTTGAATGCCGAAGACAATGAATAATTCTCCAAAAGCCATTTGTAAATTTTTTGGGTATCAATTTTCGTATTATCGGAACCTAAAAGAATAATCACAATGTTCCGATTTTTTCCGTCTTCAGTAAGGAATTTAAAAATAAAAAGAGCATTATTTTTTGATTGAGCTAAATAGTCAGTTTTTCCGCCAACAAAATTTGGGTTATTGGAAAAAACATTTTTATTCCACAACTCTTGAATGTTAAAGCGAACTTCCCCGAAACTTCTGACTATCTTGCCTTTAGCAATTTCCAAAAGTAGAGGACGAGCGTCTAATATATATCGACCTAATTGAAAAAGATCTTGGGCAGTGGAAACATTTTTAAGGTCGAAACCATGAGAATCAACAAATTGAGTATTTTCCATTAAAATTGCTTTTGCTTTTTCGTTCATCATTTCGATCGTTTTAGTTCTCCCCAAAAAACCAGAAAGAACTTCGGCAGCATCGTTGGAAGACTCAATTAAAAGTGGATAAAATAATTCAACGACTCTAAAACTTTTTCCGGCTTCTAGTTCTTTTGTAGAACCATAAGCTTCTAACATCTCTGGTTTGACTAAAATAGATTTTCTTAAATCAACATTTTCAGCAACCACTAAAGCTAGCATTAATTTATTTAAAGAGGCAAGAGGTAATTGTTCTTTAGAGTTCTTTTCAGCAAAAACAAAACCAGAATCTAAGTCGGCTACTAAATAACTTTTAGCCGAAACTTCTGGAAATTCAGATAAATTTTTGTTGGTAAATTGATAATAATCTTTCTCTTTGCCTATCACTAACACAGGCATATCTAATTCCGTAAGTTCGTAGATATCTTTTGCGTCTTTATCGCTAAGCTGGATACAGCCACCGGTAATAGTGGTAATTCGTTTCTGCCTACCGGGGTAATAAGGAACACCATGGATATAGTACTTTCCGTAATAATGGAGGGCGTAGGGCATATAGACATTTGCAATAATTGAAAAACTAATTTCATTTCTAGATAAAACTTTGTACACCCCTAACGCTGACCCTCCCCATACTTGAGGATCCCCTTTTGCTAAAATCGGGACTTCTCTTAGCAATCCACCATCTCGATATAACCTTACTTTCATTGCCGAAAGATTGACTTCTAAAAAACTTTTGCTATTTAAAATAAAATCATTTTTAATATCTGAAATTGTCTTAAGATAAAATGACTCTTCTTGACTATTCTTCAGATTGTTTGAAGGAAAGTTATTTGAACGATCGGAAGATAAATTTTGAGGACGCTCATCAATTATATTATTATAGATTGTAGTTTGTGAAATAAAAAAAGATATAAAATAAAAACTTAGCAGAATTAAAAAAAGCAGAAAAAAATCCAATATAACTTTCTCATAGCCTTAATTTTTATAAGATTCCAAAAAAGAGAAAACTTAAAAGATTAAAATTTCAAAAAGATTTTCTTTCTTCTTAAAATAGGTTCGGCTATTATCAATTATTGTCCGCCATAATGGAAATATCAAATTTTTCGGCCGAGAAATTTCGTTAGGCTCGCCCCGCCAGCGGGCGGGGCGAGCGGGTCTTGTTATCCATTTCCAAAAATTTGCAAAATCCTGTTTGGTGGGCGGTATAGGACTTGAACCTATGACCTCCGCAATGTCAATGCGACGCTCTAAACCAACTGAGCTAACCGCCCCCTTTTTTTCTGTTTCAAAATTCTCCAAGCAAATTTTTTATTAAAATTTTAATGTGCTCCAAAAAAGTAAAAACTTTTTCGTCAGTGTGGGCGCGTCAGGAATCGGACCTGAAACCTTCTGAATGTAAATCAGACGCTCTGCCAATTGAGCTACGCGCCCGCTTGCGGACGAGGCAAACCTACCAATTCCTTGCTGGTGCCCGGGGTGGGGCTCGAACCCACATGCCCTAAAAGGGCCAAGATCCTCAATCTTGCGTGTCTAACCAATTGCACCACCCGGGCTTTATTAAGCGGCGTCTAACGCTATTTTTCTGTTTTTTCTGCCGATTCTTTCTTCTTTAGTTTTGCTTTTTTACCCGCTCTCTCCCGGAGATAATAAAGTTTAGCCCGCCTCACTTTAGAATGCGAAACCACCTCAATTTTTTCAATCGTCGGGAGGTGCAAGGGGAAAATCCTTTCCACACCCACTCCATCAATTATTCTTCTCACGGTAATGGTTGCATTTATGCCGCGGCCATGTTTCCGGGCGATTACCATACCTTCAAAAACTTGTAATCTTTCTTTTTCTTCCGGTTTTGATTTTTTGTCTTTTTGAACAATTTCTTTCATTCTCTGATGAACGCGAATAATATCTCCCGGCCTAATTTCCGGCAATTCTTTTAAAAACGGTTTTACAATTTTTTCTGTTGCTTCTGCCATAGTTGTAAAAATTTAATTAATTGGTGATTCACAAAAATAAAATTATCTGCGAGTTAATTTTAACCTAATTTAAAAAATTTTTCAAATATCTGTTTGTTTTAAACCTTTCCGGTATATGGCACGATGTATGGCAAAGGTATAAAATAAAGCTCTATTATTATAAAAAGATAAAAAGATGTTAAGAAAGGAATAAATCGGCTATTTTTAAACTTTCAAACCTTTTTAAGGTGCAGTATTCTTGAATTAGTTCGAACGCATTTCGCCGCCTGCGGCGGCGAGGAACCCCCCGCGAATTCGGAGCGGCTTCGCCGCGAGATTTAACAATTTCCAATTTTTCTTTGGCGGCATTTAATCCAAAANTTCGCAAAGCAAATACAATTAAATCTTATATGAATTTCAAAATTTCTTCAACAAAAAAGAAAAAGGGCGCATCAATTGTGAAAATGATACGCCCATAGTTGTTCCTCAACGGGGGGAACGGTTCTTGTTCTGCCCAGCTTCTCCGGTTATGGAGAGGTACAATTACCCGTTTAGGAGTTCTTTTTGGAACTTGCGGACTAGCTCCGCTTGTTGGCGAACGTCTCCTCGACCAACTCGCGAATGATGAGTTCCACGAACTCCGTGGCTTCCTCGATGGAGATACCGATGGCTTTCGCCTCGTTCCCGATCTCGCGCTTGAAATTCGGCGTGAGGCGGACTCCCTTTTCGCGCAGTTGGTGCTTCAGAAACAGAAACGCGATCTGACCTTTCCTGACGTCGTCCATGATGGACCTCCTGAATGTACTATTGCCACGAAATCCTCGTAGCCAGGATTCCCAAGTTCATCTTAGGAACACCATAAGTATAGCAGAAAACAACCTTGCTGTCAAGTCAAATCGTGGCAATAGAAAAAGCCCTTATTTTAAGGCTTTTTCTGTGATTCCGTATTGGATTAAAAAATTTTCTTCCCCCAAAATTAAAATATGGTTCGAGCCGATTTTTTTCTCCGGGTTCTTTTGCGGTTTTGAGCGGTGCGGCCCCGCCGCCTTTCCGAATTTTCGCGGGGGGATTTCCTCGCCGCCGCAGGCGGCGAAATGCGTTCGGACTAATTCAAGAATACTGCACCAAGTAGGAAAAGTCAAAGAGTTTTGGTTCGCCTCGCTTCACTCGGCGACTAATTTGTATTCAATTTTGGGGGTAAAAACGAATTCACGGTTTCGCATTTTGGGGGAAGAAAATTTTTTAATCATAAATCCTAAAAACCTATGAAATACATACTATACGCTCGAAAAAGCACCGAAGAAGACGACAGACAGGTTTTAAGTATTGAAGCGCAACTCGTAGAGTTGCGAGAGTATGCCGCCAAAGAAAAACTTGAAATTGTTGCTTCCTTTCAGGAAGCCAAAACCGCAAAAGAACCCGGGCGAATTAAATTCGCAGAAATGTTGTCATTGATTGAGAGAGGAAAGGCGGACGGAATTATTTCGTGGCACCCCGATAGACTAGCCCGCAATTCTGTGGACGGCGGAAAGATTATTCATTTTGTAGATCGCGGCTTGATTAAGTCCCTAAAATTTCCCACATTTTGGTTTGAAGCAACACCACAGGGTTTGTTCATGCTCAATATCGCTTTCGGTCAATCAAAATATTTTGTAGATAATTTGCGAGAGAATGTGAAGCGAGGGTTGCGACAAAAAATCAGGAATGGAGTATGGCCCGGCTGGGCACCAGTGGGATATTTGAACAATCCCAAGACGAGAATGATTGATATTGACCGAGAAAAATCTGGCAAAGTGAAAAAGCTTTTTGAGCTTTATGCCACTGGCGAATATACTTTAAAATCTCTCGCAAATTGGTGCAGAGAAAAAGGTTTGTGTGGAAATCTCAGAAAGGAAATCGCTATAAGCAATGTTCAAAAAATTTTGAGCAATTCTTTTTACATTGGACTTATGCGCTGGAAGGGGGAAATTTTTGAGGGACAGCACGAGCCGTTAATTCCAAAGAAACTTTTTGATAAATGCCAAGAAGTTATGGCGAAACGAGGAAAAGTAAAAGAAGTTCGCAAACATAATTTTGCTTTTCTCGGTTTATTAAAATGCGCTTCTTGCGGGGCAAGCATTACCGCCGAAAAACAGAAAGGCCATAATTACTATCGTTGCACCAAGAAAAAGGGCCTATGTCGCGAAAAGCATTATCTCCGCGAAGAAGCACTAACCGAACAAATCAAATCCTTTCTTCAAAAAGTTTCTTTGTCGAGCCAAGACACCGAGAAAATTTTAGCGGCGTTGGATAACGAACAGGAGCAAGCAAGACAAGCGGCGCAAACCGAAGTTAGTATTTTGAGAGAACAATTATTGCAAATTGAAATAAAACTTCAAAAGTTGCTGGATGTCTATTTAGCCGATGCCTTATCCACAGAAGAATACGCCGTAAAAAAGCAGGAGTTATTATCGCAAAAAATAGAGTTGCAAGAAAAAATTACCGACTTTGAGCAAAAAGGTTTGTCTTGGCTCGAACCGGCTCGTGAGTTCGTAAAATCCTTAAATCAAGCCGCTAATCTGCTTTCCTCTCACAATCCTTCCGAAATGACAACATTTCTTAAAAACATCGGCTCGAACCATATTTTGCGAAACCGCCAATTCGTTTTTGCCCCCAAAATTGAATACAAATTAGTCGCCGAGCGAAGCGAGGCGGCTTCCTCTGGCTTGCTATTTCCGAAATGGTGCGCCCGACAGGACTTGAACCTGTAATCTTTAGCTCCGCAAGCTAACGCTCTATCCATTGAGCTACGGGCGCTTTTTCTTTTTTATTTTACTCCTTAAATCTTTGAAGAATATCTTTATCAGAATATCACAGAATTTGGCAATTTCCAACCATTATTGTATGATAAAATAAATTTCTGGCTTGAGGAATTGCAGAAATTACCCCATTGCCAAATTTTATGGACAAACTCCTCAAAAAATCGGGAAAAGAAATTCTGCTTGGCAACGAAGCAATCGTCCGCGCCGCTCTTGAGGCAGGCGTAGAATTTATTGCCACCTACCCAGGCACACCAGCCTCAGAAATCGGCGATACTTTCTCTAAAATTCACACTTCGCCATCGCTAATTAGTAAAATTAATAAATTCTATTTTGAATACAGTATCAACGAAAAAGCCGCCTTAGAAGCAGGTATTGGCGCCAGTTTTGCCGGCTTAAAAACATTAGTGGCTATGAAAAATTTTGGGGTAAATGTTGCCCTTGATGCTCTCTTGCCCTTCTCTTACACCGGCACAAATGGCGCAACAGTAATTGTGGTGGCTGATGACCCTTCCTGTCATAGTTCGGCACAATCCGAGCAAAACTCACGAGCCTTCGCTTATTTGACACATCTCCCCTTGCTTGAACCCTCCTCACCTCAAGAATGCAAAGATTTTACCGCGACCGCTTTTCGTCTTTCTGAAAAATACAAAGTCCCGGTTATTCTTCATACCACTACTCGCGTTGCCCATCAAAGCGCGCCGGTCCGGCTAAAAACATTAGAACCCCGACCATCTTCTTATCCTCTTAATTTTTCTAAAAACTCAAAACACTATCTCACTATACCTCCCCGGGTTTTGGAAATGAAAAAAGAGCTTTTGGCAAAAATAGAAAAAATACAAAAAGAAGTGGCTGAAAAATCTTCGGTTAACAAACTTTTTAAAACCCAAACTTCATCTCAAAAAGACGGAAGAGCAAAAACAAAAATAGGAATAGTCGCTTCCGGAGTTTCTTTTCTTTACGCCAAAGAAGCGCTGGAAGAACTCAATCTAAACCTGCCTATTTTAAAAATTGGCTTGTTTTATCCTTTAGCGACCAAAAAAATCTCTAACTTCATCAAGGACCTTGAAAAAGTTTTGGTAGTGGAAGAGTTAGAGCCATATTTAGAGAAAGAAATCACGGCTCTGGCAAAAGAAGCCAACCCCAAACTTCAGATTTTCGGCAAAAACCTACTGTCGCAAGTAGGCGAATTAAAATCAGAGCATCTCATAACCGCCCTTGCTCAAATCAGCGGCAAAAAAATTCCTCCTTACTTTCTCTCCAAACCAAATCCTGCCTCCCCTGTTTGGCACATTCCGCGCTTTTGTGACGGCTGTCCTTATTGGCAGGTCTTTTCCGCCATCAAAAAAGCCGCTCCGAAGAATACTATTTTTGGCGGCGACATCGGCTGTTATATGATGGCGGCGTTTGCCCCGCATCACCTTTTTGATTATCTGCTTTGTATGGGTTCATCTATCAGTATCGGGCACGGCTTGAAGAAATCAACCAAAAATAAAGTGGTTGCCTTTGTCGGCGACTCAACCTTTTTCCACTCCGGCCTATCGGGCTTAATCAATGCGGTTTATAACCAATCTGACATTCTTGTCATAATTTTGGAAAACAAAATCACGGCAATGACCGGCCACCAGCCGCACCCCGGTGTCTCTGCCCCAGAAAAACAGGAGATAAAAATTGAAAACATCGTCCGGGCATTAGGGATAAAAAATGTGCGGGTTATTGACCCAAAAACTGATTTCAGCAACTTTGTAAAAACTGCCCACGAATTCTTAAACAAAAAAGGGGTCTCGGTAATTATCGCCCGTCATCCCTGCTGGCTTTTTTATGAAAAAAGAAAATAAAAATCTTAAATTTAATATTATCATTAATGGCGTCGGAGGACAGGGATTAATCACTTTGGCAAAAATTATTGCCGAGGCGGCTTTTAAAACAGGATTTGATGTCAAAATATCAGAACTTCATGGGTTAAGCCAAAGAGGCGGCTCAACAAAAACAGAAGTCCGTTTTGGAAAAGAAATCTGGTCTCCGCTTATCCCGAGAGGCAAAGCCAATCTTGTTTTTGCTTTAGAATTAGAAGAGACGTTGGCAGGAATCTATTATGCTAATCCCCAAACCGTCTTTCTAATTAACCAATACCAAACGCCGACTTTGGGGGAAACCTTTTCTGAAGAACAAATAATCAAAAAACTGCAACAAACGAGCAAAAACATTTATTTGGTCCCCGCGAGAAAAATCTGCGAAAAAGAGATTGGCTACCCGGAAACTGCCGGAATTTTTCTGCTTGGTTTGGCAATCGCTAAAAAAATATTGCCCCTGCCCGCAGAATCCATCACCCAAGCCATCAAAAGCACCCTGCCGGAAAAATACTGGCAGATGAACTTGAAGGCATTAGATTTGGGTAAAAAAATAATATAATATGCTTGGATTATTTGATTCTGGTTTAGGCGGTTTAACAGTTTTGAAAGAAATTACCAAGATTCTACCCAAATATTCTTTTTATTTATCTCGACGACAATCAAAGAGCTCCTTAAGAAGCTAAATCCAAAAAACAAATTTCCAATTCACATTTAAGGGTGTAGAATTTTTATTTTCTCAAGTTTCAAAAAGCTAATTTAAAATAAAACCTCCCGAAATTCGGCTTCGGAGACTTTTAATTATTAACGATAAATTAAACTACGAATTAGCTTATGATAGCTTTCCGCAATAATTAGCAATAATTAAGCGAAAGCAAACCCTTTTTGAGCAACAAACTGTTTGCAAAATTTGCAATACTTAAACTTGTGCAATACCTAACTTGGTCGGAGGCCCGGGATTTGAACCCGGAATCGCTCGCTCCCAAAGCGAGAATGTTGCCCTTACACTAGCCTCCGTTTTGTCTCATTTTATTTGAAAAACCGCGGAAAATCAATAAAATTAAAAAAGAGCAGGAAAACCACAAAAATCGAAAAAACAAAAAGTGCTTTTTAACTTAAATTTTAAATTTATATGACAAAAATTATAAGCAAAATTTATCTGGATTACGCCGCCACCACGCCGCTTGACCCAAAAGTATTAAAAGCAATGCTGCCCTATTTTAAAAAAGATTTCGGCAACCCCTCATCAATTCATCAATTCGGACAAAAATGCCGGGAAGCCATTGATAAAAGCCGCGAGATAGTTGCTGATTTTCTAAATTGTTCACCAGCCGAAATTATTTTCACCGGCTCAGCCACCGAAGCCAATAATTTGGCTATTTTGGGAACTGTCCAAGCCGCTTCCAAAAAAGGCTTAATTCCGCACATTATTACTTCCAAAATTGAGCATCCGGCTGTTTTAGAACCATTTAGGCAATTAGAAAAAAAAGGGGTAATGGTTTCCTATCTTAAGCCAAACAAAGATGGCGTGATTCAGCCCGAAGAGATTAAAAAAGCCCTCAAATCCAATACCATTCTTGTTTCTATTATGTACGCAAATAATGAAATCGGCACCATCCAACCTATTCCCCAAATCGCAAAGATAATCCATCAAGCAAGAAACTCAAGGTCTAAAAAACAAAATCAAAGGTATCCGTTATTTCACACCGATGCGGTCCAAGCGCTTAATTATTTGAATTGCGATGTCCAAAAATTAGGCGTTGACTTGCTCACTCTATCTGGCCATAAAATTTACGGACCAAAAGGTGTTGGCGCTCTTTATCTCAAACAAGGCACTCCAATTTCTCCGTTAATTTTTGGCGGCGGACAGGAAAATGGCTTGCGCTCAGGCACCGAAAACACACCCTTGATTATCGGTTTAGCCGCCGCTATTTCTGAAATCCGCAATTCGCAACCTGTTATTAGTAAAATTATTAAATTAAGAGATAAGTTAATAAACGAGATTATAAAAAAAATACCTGACAGCCAATTAAATGGCTCAAAAAGCGCACGGCTTCCCAACAATGTTAATGTCTCTATTAAAGGCATAGAAGGGGAAGCAGCGGTAATGGCTTTGGATTTAGAGGGCTTTGCTGTTTCTACCGGCTCCGCCTGTTCGTCAAAAAAATTAGAACCATCGCACGTTCTTATGGCTCTGGGAATGCCGGAAAAACAAGCCCACTCGTCCCTTCGTATTTCTTTGGGCAAATACACCACCGAACAAGAAATTGATAAGCTAATGGCTACTCTGCCGAAAATAGTGGAAAACCTCCGGCGCATCGCCAATTATCGTCCTTCTAAAAATTAATTTTTATTTATTAAAAATTTCTGACGCAGCGTTTACCAATCTTATCTAAAGGCAACTTAATTATATGGCTTATTATTCTAAAGAAATAATGAAACATTTTCTTCGCCCAGAACACTTGGGAGAAATTAAAAATCCTGACGCAGTCGGCGATACGGAAAATTTAAAATGCGGAGATATTATGCGCCTCTATCTTAAAATTAGCCAAAGAGCTGGGCAAAAGTTTATCAAAGAAATAAAATTCACCACCCTGGGTTGCGGTACAGCGATTGCGGCGGCAGATATGACTTGCGCCTTAGCTAAAGGGAAAACGCTTGCCCAAGCGCAAAAAATTGATTATAGCCAGATTTTAAAAAAAATGGGACAAGTGCCTGCCCAAAAAATTCACTGCGCCCAATTAGCCGAACGGGCGCTAAAAATAGCGTTGGCTGATTATGAAAGGAAACAATCTCTACCAAAAAAGAAATACGGCTCATAGCCAAAGCGGAACAAAACCTAAAGTAATTGTCGCGATGTCTGGCGGCATAGATTCTTCTGTAGCAGCCGCTCTGCTTAAAAAAGCCGGTTATCCCATCATTGGCGTCTTTATGAAATTTTGGTCGGCGCCAAACGTCTCGGGCGATTCAACGGAAAACCGTTGTTGTTCATCTGAATCAGAAAACCGGGCGCGACGAGTTGCTCAGTTTTTAGGCATTCCTTTTTATACTTTTAATTTTAAAAACGATTTTAAGAAAAAAGTGGTCATCCCTTTTTTAACAGGTTTTAAGAAAGGAGAAACGCCTAACCCCTGCGTTTTTTGTAATAAAAAAATAAAATTTGGCTTATTTTTGGAAAAAGCCAAAGCGCTCGGCGCTGAGTATGTTGCCACTGGCCACTATGCCCGTCTCCGCCGCATTCCGCTTAACGATAAAAAATCTAAAATTAGCTACCAATTACTAAAGGGCAAAGACAAAACAAAAGACCAATCATATTTTCTCTGGTCATTAACCCAAAAACAGTTAAAAGATATCCTCTTCCCTTTGGGGGACTACACCAAACAAGAAGTCAAACAGCTGGCGCAAAAATTGGGATTGCCGACAAAAGAATTCTCCGAGTCCCAAGAAATCTGTTTTGTCTCCACTAACTTAAGCGATTTTTTAAAAAAGAACTTATCGCCGCAACCCGGCAAAATAATTGAGGTAAACGGCAAAGTTATCGGTGAGCATAATGGCCTCTGTCTTTATACTATTGGCCAAAGAAAAAACATCAAACTACCCCAAGGACCCTATTATGTTTTAAAGAAAAAAACTGAAAGAAACGTTCTGATTGTCACCCGAAACAAAGAAGACCTTTTTAAAAAAATGATTCGCCTTAAAAGCATTAACTGGATTAGCGGCAAACCGCCCCGTTTCCCCTGCCGCGCCTCTGTCAAAATCAGATATCAAAGCCCAGCCGCGCCTGCAACTATCTTAAAAGGAGGGACGATTATTTTTAAAACAGCCCAATGCGCTATTACGCCGGGACAATCGGCTGTTTTCTACCAGAAAGACAGGGTTTTGGGTGGCGGGATTATTAAAAGCAGCGGCAGAGGTTAGAAGTTGAAGAGAGAATTGAAGAAAAAAAATGCTATGCTAAAATATTTTTAAGCCCTTTTAGATAACCTTGAATCAAAGGTCGTGGCTAAAGTCGCTAAAAATTAATTTACTTAAATTATCTTAAAAATATGTACGAAGACCTTAAAGGAAAAACGGCTATTATCACCGGCAGCCGACGCGGCATAGGCAGAGCAGCCGCTCTTAAACTTGCCCGCTTAGGTTGTGCCGTGGTTATTTCCGATATTTCAAAAGAGGATAGCGAAAAAGTGGTTGAAGAAATCAAAAAACTCAACGGCAAAGCAATAGCGATTAAATGCGATGTTTCCCAAGAAAAAGATGTAGAAACATTAATCCAAGAAACCCTCAAAAACTTCGGCCGGATAGACATCTTGGTTAATAACGCCGGTATTTGCCAAGCGAAACCATTTTTAGAAATGACCGAAGAAGAATGGGAAAAAACAATTAATATCAATTTAAAAGGATATTTTCTCTGCGCCCGCGCCTGCGCCAAAGAAATGGCAAAACAAAAATGCGGGGTCATTATTAATATCGCTTCTATTGCCATGGGACAGATTGGTTCTGGTTTCCCGGGATTAACCCATTACTGCGCCTCCAAGGGCGGCATTGTGGCAATGGCTGAAGCAATGGCTCTGGAATTGGCCCCCTTGAATATCAGAGTGAATTGTATCGCCCCGGGCGCCATTGATACGCCAATGGTAGCAGCAGTCAAAGAGGATATAAAAAGCTTGGAAGCCAGTTTGGCGAAAATCCCTTTGGGTAGGTTGGGTCGGCCGGAAGAAATTGCCAATGTTATCGCCTTTTTAGCTTCAGAAGAATCGTCTTATTTGACAGGCAGCGTGGTTATTGCAGATGGCGGTTGGACTGCCAGTTAGCAATTTCCAGCCGCAAAAATTTTTGCAGAAAAGGAAGGGGCGGTGATAAAAACATAAAATTTTATCACCGCCTTATGAAGAAGAGATAGAAGATAAAAGTAGCTATTTATAATATATCATATTATTTTTATGTTGTCAAGAGCAACGCGGCCCTTCTGCCCAAAAAGCACTTTGGCAGAAGTTCTAAAATGGAAAAACGCCGAGGAAATTTTAACCAAACACCGACTTCCTTGTTTAACCTGCCCATTAGCCAAACTTGAAATGGAGCGCTTAACTTTGGCACAAGTTTGCCACATCTACCACCTTGACCTCCCCAACCTTTTAAAAGACCTTAATAGGGCGTTAATAAAAACAAAAGCATCAAAAAAGGCGGGGCAAAAACGCCGAAAACCTCACACCACTACCAGACAAAAGAAAGCGGTTAAAAAAATATAAACCACTATTAAAAATTTCTATGGACCCGAGAAATCTTGGCCGGCTTGGCGAAAGGGTAGCAGAAAAATTTTTAAAAAAGAAGGGTTATCAAATTTTAAGCCGAAACTTCAAAAGAAAGTGGGGCGAACTTGACTTAGTAGGCAAGAAAAAGGGCAAAATAATTTTCTTTGAAGTTAAAACCTCTTTAGAAAAAGAAGGTTTTTCGCCAGAAAATAAAATAAACCGGAAAAAGAAAAGTCAGTTATGTAAAATAAGCCGCCTTTACTTGTCAGAGAATAAATTTCCAACTGAAACTCCTTCCCAAATAGACATTATTGCTATCACCATTTCGCCAAATCACCGAATAAGAATCCGTCATTACCAAAATGCCCTTGAAGATAATTATTATTAAAAAAGCCTCTTTTAAAAAATTTTTCTTAAAGCTTGACAAAGCAATTCATTGGGTTATATAATAAAAAATCTGTCCGTTCCCCCACGGACATTTATTTATATATTAAATATTAATATTAAAACTAAAAATATTTTTAAAAATTTTAAAAATATAAAAATAAATATAAAAATATGGATATTAAAACATTAACCTCGGCAATTATGGAAATCACCGAAGAAAAAGGCATCCCACGGGAAAAAGTGATTGAAGCAATTGAAAGCGCCTTGGCTTCGGCTTATAAAAAAGAGTACGGGAGAAAAAAAGAAAGGTTTGAGGCCAAAATTGACCCCAAAACCGGCAAAATTGATTTTTGGCAGGTCAAAACTGTTGTTTCTCCGGAAATGGTTTTGGCAGAAGAAAAAACAGAGACAGAAACAGAGACAAAAAGAGAGGCAGAAAAAACTGAAAAGGATGAAATAATCGCCACCGACACAGTTAGCGAGCCGGCAGAAAAAGAAAAGATAACGGCCGACAAAGAAAAAGTCCATTTTAATCCTGACCGCCATATTTTTTTGGAAGAAGCCCAAAAAATAAACCCCGAAATTAAGGCGGGTGAAGAATTAAAAATAAGAGTGGCATCAAAAGAAGATTTTGGCCGCATTGCCATTCAAACGGCCAAACAGGTTATTTTGCAAAAAATAAAAGAAATAGAAAGAGAATTTGTCTTAAAAGAGTTCAAAGAAAAAGAAGGAGACCTTGTTTCCGGTATCGTCCAAAGAGTAGAACCCCGCCTTGTCCTTTTTGACCTTGGGAAAACCACAGGCATTCTTTTAAAAAGCGAACAAACGCCGGGAGAATTTTACCGCGTTGGGCAACGCTTAAAACTTTTTGTCCTCAAAGTTGAATTATCGCCCAAGGGACCGGTTATTTTTCTATCCCGCAGTTATCCAAAACTGGTTTCCAAACTTTTTGAATTGGAAGTGCCGGAAATTTCAACCGGTCAGGTAGAAATAAAAGCCATCGCCCGAGAGGCCGGTTCGCGAACAAAAGTAGCCGTGACTTCTCATGAAGAAGGTATTGACCCTATTGGTTCTTTGGTGGGCCAACGAGGAACAAGAATTCTTGCCGTAATCAATGAATTAGGCGGAGAAAAAATTGATATTGTTGAATGGTCGGAAGACCCTGAAAAATTTATTGCCAATGCCCTGTCTCCCGCAAAGGTTCTTGAGGTAAAAATTTTACCCAAAAACAGGGCTGAAGCCACGGTGGAACCGAACCAACTCTCTTTGGCAATTGGTAAAGACGGCCAAAATGTTCGTTTAGCCGCTAAATTAACGGGCTGGAAAATAGACATTAAATCAGTTGAAGGAGAAATTGTTTCTTCTAGCGAAGAGGAGAAAGAGGGGAAGAAAGAAGAAGAGGAGAAGGAAAAGAAAGAATAGCTCTAACAAGTTAGATGGAAAAACCCAATGATTTTACGGTTCTGAGAGACAAGCTTGTTAAAGGACTCAATTGCCTCTCCGGTTTTTTGTAAGACCAGTCTAAGGTTGTTTTTTCTGATTTCTTCCTGTGCCGATTCAGCCAGCCGAGCCATCCCTGCCTCTCCCGTACCGATAATTATTGCCTCAAACCCTTTCCCAAACGCTTCTTTAATATCCTCTGTCTCAATTAGGTGTGATGTTTTCCTCCGCCATAATAAAACCTTAAGAGGTTTGCCCGAAAAAACCTCTACGTCGGTTGAATATAAAAAACCATCAATTATTATTTTCCCAAAAGAGTATTCTTCAATCATTTTTTTATTTTATTTATTGATTCTTATTGTTTATTTTATTTGTTTTTTATAACCCGATTGTTCCAGAGTCAAAATTAAAAAGAAATAATCCCCGCCTTTATCCCTTCCCGCAGGGATGGGGAAGATTTGGCGGCTAATTCTTCCAGAAACCTTCTCTTTTCTTCTCCTCCCATTAAAGCCGGTTGGGCTAATTGGCTACGGAAAGGAAAAAGCCGAATAGTTTTTTTATCCGGATAAACTTCCAAACCTACCATCAATCCCTTTTGGGTTTCTTCTGAAAAAAACTGGTCAAAAATAAAGTTGCCTAATGAATAAAAAATTAATTTCCCTTGGTATACCTCAATTTCTTGAACGACATGGGGATGATGACCTAAAATTAAATCTACTCCAGCTTCAATTATTTTGTGTGCCAATTCCTGCTGGAGAAAATTGCTTTTCCCTTTATATTCTTCTCCCCAGTGAAAACTAACTATTAGTGTTTGCTGAGGCATTGCCGCTCTCACTTCTTTTACCGCTTCAACAATATCCTTATCAGCGCAATTAAAAGAGAACGTCTTATTAAAAGCTAAAAAAACGGCTTTTTTATCCTTTGTTATAAAGAAATCCCCGTGACAACCAACCGGCTCGCCTACTGACTCAAGCCCAGAGGTTTTTAAAAAAACTTTTGTCTGGACCAAACCTTCCTTGCCCAAATCGGCCGTGTGGTTGTTTGCTAAAGAAACAAGCTTAAAATTCGCTTTTGCTAAAATTTCTGCCGTCCTCGCCGGAAAAGCAAATTTTAAAGAGCCCGCCGGCACAGCCGGCGGTTCTTTGGCAAGAGGGCCCTCTAGATTCCCGAAAACAAGGTCAAAATCCTGCAGAAACGAAGCGACTTGCCGAAATGGATAAAACTCGTCTCTGTTCTTCTCTGAAAAATAAGCAACGCCCCGGCCAAGCATAATATCTCCCACAAAAAGCATTTTAAATAAGGCTACTGAAGAATCGTTTTTTGCCGCGCCAAGAGAAGCAACCCCAAAGGAATAACTGGAAATTCGGCTGGGGATTAATCTTGGCAAAGAGAAAAAGACAAAAACACCCGCCG